>Ga0255771_1004682_pt1 | contig 12335 bp, 10 predicted proteins | sample 011ome_19_FD_179969 | JGI IMG/M metagenome (GOLD analysis project Ga0255771, IMG submission 179969) | Coastal salt marsh microbial communities from the Groves Creek Marsh, Skidaway Island, Georgia - 011510BT metaG (version 2) | ecosystem: Environmental > Aquatic > Marine > Intertidal zone > Salt...
AATTTACAGTATGAAAAAGCTTCCAATGTAGTAAAGGCTATTAACGAATTAAAAAAAGAAAATCCAAGTTTTGAAATGTATGTAATGCTAGGGGCTTGGATAGATTGTAAAGGTGCTTGGACTCCTAATCCAAATCACGATTTAGAAGATGAGGTTAATAATACATCTGAAATTGAAAAAGCGGTTAAACTAGCAAATCAATACCCAGATATTGTAAAGATTATTTCGGTAGGAAATGAAGCTATGGTTCATTGGGCAAGCAGTTATTTTGTGCAGCCTTGGGTGATTTTAAAGTGGGTAAACCATTTACAAAAATTAAAACAAGATGGAAAGCTATCAAAAGATGTTTGGATTACATCTTCAGATAATTTTGCTTCTTGGGGTGGTGGAGATACGAGTTATCACAACAAAGATTTAGAAGCACTTTATAAAGCTGTAGATTATGTTTCAATGCATACGTATCCTATGCATGATACCCATTACAATCCGGTTTTCTGGGGAGTATTGCCTGAAGAAGAAAGCTTGTCAAAAGAAGATAAAGTAAAAGCAGCAATGCTAAGAGCAAAAAAGTATGCTATTTCTCAATATGATAGTGTAAAAAAATACATGTTAAGTATTGGCGTTAACAAGCCAATTCATATCGGTGAAACAGGTTGGGCAAGTCGTTCTAACGGAATTTATGGGCCTAATCAATCTAACGCAACAGACGAGTTTAAAGAAGCATTGTATTATAAAGCTATGAGAGAATGGACTGCACAAAAAGGCTTGTCGTGTTTTTATTTTGAAGCTTTTGATGAGAATTGGAAGGATATTGTAAATCCAGATGGATCTGAAAATTATTTCGGGTTATTTACTATAAATGGTACAGCAAAATTTGCGCTTTGGGACTTGGTAGATAAAGGAGTTTTTAAAGGATTAAAGAGAAATGGAAATCCAATTGTAAAAACATATAACGGAGATAAATCATTATTAATGGATGATGTAATGGTGCCGCAAATTAAATCTTTGCAAGAACATTAAAAAGAAACATAATGAAACTTAAAAACATATTTATTTTCACCCTTTTTGTATTAGCAACATATAGCTGTAATACAAAAGAAGAACATTTAGTAAAGGTTTTTAAAAGACAAATCTTAGTGAATAATACACCTTACTTAATTAAAGGAATTTGTTATCATCCTGTTCCAAAAGGAAGTCCAAATAAAAGAGATTTTAGCAGATTAAAGGAAGACATTATTTTAATGAAAGAAGCAGGGATAAATACCATTAGAGTGTATGCTCCAATAGACGATATAAACGTATTAGATCAATTAGTGGACGCAAATATTAAAGTAATTATTGGTTTTGGTTATGATCAAAATGGTTTTTATGATATGGCTTCTGGCTCATTTATAAACTATGTAGATAAATATAAAAACCATAAAGCAATTTTACTTTGGGAGCTTGGAAACGAATACAATTATCATCCAGAATGGTTTGATGGAGATATAAAGAATTGGTACAATGCTTTAAATAACGCAGCTGCATTAATCCATCAAAAAGACCCAAATCATCCAGTAACAACTGCACATGGAGATCTACCCGATTCATTAGCACTACAACTTTCACCGAATATTGATGTTTGGGGTCTGAATGTATATCGTTGGGACAATCCTGGTAGTATCTATAAAGAATGGGAAGCAATAAGCGATAAACCTATGTATTTGTCTGAAGCGGGCGGAGATAGTTATATGACCATTACAAAAGCTGGATATGAAAAAGGAGAAAATCAAAAAGCTCAAGCCGATGCCAATGCAACTATTTTAAAGAACGTCTTTAAAAACAATCATATTGGTTCTGGGGTTACATTATTCTCTTTTACAGATGGATGGTGGAAAGCAGGAAGTTACGATAAGCAAGACCCTGGAGGGTGGGCACCAAATAGTAGTGGTGTTCCTTATGATGGGTCTCCAAACGAAGAGTATTGGGGAATTGTAGATATAGATAGAAATAAAAAACAAACGTTTGATGTGGTAAAGAAGGCTTATAACGAGGCTAAAAAATAATCTTCCTTATGGTTAAAAAAAATAGTTTTATAGTAATAATATTAATGATAATGAGTGCTTGTAACACCGATGGAAAATTAAATGTAGATGTATTTGAAACTTCTGCAAGTGGTAATAAGTTAACTAAGTTAACAAACTATAATTCAGAATCACCTGAAATTGTAATTACAATTATACCTAATGAAGAATATCAAACAATTACAGGTTTTGGAGGTTCTTTTACAGAATCATCGGCCTATTTATTAAACAAGTTGAATGTAGAAAACCGAAACATGGTTTTAGAAGCATATTTTGGCGAAGAAGGAGCAAATTACTCATTAACAAGAACACATATTAGCTCATGTGATTTTTCTTTAAACAATTACACATATGCCCCTGTTGCAGATGACTTAGAGCTTAAACATTTTAGTATTCAAGAAGATAAAGATGATTTAATTCCAATGATAAAAGATGCAATGAAAATATCAAAAGAAGGATTTAACATCATTGCATCACCATGGACGGCTCCACCCTGGATGAAAGATAATAAACAATATGTTGGAGGAAAACTATTACCAAAATACAATGACAGTTATGCTTTATTCTTTTCAAAATATATAGATGCCTATAAAGCAGAAGGAATTAATATTTGGGGAGTTACAGTGGTAAATGAACCTCATGGGAATGGAAACAATTGGGAGAGTATGCATTTTTCACCTCAAGAAATGACCAATTTCGTTCAGAATCATCTAGGTCCAAAACTTGAAGTAAATGGAAAATCTGATATTAAAATACTTGGATATGATCAAAATAGAGAAGGATTAAAAGAATGGGTAGACGTCATGTATAAAGATGAGGCTTCTTCTAAATATTATTCTGGAACAGCAATTCATTGGTACGAAAGTACATTTAAAGTTTTTCCAGAAGCATTACAATATGCACATGATAAAGCCCCTAAGAAATATTTAATACAGACCGAAGCTTGTGTAGATTCTGAAGTTCCAAGATGGAAAGATGATGCCTGGTATTGGAAAAAAGAAGCTACAGATTGGGGTTGGGATTGGGCTCCAGAAGAACAAAAAAGTTGGCATCCAAAATATGCTCCAGTAAATAGATATGCTAGAGATATTATAGGGTGTTTAAATAATTGGGTAGATGGTTGGGTAGATTGGAATATGGTTTTAGATACTCAAGGTGGCCCAAATTGGTTTAAAAACTGGTGTGTAGCTCCAGTAATCGTAAAACCAGAAACCGATGAAGTTTATTTTACACCAATCTATTACACACTATCACATTTTAGCAAGTTTATAAGACCTAATGCAAAACGGATTGGTTTTACAAACACAGATAAAGAATTGATGGTTACTTCTGCAAGAAATCCAGACGGAACAATTGCAGTTGTTGTTTTTAATCAAGGAGAAGGAACAAAAGATTTTTCATTACAACTGGATACCCGTAAAGTAAACATAAAAATTAACTCGCAAGCTATTCAGACTATCGTCATAGCAACAAAAAAATAAAATATGTCAAATTTTAAAACATTGTCAAGTGATAAAGTTCCTTTCATTCAGAAGACAGCATTTGGTTCAGGACATTTAGTACTTAATTTACTACCTGGAGCACTAGCAGTATTCATGTTCTTTTTGGTTACAGCCTATGGAGTGGACCCTTTTTTAGCGGGTTTACTAGGAGGTTTACCAAGAATATTTGATGCTTTAACAGACCCTATTATGGGATTTGTATCTGACAACACAAAATCGAAATGGGGACGAAGAAGACCCTATATTTTAGTTGGAGCTGTTTTAAGTGGTGTTTTATTTGCGCTCTTATTTCAAATGAGTGAAGACAATTCTGTGATGTTAATTTTTGGTATTTTTTAATAATGTCATTGTTGTTTCTTGTTGGAAATACAATGTTTGCAACCCCTTTAGTTGGTTTAGGATATGAAATGACATCTGATTATAATGAAAGAACACGATTGATGGCATTTGCTAATACAGTTGGACAAGTAGCTTGGATGTTGGTGCCATGGTTTTGGGTTGTTATTGCAGATCCAACGGTATTTCCATTAAGTGATGAAACTTTAAGACTTATTGGAGAAATGGGGCTTCAAGGAGATGAGCTTTTAAAAATAACAAATGAGAAATTACAAGCCACAGGTGTACGAAACCTTTCGCTTATTGTTGGAATAGGATGTATCATACTTGGAGTTTTACCAGCTTTATTTTGTAAAGGAATTGATGCAGGAAAAATGGAAAACAGAAAAGAAATAAGTGTTAAAACACTTTCATCGAGTTTCAAAGAATTGTTTAAAGGAATAAAACAAGTTTCTAAAAACAAACCTTTTATGAAATTATGTGGAGCAACATTTTTAGTCTTTAATGGATTTCAAATGGTAGCTTCATTTAGTTTTTTTATCATTGTTTTCTATATCTATAACGGAGACTATGGTCAAGCTTCAACATGGCCTGCTTGGTTTGCTTCTATGACTGCTGTTGTTACAGCTTTTATGGTTATTCCAATTGTTTCTCGTATTGCGAATAAAAAAGGAAAACGAAAAGCTTTTATCATTACCACTGTTATTTCAATTATAGGTTACTGCCTAAAATGGTGGGGCTTTGATAATTCATTAAACGTTCAATTTAATCAATCAAGTATTGGTAAAGGATTAAACAACTTTGTAGCTTCAATTTTTGATGCAATAAATCCATTTTTAGATAGTATTAGTATGTCTTGGTTTAGTATGGACGTTAGTCAAGGAGGACCTTGGTTGATGTTTTTACCAATTCCTTTTATGGCATTTGGATTGGGTGGATTATTTACTTTGATGATGAGTATGACAGCAGATGTGTGTGATTTGGATGAATTAGAAAATGGAATGCCTCGTAAAGAAGGAACTTTTGGTGCGATTTATTGGTGGATGGTAAAACTAGGGCAGGCAATAGCATTGGTATTAAGTGGAGCAATATTAACTCTAGTTGGTTTTGATGAAGGAGCAGTTTCTCAATCAGCAGAAACCATGAAAAATTTAAGGATAGCGGATATTGTCATACCAGCTTTTACAGCATTAATAGCTATATGGGTGATGTGGAAATATAGCTTGGATGAAAAAAGAGCTAGAAGCATTAAAGAGATTCTTGAAAATAGAAGAGGAAAATTATAATAAAAACGCAAGTATTTTTAATTATGTCTAGAAGAAATGAAAAATTTTTAACATTAGCAAATATAGATTTGAATGGCAAATCTATAAAAGAGCTTAAATTATTGTTTAAAGAGGTTTTAGAGTCTGGAATGCATGGTTTATGTTCTAGTCCGTATGTAGAAAATCAACAGCCTGGAGATGAACTTAATGAAGAACAGATTAGAAGAAGATTAGAAATCATGAAACCATATACGAAATGGATTCGTTCTTTTTCATGTACAGAAGGTAATGAAATGATTCCTAAAATAGCAAAAGAAATGGGAATGAAGACTCTTGTAGGTGCTTGGTTAGGAGATGATTATGAAATAAATAAAAAAGAAATTAATAATTTAATAGAACTTGCAAAACAAGGATATGTAGATGTTGCAGCAGTAGGAAATGAAGTAATGTACCGTGGTGATTTGACAGAAGAAGAACTTTTAGAGTATATATATGATGCTAAAAAGAAAATACCTAATACCATTCCAGTAGGTTATGTAGATGCGTATTACGAATTTTCAGAAAGACCAGCAATTACAGATGCCTGTGATATTATTCTTGCAAATTGCTACCCGTTTTGGGAAGGTTGTGATCAAGATTACTCTTTGTTATATATGAAAGACATGTATAATAGAGCTCTTAAAGCAGGGAATGGAAAAAAAGTAATTATTACAGAAACTGGATGGCCAAGTGAGGGTACAAATTTAGAAGGTGCTTATCCTTCTGAAGAAAATGCTATAAAATATTTTATCAATACTCAAAAATGGTCTAAAGAAGATGATATAGATGTTTTCTATTTTTCATCTTTTGATGAATCTTGGAAAGTAGGATCTGAAGGAGATGTTGGAGCTTATTGGGGTCTTTGGGATAAAAACGAGAATCTTAAGTATTAAATTTTAAAATGACTTGTATTTCGTAAAATGTATTGATAAAAAAAGCCCATCTTAAGATGGGCTTTTTTTATTTTTGATTTGGATACCAATTTAATTGAACAACTTTAATGTTGCTGTTTCCTGAATTTACCAAGCTTTTAAATTTTGCAACATCACTCAGGCCTCCAGTGCCTCTATAATGATATGGATATACTTCTGCTGGTTTAAATTCTAAAACCGCATCAGCAGCACTTTCAATCGTCATGGTGTAAGGCAAATTCATACACACAAAAGCTTTGTCAATATTTTTTAATGCACGCATTTCAGGAATATCTTCTGTATCTCCAGAAAAATAAATTCGTTGATTGGCAATTGTAAACACATATCCATTCCCTCTTCCTTTGCTATGAAACTTTAGCGCTTCTTCTCTAAGGTTATACATTGGTATTGCTTCTGCCTTTAATACGCCAAACGTTTTTTCTTCTCCGTTGTTCATAATGATAATTTCTTTAGAAATTCCTTCTGGCAATTTATCGGCAACAGCTTTTGGGGCAACTATGGTCGTTTTTGATAAATCTAAAGATTCCAACGTTTTTACACTTAAATGATCTCCATGAATGTCTGTTATGAAAATATAGTTTGGTTCAGAAAAATTTTTAAATGCATCTGCACTTCCGGTTGGGTCAACATACACAGTTAGATCACCAAAGGTAAATGCAGCAGTTCCGTGTTCAATGGGTGTAATGACTAATTGAGCTTCTTTTTTTTGTGTTAGTGTTGCTTTTTCTTCTTTTGATTTACAACTGATTGAAACAATTGTGATTAGTGCTAAAAGGATAATTTTTTTCATACGATGCGCTTATAAGTTTTTTAATTCAAAACAAAGATAATTATTTAGTAGCTTTTAATTTTGGTTCTTTTCGATGTAATGTACCTTGTTCGTAAGAATACACAAGCTTTATTAAAGTAGGTTCAACATACATTCTGCCCAAAAATTGAATTCCCGCTGGTAAATTGCCTTTGGTAAAGCCCATCGGAACGGTAAAAGCAGGTTGCCCTGTATGTGGAGCTATAATTTGATTGTTATCTCCCAAATATTCCTTTTCAAAGAAATCTATTCTTGCAGGTTTGTTGTTCCACGTAGGATAAATAATGGCATCCAATTTTAATGAATCCATTGCTTTTTCAATTGCTTCCCGAAAAGCAATTCTTCTAGGGTCTTTATATGCATCGAAGCATTTTTCTTTGGCATCTCCCCAACGCGTAAATTTTTTACTTGCAGAAAGTAGATTATTGCGGGCGTATTCTGAGGTGCTTCCAATTCGAATAATATCTTCAATGGTTTTTATGGTGTCATTTTTTACATAGGTTGCTAGATAGGCTTCTACATCTTTTTTAAATTCAGAGCACCATTGATTTTTTCGTAGTTCAGCAAAATTTGGTACAACAAATGGGTCAACAATTATTGCGCCTAAAGAATCTAAATCTACAATTGCTTTTTTAAACAAAGTTTTAATTTCTGGATCTACCTTGTCTTCACTTAACTCTCTTAATACACCGATTCTTGCACCTTTTAATCCGTTTTTATCTAGAAACTGTGTGTAGTTTTTAAACGTTTTTCCTTCAGAATAGGAAGTTATTTCATCTTTTGGGTCAACTCCTGTCATCACTTCTAGTAATCGAGTTGCATCTTCAACAGTTCTTCCCATAGGCCCAACAACATCATTTCTTAAAAACAAAGGAATAATACCCTCTCTACTGATGAGTCCTAGCGTAGTTCTAAATCCAACAAGTGAATTATGAGAAGATGGCCCACGAATAGAGTTTCCCGTGTCTGTTCCTAATCCAATAGTCCCAAAGTTTGAAGCAACTGCAGCTCCGGTTCCGCCACTAGAACCCGCAGGAACATAATCTAAATTATACGGATTTCGAGTGGTTCCTTTTGTTGAGCTTTCTGTATGCATTGCAGAAAAAGCCCATTCTGCCATATTCGATTTTGCAATGATAATTGCACCTGCATCAACCAATTTATCAATAACAAATGCATTCTCTTCCGGAATGAAATCTTTCAAAGCCAAAGCCCCACCAGTTGTTGGAAGGTTTTTTGTATTGATATTGTCTTTTATAATAATCGGAATTCCATGAAGTGGTCTTAGTTTATCCGTTTTTAGAAATTCTTCATCCAATTTCTTTGCGATAGTAATTGCATTTGGATTGATTATGGATATTGAATTGATTTCAGAATCGTATTCTTTAATTCTTTTAATGTATTCTTTAACCAATGATTCGCTTGTATAATTCCCGTTTTTAAAAGCATCATGTATTTGTGTAATGGTAAGTTCAGAAATATTTATTGGAGTCGCTTTCTGACTGTTACAACTAATTAAAAATATCATCAAAAATGAATAAAGTCCTAATTTTCTATACATAATTTCTAATTTATTAAGAATGATATGGCTAAGTTAGAGTTTTAAATCTTTAGCGTCAAACTAAATAAATATACAATATAGCTATTTTCACAATTTCCTGTATCTTCGTTTTACTAAAACAAACCAAATTAATGAATAGAACAATAAAAGATTTTGTGGTAATCGGTTTAAAAGGAATGGCTATGGGAGCAGCTGATGTTGTGCCTGGTGTTTCTGGAGGAACAATTGCTTTTATATCTGGTATTTATGAAGAATTGCTAACTTCAATTAGCAATGTAAATTTTAGTTTGATTAAAACGTTAAAATCTCAAGGTATTAAAGCAGCTTGGAAACAAGTGAACGGTTCTTTTTTAGTGTCTTTATTTATAGGGATTTTTGTAAGTATTGTTTCTTTAGCTAAAGCCATCAAGTGGATGTTAGAAAACGAGCCAATTTTAATATGGTCGTTCTTTTTTGGTTTGGTTTTAGCAAGTATCATTTACATTGCAAAACAAATTAAAAAATGGAATGTTTTCACTTTTGTTCTTCTAGTTCTAGGAGCTATTTTAGCGTATTATATTACAACATTAAATCCGTTAGTTACAGAAAATTCATCTTCGTTGTTTTTGTTTTTAGCAGCAGCTTTGGCAATTTGTGCTATGATTTTACCTGGAATTTCCGGAGCATTTATTTTAGTCTTGCTAGGTGCTTACAAACCAGTTTTGGCTGCAGTAAATAATAGGGATTTTACAACAATTGCAATTGTGGGGGCCGGAGCAATAGTTGGATTGTTAACTTTTTCTAGAATTTTAAAATGGCTCTTTACAAATTTTAAAAACTACACATTGGCTGTGTTAACTGGATTTATAATTGGCTCATTAAATAAAATTTGGCCATGGAAAGAAACATTGACATGGAGAACCAATTCCCATGGTGTAAAAGTACCATTGAATCAACAAAGCATTTCTCCATTTTCTTTTGAAAACAATCAATTGTTGTTAGCCATTGTCTTAGCAGTTTTAGGTTTCGGATTGATTTTATTATTAGAAAAATTAGCGGTTAAGAAAGAATAAAAATGAAATTAGGACGTACATTTTTACATAAAATTGCTCTCTTTTTAAAAGGATTGGCAATGGGGGCTGCAAATAAAGTTCCTGGTGTTTCTGGAGGTACGGTTTCTTTTGTGTTGAGTTTTTATGAAGAAATGATATATTCTTTTCAAAAGATAAATTTCAAAGCTTTTAAACTATTAATAAATGGTCGATTTAAAAGTTTTTACCAATATGTAAACGGACAGTTTTTACTCTTAATTATGGGTGGAAGCATGTATAGTTATTTTAGCGTTTCTTTAATTCTAGACTATTTTTTAAATCATTATGAGCTGTATGTTTGGAGTTGGTTTTTTGGAATGATCATCGGTTCTGTTTTTTATATTTACAAAGATTTTGGTGATTGGAATTTAAAAAACACAATTTCTTTTGTAATAGGAATTTCAGTTGGAGTCGGAATTAGTTTTATGACTCCAGCACAAGAGAATGACAATTTGTGGTTTGTTTTTTTGTGCGGAATTATTGGTGTTTCAGGAATGACTTTACCCGGTTTGTCTGGCTCGTTTATTTTAATTCTGTTAGGGAATTATGTATTGTTGTTGGTAGATTCTGTAAATGGATTATTTGCAATTGTAACAGGGTTGCTGTCTGGTAATTTTGAAGTATTACAGGTTCCAGAAAACATCAGGTATTTAAAAATTATTTCTGTTTTTACAGTTGGGTCAGCATTTGGACTGGTCTCTATTTCTCATCTTTTAGGCTATGTTTTAAAAAGATGGCATCAAATTGTTACTGCAATAATAATTGGTTTTATTGCCGGTTCGTTAGGGATTGTTTGGCCTTGGAAACGTAAAGTTTTTGCGGTTCAAAATGGAGAGTTTTTGTTGGATGGAAAAGGAAATAAAATTGTTCAGAATTTTGAGAGGTTTTTTCCTGATTTCTCAAGTTCAGAAACTTGGTTTGCCATTTTTTATATTGTAATTGGTATTGCAATCATTTTAGGAATTGATTATTATGATAGAAGAAAAAAAGCAGCATAAAAATTATTTATTTGGATTGTTAGGGAAAAATATTTCCTATTCATTTTCAAGTGGGTATTTTAAAGAGAAGTTTGAAGAATTAGAGCTTGTGAATCATGAGTATCAAAACTTTGATATTCAGTCAATTGAAGAATTCTCAAATGTGTTGCAGCACAATAGTTTATGTGGATTAAATATTACCATTCCGTATAAAGAAGAAGTGTTGCCTTATTTAGATGAAATAGATTTTGAAGCAAAAGAAATAGGAGCAGTAAACACGATTAAATTTTTAGAAAACGGAAAGTGTAAAGGTTATAATACAGATGTTGTTGGATTTTTAAACTCCTTAAAACCATTACTAGAGTTACATCATACCAAAGCTTTAATTATAGGAACTGGTGGTGCTTCAAAAGCAATAGCATATGCATTAAAAAAACTACACATCGATTTTGTTTTTGTTTCTAGAAATCCAGTAAATGAAAATGAAATTCACTATTCAAACCTAACACAAGAATTGATTTCTGAACACACAATCATTGTTAATTGTACACCATTGGGCACCTTTCCAGAAACAGATTTATGTCCAGATATTCCCTATCAACACATTACATCTAAACATTTATTATACGACTTAATCTACAATCCTGCTTTAAGTACCTTTTTACAGAATGGAAAAAATAAAGGCGCAATTATTAAAAACGGATTAGAAATGTTACAGCTTCAAGCAGAGAAATCTTGGCAAATTTGGAATTCCTAAAATTTTGTTATTATAGTCGAAGTTTTTTTGTCATTTTATAATACATCCCTATATTTAAAAAATAATATAGGAACCTTAAACATTTTTAGATGTTAGATAAAAATCAAGAAAACACAGAAGATCAAGTCAATCAAACTCCAGAAGAAAATGAAGTAAAACCCGTTGAAAATCAGAAAACTGAAACAAAACCAGAAGAAGTAGAAGAGGAGAAAACAGCAACAAACAAAGTTGTTGAAGAGATTGAAGATAAAGTAGCAGAGGAAGCAAAAAAAGACGAAGAAAAGAATTCTATCCCAATGTTAGCATATGAGAACATGGAGTTAGAAATCTTGGTAGATGAATTAGAAAAACTTCTAAAGGAGTTTCCTATACAACAATTAAAGAAAAACATTGATGCTATTAAAAATGCATTCAATTCAAAGTTTGGCGCAATATTAGCCGAAAAGAAAGCAGTATTTCTAGAAGAAGGTGGTAATTCTATTGATTTTCAATATTCAAGTCCAGTTAAATCTAAATACAACTCATTACTGTCCGACTATAAAAGTAAAACAGATGCGTATTATGCTAATTTAGATACACAATTAAAAAACAACTTAGAAAAGCGTCATCAAGTAATCAATGAACTTAAAGAGTTGATAGAGAATGCAGACCCAAACACGATGTATAAAAACTTTAAAATTATACAAACAAATTGGAGAGAAATTGGATCTGTGCCTAGAAATAAATACAATGATACTTGGAGAAATTATCATCATCATGTAGAGCGTTTTTACGATTTATTACATTTAAGCAATGATTTTAGAGATTTAGATTTTAAGAACAATTTAGAAGAAAAATTAAAGCTGATTGAAAAAGTAGAAGCGTTAGAAGAATTGGAAAATGTAAACGATGCTTTTAAAGAATTACAGCAATATCATAAAGCATGGAAAGAAGACATTGGTCCGGTTTCTCAAGAACATAGAGAAGATGTTTGGCAAAAGTTTAGTGCTGCTAGTAAAAAAATACATGATAAAAGACACGATTAT
>Ga0255771_1004683_pt1 | contig 12333 bp, 8 predicted proteins | sample 011ome_19_FD_179969 | JGI IMG/M metagenome (GOLD analysis project Ga0255771, IMG submission 179969) | Coastal salt marsh microbial communities from the Groves Creek Marsh, Skidaway Island, Georgia - 011510BT metaG (version 2) | ecosystem: Environmental > Aquatic > Marine > Intertidal zone > Salt...
CAGAGCGCCGAACGCATCCCGTGCCACGGGCGCGGGCGCGGGAACAGGCGCAGCAGGTTGCATTTGTGGCTGCATTTGCGGCTGCACTTGTTGCTGCGCCATGGGCGGAAACGGTCCAGGCGGCAGGCTCTGCGGCGGCTTGCGCCCGTCGCGCGCGCGCTCGGTGAGGTAGATGGCGACCGTGAACTCCTGCTTCGTGAGCGCGCCGTCGCCGTCCGCGTCAGCGAGCGCCCATATGTCCTTCAGCACCTCCTGCGGCGCGTTGAGCGCCATCATCATGGGAACCACCTCGCCGCCGGAGAGTTTCCCGTCGCCGTCCGTGTCGTGGTGCCGGAATACCTGGGCGTATCGCTCGACATCCGCGTGCGACATGGGAGGCCACGGCTCGTCACCCGCCGCGGCAGGCGCGTTCTGCGCGCCGAAATCTCCGAACGAGTCCCCGAACGATCCCCCGAAGTTCCCGAACCCGTTCGCCTGCGGCTGAGGTTGCGTCGGCTGCGGCTGCAGCGGTTGTTGTTGAAAGTGTTGGTTCTGATCATTCGTTTGCATTCCCGAAATCTGGCCCGCTCCCGGCATCGTCTGCGGCTGCTGCGGCGCGGCCGGAGCGCCCGATAAACCCTGCATGTTCGGTGCTGGATACGACGCGTAGCCGTTTGCGATGGCGTTGGCCTGCATTTCGTTCATCTCGCCCCCTTGTTGCGCGACGTATATGAGCTGCACCGCGACATCGAATTGGGATTTTTCGAGGAAGCCGCGAGGCGGATTGTCGACGAGCTGCCAGAGCGTGGCGAGAGACGCCTGCGGAAGGCCGGCGCGCGAGAAAAAAGCCACAGCCTCGCCGCCGCTAACCTTTCCGTCCCCATCGGTGTCCGCGTGTTCGAACCACCCCAACGGTATCGTGCTCATGTTGACGCCCCGCGGCCCCAGAGGTGCGCGCGGGGGACTGTTTTGTTAACGTTGGAAACGCGCTCACGACGAAATCGCGATCGTGCCTCGTTGCCATCGTTCGAGCAAAACGACGAGTTTTCTAATACCAGTTCAAAAGGCGCGTCGCGACCGCCTCGCTCGCGCACTCGTTCCCTCGTCTTTGGAGCGATATCCACATGGGCGACAACATCACCGATACACGCACGACGGCGATGGACACCGAAATCGTCCCGCCCGTGGTGTTTGACGTCAACACAACCCTGACGAGTACGCACCGCACCCTCCTTTTTCCCCCTTCTTCTCGTCACTTCCAATACAAACACTCGCACTAGTCCGCTGACACCGCCTCAATACCGCTGCTTTGGAAACACACCAACGCCTTCCAGCGTGCGATGCGTGGTACTGCGTCAACACCGCCAGAAGCTGGGAAGACATCTCTTCGGGAGCGACCATGTCCGCTGCGGTCGGCGGGACGTGCTGGATACTTTTCTCCCTACTCAGGCACAACAGCTTCAAACCCTTTTTGGCGCGACTTCTTTCTGAGGAAGTCACCTTTAAGCCGCCCGAGGTTACCGGGTTCGGCAGAGGCGTATCGTTCGTCTGGAACTGGGCTGTCCATGTTGTTTGTGTCTCCGAGCGCGCGCTTTACGACAGCGCGGGCCTGGACGCGCTGTATTACGACCGAGCCAATCGACTCAGCTTGCTCATAGCTTTCTTCGTCGCTATCTTGAACGTCGGGGTCGTGTTGCCGATAAATTTTTTGCTGGGCACGGTCATCGACTCCGGAGAGGCGCTGCAAGTCGGCGGCATGTCACTTCTGGATCGCCTGTCGATGACCAACATTCCTGCGGCGTCGTCACTGCTTTGGATTCACACCGTCGTCGTCCTGCTCACGGTGCTGTTCGTCAGCTTCCTCTTGTGGGTCCACTTCGAAAACTTTCGGGCCGACCGACAGGCTTTCCTCGGGCACCTGGTCGTTGACTCTGACCACCTCTTTCGAACGTCGAGCTCTGAGTCCTCCTCTCTTGCGGACGAAGAGGACCCGGAGACGAGCGCGAACGATGCGGAACACAAAAAACGAAGTTTCGCGAGCCGCACGCTGAGCGGTGCATCATCCTCCGCGGTCACCCCGACGCTCAGGCGCGCGGCGTCTCTGCTTCGAAGACGCTTTTCGGTGCACGTCCGCGAGCACGAGACTGGCATTTCAGCGGCCGCGAGCGGCGGCGTCTCACCGGACGTCTCTGAGGTTCACTCCCCCATCTCCGTGTTCCATCGGCAACACGTGTCCATCGCGGATGTCACGGGACCGAACGCCGCCGGCACATCGCTCGCGGTAAAAGCGCAGCAATACGCCGTGCTCGTGACGAACGTAGATCCGACATCTCCGGCGATCCGAAACGAAGGCTTGTTACCGGCCAATCAAGCCGCCGAGCTCGAAGTTTCCCGCGCGTTCGCCTCGTTGTTCCCCGATTTCGTCGCCGCGGTTCCAGCGCAGTGGCACGCGAGAGTGGACAAACGGCTCCGTGAACTCGACAGGAAGCAGCTCGCGCACATGCGGGTCCTCGATCGCATCCAGACGTGCGCGGCGAACGATGAGGCAGCGAAACTTTTGGAACGGCGCGACGCGTTGGAGAGCGAGACGAAACGGCTCGCGGCGGAAATCGCGCGCGAAAAAGAAGAGGCGCAGACCGACCCTCGAAGCGCGTTTTCGTTTTTCGTGCTCTTCAAGTCGCAAACCTCCGCCGCGATCGCGGCGCAGACGCTGATCCAGGAGCCCGGCGGCGACATGGCTTGGACCGTACGAGCCGCGCCCGCGCCGGACGACGTGGCGTACTCGAGCCTTTGGAAGACGCCGAGCGAAAAGTGGGGGCGCTCGTTCGTCGCCAAAATCGCCGTCGCCGGCATCATCGTCTTTCCCATCGGCGTCTTCACCAGCAGTATGTTATCGATCAGCGCGGCGCTCTGCGGGAAGAACAGCACGGGATACTACTGGAGCTGGTACTGCGAGAACCAGAGTGACGATGGAGCGACGTTCTTTTTCCGGTTACTGACGGCTTGGATGCCGAGCTTGTTGCTGGCGACGTGGAACGCCGTCGTGGTGCCGTACGGATTTGCCTTCCTCGCGCTCTTCGAATGCGCGGAACCGACGCTCAGCGGCATCGACCGAAAGGTGTTCAAGTGCTTCTACCTTTACGCGTGCCTCAACGTCCTTCTGGGTGGAATGCTCGCCGGGACGCTGTTTTCGCAGCTGGAAAACATCATCAAGTCGCCGTCGTCCCTGTTCGTGCTTTTGGGGCACGCCGTCCCTCAGTCCTCTGGATTTTTCCTGGCGTACGTCTCGACGAACGCGCTCATGCTGGAGCCGTTGAGGCTTCTGATACCGCACACCGGGGTCCTTTCGTACTTGGTTTTGGGACGCGGAGAGCGCACGCGATTCTGCGGACGCATCGCGCGCGATCGCAAGGCTTCTTGGGCACCGAGGAGCCTGAGACTCGGCGCGCACTACGGCGCGCAGCAACTCATCTTGCTTGTCTGCTTGGTCTTTTCCACTGCGTCACCGCTGATAACAGCCGTCTCGCTCCTGTTTTTCGCCATCAACTTTGTCGTTTGGAGGCATCACCTTCTGTACGTTTTTGTGCGCTCGTACGAGTCCGGTGCTATGATGTTTCCGGTGCTATTCTCGCGAATTATCAATTCGCTCTTCGTTTACCAAATATTCATGGCCGCCTATCTTTTGATAAAGCAAGCGTACACGCAGGCGTTCGTGCTCTGGATCCTGGTGCCGCCGTTTTTGTTTCAATTTCAGTCGCATTGCTTGGCGCGCTTCGTGACGAAATCGACGTACTTGCCTCTCTCCATCGCCGCCGAGATGCCCTCGGCGGCGATTCCGGCGGGCGCGTTCGTCGCGCCGCAGATGCGCGAGGGGTTCAAAGGCTGGGGCGCGCAGGTTGGCAAGGTTTGGCAGGGATACGGAGGCTTCGTGGCGAAGTTCGCGTGATGATGAGATTGGATAGATATCTGTGTTGTTTTCTACATACTGTACGTACACGTCTTTACGCCGACGCTTTCTTTCTCCCGAGCCACATGTACATCAGAATCAACACAACCGTCACCACGAACATACCTCCATAGACCAGGATCGCGTCCATTCGCTGCCTTCGGTCGATGACGCGCAACAGCGAAGATGACACGCCCATGGTGTTCAGGAAATCGAGCATCCTGTGCTGCGCCCCCTTCAATCGCTCTCGCTGGTCGCCGAGCGCCCCGAGCACGTTCCCGGCGTGCGACATGAGCTCATCCACCATCCCCCCCGACCTTTGCAGCGAGATCCTCGCGCCCGCTTCTGCATCGTACTGCCCCACCAAAAGCCTGAACTCGTCGTCCGAGGTCACGCGATGCATGAGCTCGTCTCGGTCACGCTGATCGGCTTGCCTTCTGTTTTCCCGCGACTTGAACCGATCCAACGCGACTCGGTACTGGTCGCAGTCCTCGACGATTTGTTCCACTTTTCGTTTCCAGATGTCTCGTTTGCTCGTGTTCTCCTGGACGACCAAAACGCGCCACTGGCTCTCCACCTGCTGCGTGATCTTCGTGAGCTCATGGAGTTTCGCGTGCATGTCTCGGGAGAGCGAACTGCTCGACTGAAGAGTGCCCCTCGCCTCAGCGCCCTCCAGTTGTTCTAGGCCGCTGCGAATTTCCATGGAGAGCCGCCTGGCAACGCCGTACAAATCTTGTAGCGACGCCATTTCACCCCTTCGGCGTCTCCGTGCGACACGCGCGGCGACGCGGTCAACGCGGATACCTAGACGATCCTGCGCAAAGGTCCGAGATGACTGGTGGCGCAAAAGCGCGCGTCCCCGTGTGGAAGACTACGGCCGAAAAAGCGCCAGGTGCCGCTTTTCGGTTTCCTCGGCAACGGTCTTGTCAGTTTTCCACAAGTGGCCGAAAGGGAGTTGTGTTGAACGCGACTCACCACTCGTGGAAGCGCGCGAGCTGAGTCGCTCGCTCGAGCAAGCACTTCTCGCGCGGACGTCTCCGTACCCGCGGCGTCCTCCCATCTCGCGGCCGAAGCGACCGTGGACCCTGGTCGACCACGCGCTCGCGCGATGACCCGTCACGCCGAGTGAACTACACGCGTTCGATCTTCCGTCACCTCTCGGTCCTCCCGAAGAATATCTTCGCGACATGGCGATGCGGTCGCGCTCCCTGGCGTCGCAGGATGCCCTTTCCTCGTCCCCCGAGCGCGTGCGCTTGACCTCGGCGAAGGAAGGGGTCCGCGAGGACCCGGCCGTGGGGACTCGCGTGCGACTGAAAGTCGAAGGCATGACGTGCTCCGCGTGTTCCGGCGCCGTCGAGGCGGCGTTGCTCGGCGTCCCGGGCGTGACACGCGCAGCGGTGTCCGCCGCGACGGGCGACGCAGCAGTCGAGCTCCTGCCCGGCGCGGTCGTTCGCGTCGAAACGTTGCTAGAGGCGATCGATGACGCGGGGTTCGACGCGTCGCACGTGCGCGACGCGGAACTGTCGCGTTCCGTGGTGAAGCTGTACGTGGACGGCATGACCTGCTCGGCGTGCACGGGCACGGTGGAGAACGTGCTGCGGGGCGTGGCGGGCGTGGAAGAAGTCACGGTGGTGCTTCTCCCGAACGGCTCAGCGGAGGTGGAGTTCGATCCTGACATCACGGGCCCGCGCGAACTGATAGTGACGATCGAAGACGCCGGTTTCGACGCGCGCGTGTCTTCGTCCGAACGCGTCGGCGCGGGCGCTCGGCCGAATGCTACGGACGCCGAGGCGAGTCGGTTCCGTTCGCTGTTCTGGACGAGCCTCGCGTACACCGCGCCCGTGTTCGCCATAAACATGATTTTGCCGGGAATCCCGGGATTCGAGTGGCTGTATCGAGACGCCGTGAACCACGTGTCCTTGGCGAGCTTCACGAAGTGGGCGCTCGCCACGCCCGTGCAGTTCCACGTTGGGAGGCGGTTCCACGTCGGCGCGTACAGGAGTTTGATGAACGGCTCAGCGAACATGGACGTCCTGGTTTCGATGGCCACGAACGTCGCGTACTTCACGAGCATCTACCTCATCGCGCACTGCGTCGTGACCGGACATAGCTACGGGAAGGACTTCTTCGAAACCAGCACCATGCTCGTGACTTTCATCTTGCTGGGGAAGTACTTAGAGTCGATCGCGAAGGGCCAGACAAGCGAAGCGATCGGAAAGCTTCTCGACTTGACGCCGAACACCGCCGTGCTCTTGGAACGGAAACCCGAAACGAAAGACGCACAGGAAGATACCGTCGCGGATTACTCGGATTACGCCGAGCGCTCGATCTCGTCTACATTGATACACAGAGGCGACTTGCTCAAAGTGTACCCGGGGTCGCGGATCGCCGCCGATGGCGCGCTCGTCGACGGCGACAACGTGTTCGTGGACGAAAGCATGATCACCGGCGAATCGCTTCCGGTTTCAAAAACGCGAGGCGCGGACGTTGTGGGCGGGACACTCAACTCGGGGAGCGCGTTCGTGATGCGCGCGACGCGCGTCGGCGCGGATGCTTCTTTGTCCCAAATCGTGAAATTGGTGGAGAACGCGCAGCTGGCAAAAGCGCCAATTCAGGCGTTCGCGGACAAGATATCCAGCGTCTTCGTGCCTTTCGTCGTCGCGGCGGCGGCAGCGACGTGGTTCGCGTGGTATGCCGCCGGGGAAGCCGGGTACTTTCCGGATTCTTTCCTCCCAGAAGGAGAGACGAAGATGGTTTTCGCGTTGATGTTTGGAGTCTCCGTGCTTGTCACCGCGTGTCCTTGCGCGCTTGGCCTCGCCACGCCTACCGCGGTGATGGTCGGCACGGGGGTGGGCGCGACCAACGGGATTCTCATCAAAGGCGCGGACGGCTTGGAAAGGGCAGGGCACGTCTCGGTTATCGCGTTCGATAAAACAGGAACGCTCACGGTTGGGAACCCGGCGGTGGTCGAGGTCGAGATCTTCAGAAGCGTCGTCGCGGAAGCGCAGTTTCTGCGCGTCGTCGCCGCGGCGGAGTCGCAGAGCGAACACCCCATCGCGCGGGCGGTGATGAAGTACGCGAACGTGCGGCTGAGCGCGCTCCAGGGCTTCAGTGACGGCGCGACGCCGAGTTTGCCGCGGGTCTCGGACGTCGAAATAGTTCCGGGCGAAGGGCTTCGGTGTCGCGTGGAAGGCGTGGAGGTGGTGATGGGGAACAGGAAACTACTCGACGACGCGGAGATAGAGGTGCCCAAGGACGTGGCTGCGCACGTCGGACGCGTGCAGAGAGACGCGCACACGTGCGTGCTGGTGGCGATGAACAGGGACGTCGTGGGCGCGCTCGCCATCACCGACCCCATCCGACCCGAGGCGGCGGGTGTCGTCGCCGCGCTGAGTCGCATGGGCGTGGAATCGCACTTGGTGACAGGAGACAACTGGCAAACCGCGCGCGCGATCGCTGCCGAGTGCGGTATCGTGTCGGTGCACGCGGAGGTGTCTCCCGCGGGGAAAGCGGCGAAAATCGAAGAGCTCAAAGCGCCGCCGGTGAAGAAGACGCTCACGGGAGCCGTCAAGACGGTGGCACGGCGCGTCGTTCCAGTGGTGGCCATGGTTGGCGATGGTATCAACGACGCCCCCGCGCTCGCGGCTGCGGACGTGGGTATCGCTATCGGAGCGGGAACGGATATCGCCATCGAGGCGGCGGACTTCGTGTTGATGCGAAGTGACCTGGAGGATGTCGTCGCCGCCGTCGACCTTTCCCGCGCGACGTTCCGACAAATTCGACGGAACTACGTCTGGGCGATGTTGTACAACCTCCTCGCGATTCCGCTCGCGGCGGGAGTTCTGTACCCTCGCACGCGCATACAGGCACCGCCGTGGGTTGCGGGAGCGGCGATGGCGTTCAGCTCGGTGTCTGTGGTGTGTTCTTCTCTTTCGCTGCGATATTACGAGCGCCCCACGCCGGTGATGCGGGAGATACGAGCCGTCTCAGACGACGTCGAGTTGACACCGATGCTTAGCAAGTGAGGAGGACTGTAAAGCTGTAAAAGACAAAAAATTTAATAGCAATAGTACTTACAACTCGCTCGCGATGATTCGGTGTCTAATCCTGTTTCTTCTTCGGTGGCGGAGGACCGCGAGCTCTCTGTCGCTTGGGTTTCTGCGCCTTCTGACGAAGGTCCAACAAGCCGGGCGGCGGCGTGATTTCCAGGACACCCTTTGTCAAGTCCACCGACGGAACAATATCCTTCACGAACGGCACAAACACGTGCTCTTCCGGCTGAAACTTCGGGGGTTCCTCTCCCTCTGGCGTGGGCAGAGGGGGGACGTTCACCTTGAGCAGGTCATGCGTTCCCGCGCCTCGAAACACGTCGACCACCTTCCCGACGTATACCCCCGTTTCCTGCATCACCACCTCCAACCCCTCGAGTTCGGACGAATAGAACTCGTCGTCGCCGGAGCCCACCTGTTCTTCGCGCAGTTCCGGTCGATCGGAGGCGAGCACGTATAACCTACGACCAATGAGCGCTTCAGATGCGTTGCGGTCGTTGACGCCTTTGATTTTGATGACGCATTCGTTCCGGCCTTTGCTCGTGACCTCTCGTCCGGCAATAATCCTCACCTTTGACACAGTTCCCGGAGGTTTGTCGTAGTCGCCCCCCGCGGTTCTTCCCTGCGCCTGGTCCTCGATGTACTGCGTGCACGGCGAGAAGAAACGCTCCTCTACGAAATCAGTAAAAGGCATCACCCGCACCTCGCCTTTCAAACCGTGCGCGCTGATGACAGCTCCGGACTGGACGAGCTCTTCCGTCGGCGGGCTTTCGGCATCATCTGCGGCGGCGGCGGCGGGTCGAAACTTGCGTGCGCTCGCACCCCTACCAGAAGCGATGGTGCGGATGAGCTTCGCGGAGCTGGGGGTTTTGACGCGTTGTCCGCTCCTCCATCGCGCGGCGGAGGACACGCCCGAAAGGGCGATGGCGGTGGCGGATGCCATCACGCGCGCTCAGTTCTGGAAGGAATGTGTCGACGTGCCTGTCAATCGCAGGTGAGTTTTTGGCAACGAAAAACGCCCCAATTGTTTCGCCCGAAGGACGTTCGTGCCGCACTGCGACGTGCGCGTACGAGACGGCGTCGGTCGCGAAGCCGCGTCCTCGCTCGTGTGAGCAACATGTCACGTGGATCGGAGCAACCCAGGGTGGTGGTTGTCGGCGGGCAGTTCGCGGGGAGACGCGCGTCGCGCATGCTGCGAAGAGGGGGAAGGATACACGTCACTCTCGTAGATTCCAAGGGGTTTTGGGAGTACACCCCCGGGGCACTGCGATGCCTCGTCGAGCCTAAGTCTGCTCGGAAGATGGTCCAGGCGCAACCTCGAGGCACTGTGCGAGCGACCGCTGTCGGGCTCGAGTCAGCGGGTAGCGACACGACTGTGACGGGCGTAAAGTTGAACGACGGTTCGAGCTTGCCAGCAGACCACGTGGTCATCGCGACGGGATCCTCGTATCCGAACCCCATCAAAGCGCCACATGACGTCGCGTCAAGCCCCGAGGAGCGTCGAGCTCAGATTGAAGCTGCGCATGTCACGCTGGTTTCCGCAAAGAGTGTTGTTATCGTCGGAGGTGGCACAGTCGGCGTCGAGTTGGCCGCCGAGATAGCGGGAAAGTGGGGTCGCCATAAAGAAGTCACGCTCATCACCCCGCACGACCGTCTTCTTGAGCGTATGCCGCCGCGTGCTGGGAAACTCGCTCTTCGTTGGCTCGAGAAAAAAGGTGTTTGGGTGGTTCTGAACGATCGAGTAGAGGATTGGGGTGGGGCTCCGAAGGACGTCGCGATGCTTCGTCCCGGCGGCGGCAACTGGAACCTGCGCACGGAACAAGGCAGAGAGCTGCGCGCTTCACTGGTCTACCCCTGCATTGGGGGTCGTTCGCTTCCAGGGCCGTTGGAAACGCGCGGCGTCGGGAAGAACGGTGACGTACGTGTAGACATGGCGAATGGCTTGCGCGTCGAGGGATTCGATAACGTGTACGCCGCCGGAGATTGTTGCGGGACGAACGAAGAAAAAAACGCTTTTACGGCTGATCTCAACGCCACGGCCGTCGCGCGCGGAATACTCGCGTCGTACAGGAGGAAGCCTGTGGCCTTGAGCTATCCGAGGTCCGTATGTGGACAAAGTACCACCCCGAAAATCGCAGTCGTCAGCCTGCATAAACGGAACGCCGTGATGCAGTTCAATGGGCTTGTCCTCGGTGGCCCGCTCCCCGCTTTTGTGAAGGGGCTGATAGAATTTTTCCAGGTGCACAGTGCGCTCGGAACCCCCGGCGTGACGTTCGTCTGGGATGCTCTCGAGTCCACAAACGTCTTCTTGGGTAGATTCCTGTTTTAAATACGAGACACATTGCCGCAAGTCGTTTCCATCGCACTCATTAGAGCTAGTTACGTATTTGACAAGCCCTCGGCGACAAACGCGAAAGTCCAACTGTTTGGCGGTCCGAGAAGAATATGTCGGCGTTCTTCAAACGCGCCTTACCATACGATTGATCGAGCTTTTGTATATTTCTCCCGCCGCCGCACAACACGGCGCGCACGCCGCTCGGACCAGGTAGTCCGAAAGCGTCACCATGGTGTTTGCTATTCCTAAAGAGCAGAGGGATGACCTTGTCACCCGCATGGACGATACCCTCGCCGCCCTCGGGTTCCACTGCTACGGCCAAACCTTCGGCGGCACCAGAGCCAAGGCTGAAGAGATCGAGGAGCGCGCCTTCAGCGTCGCCGAGGTGGCGAGCACGACGACCAAGGAGTCTTGGTCCGAGGGCACCGGTGGCGACCGCCCGATCCTCGAACTCACGAGGTTATACATCAAGAAAGCGGCTGAGCTCATCAAGACTGAGGCGGAGCGCCTCGGCGAGGCTGCGGCGGACGCCAGCGCCGGAGAGCAGGCTGCAGGTGGAAACACCGACAACTTCGACCTCATGAGCAAGGATCGCGAGTTTTACACTCAGACGCGCGCGGAGCAAGTGCTCGCGCCGCTGATGGCGAAAGGCGCGTCTTACTCGAAGGTGAGACTCAGCTCTAAGAGTTTCGGCATCGACGCTGCCAACGTGGTGACGAAGGCTTTCGCGAACATCTCGTCCACTCTTAAGGAGGTGGACCTCAGCGATATCATCGCGGGTCGCCCGGAGGACGAGGCCCTGAAAGCCATGCAAATCATCACCGAAGCCACGCTCGGCGCGAACATCACGTCCGTGGACGTGAGCGATAACGCTTTTGGCGAAAAGGGCGTTCGCGCGTGTGCGGCGATGTTGCAGCAGCAGAAAGGCATCGAGAGCATCAGCTTCATCAACAATGGTATCTCTGAGCAAGCCGCTGCCGCTATTCTCGAGCTTCTGGCTTCGCCGCAGTCCCTGAAGAAATTCCACCTCGACAAGAACATGACTGGCGACGACGGTGTCGTGCACGTCGCCGCGCTGCTTGCTAAGGCGCCCAACATGGAGGATTTCAAGATGGCGGGTTCCAGATACACTTCTAATGGCGCAGTGATGCTCGCGAAGGGTCTGGCCGCGGGAACCTCGCTCAACAAAATTGATCTCACCGATAACAACGTCAACGAGGAGGGTGGTATCGCGCTCGCTGGCATGCTCTACAAGCAGCCGAACATGCGCCACGTGAAATTCGAAGCCACCAGTTTGGGGCCCGCTGCCGCGGGTGCTGTGGCATCGGCGCTGGCTGCCGGATGCGCGCAGCTGGAACATCTCAACATTTCCTCCTGTGATATCACCCCCGAGGGTGTTCCTGCCGTCGCTAAGGCCATATCTGCCATGAAGAACCTCAAGGTGCTGAACATCGCGGAGAACGAGCTCGGTGACTTTGGCGTGGCGCAGATTTGCGTGGCGCTCAAGATGTCTGGCTGCCCGCTCCAGGAACTCGACGTGAGCAACAACGAAATCGTGTGCGCCGGAGCTGTTGCCGCCGCGCGGCTCGCGGCGTCAAAGCAGGGTTTCACAACCCTCAACCTGAATGAAAACTACATCTCCGACGAGGGTGTCGAGGAGCTGAAGAGTGTGTTGGTTGACGCGGGAATTGCCAGCGTGCTCGGGTCGTTGGAGGAGAACGACGCCGACATGGCTGACGAACCCGAGGATGCCAAGGCTGCCGGACTTGAGGCGATGCTCGACCATCTGAAGCTTTAAGTGAAGCGCAACAGTACTTTTTGGGCGGGTGAACGGATGAAGACTGACGTTTTATATACTTTTGTAAGTTACAGTTACACCTCTTCGTCTTCCCCGAAGACCCAAGAACAACTTGTTCCATATCTCGTCCAGTGCCCCCTTTTCTTGCGGGAATAGTCTCTTAGTCTATATAGCCCTTCATCAAGAAGTACACGTCACGATTATATACATCACATATTACAAGGAC
>Ga0255771_1004698_pt1 | contig 12300 bp, 6 predicted proteins | sample 011ome_19_FD_179969 | JGI IMG/M metagenome (GOLD analysis project Ga0255771, IMG submission 179969) | Coastal salt marsh microbial communities from the Groves Creek Marsh, Skidaway Island, Georgia - 011510BT metaG (version 2) | ecosystem: Environmental > Aquatic > Marine > Intertidal zone > Salt...
TTGTCCGAGTCAATTTCTCGACGTGGTGATAACAAGAATTCACCCAATGGTGTGAATGAAAAAATCTCTGGTGTATCTGACATACGTTTCAAGCCTCGTCTACTGCGCCACAACGAAGCAGTCTGATCATTTTTTGAAGATAACTTGATGTTTTCTGGACTAGAAATAATATTCCATGCAGCCAAGGGCCATGAGCTAAGCTTTCCTTGAAACTCAGAATTTTTTCCCTGGATTCTTGAAAGACCAGGAACTGGCTCTGAAAAATGTATGCCTTCACATTCTCGGGAAAATTTGATCTCATACGGGCTCATAAGACGTTGTCCTATCCATCGAGCCTGTGGAACTGAAACTGCACGGCCAAGCAATTCCATTCGTTTGACGTAGCTCGAATGGCTATCAAGTACTCTCATCCACGGACGACCAGGTCTCTCAAGCGGGAAACAGTTCTCTGTCCATCCTACAGGAAAGCCATTCAAACGTTCTGCATCTTCAATCTCTAAACTAAACGCACTACCCTTACCATCACCAAGATCTTCAACAAGGCACAATCGTCTCCCATTGGATGAAGTAAGAGTGCAAAGTTCGTGGGCAACTGGACCGTACCGTTTCTCAGCAAGGTCAACACAAGTGACTGAAATCTTTGGTGTCACATGTGGAGGTGTCATGAAGCACTCATAGCACTCTGCTGGCGAACTTTTCTTGCACTCTGCTCTGCTCAAATCAATACACTGACCCTTACAAATACTCTCTGTCGAAAGGAGCACGTCTCGAGGATCACCATGAAGAGTAGCGACGATAAATATGCGTTGGCGACGCTGTGGTAATCCAAACGCAGATAAAGAGATGGTGCGGTGAGCCCAGCTATATCCTAGAGTTTCTAGTTCATGGACGATATGCGCTATGACAGGCTCTTGAGGCGGATCAGTGGCAAGGTGCCAGTTCTGCAAGCCTGGAACATTTTCCAAGAGTACCCAAGGCAAGCGTTTTTTGCGAAGTAAGCGAAATATATGAGAGCACAGTGAAGTACGGTTGCCCTGTAGTCCTGGTCGATTCTGATTCATTATGCTCACATCCTAAACATAGAAAGGATTAGTTTGGAGAAAAAAAAGGGAATATGCGCACCTCGCACGGAAAGCCCGCAGCAAGCAATTCAGCCTCTGCAGGAAGTTCGGTCAGTTCAGCTACGTCCCTACGAATCTCTCTTCCAGGGAAATGACGCTGTAACACTTGCAAACAGTGAGGATCCTTCTCTACCTGCAAAATCACTTCGTGTCCAGCCTGTTCCAGACCGTGGTCAAGGCCACCTATGCCGGAAAATAAGCTCACGACTTTCATCTCCGCGAGATGGAAAGAAATTCTTGGGCCTGAACAGAGAGAGAAAGAGGGAGAGAGAGAGAGAGAGAGAGAGAGAGCACACCGCGGCTCACAACATGATCGGGATAGTTTTATATGTTTCGCGCGGCAAAAATGCCAACGTTTGTGAAGGAAAACCACGCGCGTGTGAGAGTGAGAAAAAAGATCTATTATGCATACACGGTGTGATGTTACAAAAGTCATAACCTCTTTTGCTAAAAAAAGGTCCATCTTTCCTTCCGAGCGCGAAAACTTTGCGAGGAAGTGGTAAAACTCAACGAATTTGTCGCGGCGTCATGGGCTTTTTCACGTCTCGCTATTATGGCCTTTTCAATATCTGCGTCGTCGTCGTCGTCGTCGTCTTGGAGAAGATTTCCGTGACCGATGGATTCCAAGTACTTCGCGTGCGCCATTTCCAAGGTGAGACTGGACCTTTCGTGGACAGCGAACAAAGCAACGAAGACGCCCAATACGCAAATGATCGCTTTGGCGAGGAAGACGAGAATATCTCCGAGTAACGACATCGTTGTTTCTTCGGTGATGCTCGCGAGTAAGAATATGCCGTACCAAAATGCGACGATGGACGCTACCGCGGTTTGACGCGCGTGTTGAGGGAACCACTCGCATGCGAATAGCAACGGTAAAGACGCCGCGCCGATGCCGTAGCCAAAAGCGCCAAAGCAGTTACAGAATACAATCACGGACGTTTTCACATCCCCCTCGTTATCGCTACCACCTTCATAATTAGCGCCGTCAACGACGGAGACGATGAAACGCACGCTGTTAGCTAACGCTAAAATGAAAAAAGACGTCACGAGTAAACTTTTTCGCCATTCGTCCACGCGATATGCGCAGATGAGTATGCCCGCGAGCATGGAAAAATACGCATACAAGTACGCCTCATTGACCGCTTCGTCTGTTTCATCTGATGTGAACATATAAAAAGACGACGTACCAAAGCTTTGAATCATAATCAAACACGAGCACACGATTGTCGCTGAAAAAAACTTGGTCTTTGAGACTAAATCGTACCAGCGAAATCGCGAAGTGCTTCCTTCTGGCGACGTTCGATCTAAATCTGTTTTGATGCTCTGCATTTCCTGCAACGATTCGACAGCGTTGGAGTCACTAATTTTCGCGCACGAGTGTTGCGCGTCGATGACTCTTCCTTTGGAAAGGAGCCATCTGGGTGATTCAATCACAGCAACGAACATGCCCATGCACACAGCCATGAATACAAGAACAAACATAACGACGTAGAACTTATCGCTCGAACCGTCGGCTGGTTGGATCAATTTGACTATTTCGCCTATCATAAGCGCGCCTAGAATTGACGCTAAACTAATGCAGAGAGTGATAACACGTCCGCGAATCTGCGCTGGAGCCGTTTCCACCAACAACACGGGCGCAACTGAGTACCACGACGCGCAGGTCATGCCGCACATGCACGCGAATAAAACCGGCACGAATGGAGGTGCGTCGCACAGCGAAGCGTTCGAATTACTCACGCCAAAGAAAAACGACCACAAAGTTGCCGCTGTCCCGGCAGATAGGGATAACATGATTTTTCTACCATACGCGTGGTCTGATAAAAAACCACACGTAATCGCCCCTAGAACAGCCCCAAATAACGCAATCGCTCGAAACGCGTTGTCGTTGCCTTCGTCCTCGTTCTCTACATCGCCAAAAACTTTAGCATTTCCTCTCGGATCGAACAAAGCGTAAGACACTCCGCCAAACCCGAACGATGACAACGAAATCATCGCAAATACGACCGTCATTCTCGGGACGCATCCAAAGTAAGCTCCCCCGTGGATATCTCGAAATACGATATCTCTCATGTTGTTCTCGTTTTGACTCAATTCCTCTTCGCCGTACAAAGCTTTCGTCGTTTCTTCTAAATACTTCGACATCTCTTTCTCTCTCTTTCTCTCGTATCGTTTTTGTTCTTTCGCGCTCATCGTACTGGACAAACCAAACGTGACTGCTTTCCCGTCTGACTCTCTCGGCGAGGACGACGATGCCGCCCCCGCCTCTGTGGGTCTCGACTTCTTCACGTTTTCGTTCGTGTTCTGTATCGTCTCCCAGTCATCTTCTTCTATCCCGGCTAATAACACCCTCGGCGACGAAACCGTCGACTTCGTTCCGCTGGAACCCACCGACCTCGGCGTCGTCGTCATCGTCGAAGCGTCGTCAAAGTCTACGTTCGAACGCGGAGAAGAAGAAGAAGATCCGTACTTGTGAAAGTTCCCGATCCTCCTAGATCCTTCGATGATACCGGTACCTTCTCGACCGCTCTTTAACGACGACGACGACGACGACGACGACGACGCACCATTCGACGACGAAGCGTGGTTGCTGCTCCTGGTTGAATAATTTCGTTTCCTCCGTCCCGCGAAAAATGACCCGAACAGAGACGAATTCGTCTCGTCGTCTTCGTCGTCGTCTTCGTCTTCGTTCCGGAACCGTTTCTCGTACAATCTGATTCGCTCGCGCTTACGCGCCGCGGTTGTTTTACTCCTTCCTGGAAAAGCATATACGTTCTCGTCGTTTTCTTCGTCTCCTTCTCGTCGATGAGATAAAAAACTTTGCCGGAACCTTTCCGCTTTCTCGCTTTTCGTCGTCGTCGCGCCTTTCGGTGAGCGTTGCGACATGTGCGCGCGCGTCTGTCTCTCTCTTCCGCGGCTTTTTCCTTCTCGCCGTCGTCTCTCGCTCGAAAAAAATGTCGACGCGTGACTTTATGCGCTCGCGAAGAGGGGAACACCTTCTTTGCGCGTCTTCGATGCATTCATCGTCGTCGTCGTCGTCGTCGTCATCGTCATCGTCATCGCGCGCGCGTTTCTCTCGTCGACGGAGCCCGCCAACAACGCGTTTTCTGTTTGAGGCGCTTTTCCCCGGGAAAACTTTTAAGATACGATTTGATGTCTTCATAACCCAAAAGCTTTATCGCGCTTTGATCGATTCGAACGCGACGTAAACAAGCGCGCCGCGTTTCGTTCGAGCGAGAACAAACGCACGCGCGCTTTCGCGCGAAAGTTCTGTTTTTTATCTCTACTGGTTTCTTTCTCTTTCGTTTCAAAGACGCGCATCGTTTAAACATCACGCGGGCTGTGCGAGGAACGCAACTGTTTTCGTCGTCGTCGTCGGCTTTGCCGAGAAGAGCATCACCGTCACCGCTTTTAAAGCGGTCCGTGAAACCACCGCGCTTTCGAAAACGACCGAGACGAAGGATACGGTCGGCGGCGATGGATGATGATGATGATGATGATGATGATGATGATGATGCTTTACTACCATCACCACCACCGCGCGCGGTGAGAAGCGCCGAGAGACGAAAGAGAGAAGAGGCGCACAGACTCGACAGAGAGAAGCGAAAGGAAGGAGATTCCGTGCCGAGATACTACCTGGACGCGCAAACCGCGTCGGATATCGACGTCGCGCTGATGGATCGCGAGAAACACGGGTGGTCCATCGATCAGTTGATGGAGCTCGCCGGTTTGTCCGTCGCGGACGTAATATGCGACGAGAAGACGACGCAAGAGTGGTCGAGAGCGATTATTTTGTGCGGTCCGGGAAATAACGGCGGCGATGGGCTGGTCGCGGCGAAACATTTAGCGCAAAGAACGTGGTCAATTGACGTGTGGCATCCAAAGTTGACCGATAAGGCGATTCAGTCAAGAAAGAATGGCAGCGAGGGAGAGAAACCGTGGAAAAACGAGGAGCTCTTCATGGGACTCTACTACTCCTGTAAAGCTGCGGGTGTGCGCTTTTTGCAAGAGGATCAATTAGATCTGGTAGGTACGCACGCGACAGAGAACTTCGAAAGGCCAAATCTACTCGATTACGAACTCATCGTCGACGCCATGTTTGGTTTCTCGTTCCAAGGCGCGCCGCGAGAGCCGTATAAACAACTCCTCAAAGCCGTGACGAAGACCCAAGAAATAGTAAGCGAAATGTCCAGGGACGGACCAGAGGCACCCGTGTCGCCAAAGGTCCTAAGCGTAGACATTCCGAGCGGCGACGACGTAAACGAAGGACCAACGAAGTATTCCATCCACCCAGACTTCCTCGTTTCGCTCACGGCACCGAAACTGTGCGTTCTCCGACGCGCGGAAGGCGATCGTCGTAAACACCCGTGCCGCCACTTTCTAGGCGGCCGCTTCATATCGAAAAAGTTAATCGATGAGTTCGCAGATCGCATCGATTTAGAACACTGGTATTACGCATACTTGTCGGACGAGGACAAAAACGTCAAGCAATACGCCGATCTCGGTTTCATCGACGACGACGTAGAGTCGTCGTAATAGTTTTACAGTAATATTTTTGAAATCCACTAACAGACAACAGACGGATATTTTTGAAAACATCCACACACCTAAACTATATAACATGGTCGAAGAAGAAGTCTCCGCGCTCGCCGCGCGCATACGAAGACAACAAATGTTACTATCCTCTTCTTCCTCAAAACGAGCGTTTGCTGGAGCAGTCCTCGCCGACGCCGCCGCCGACGACGAGAGCAACGTCGCCGCGCGGGAACGACATCGACATCAAAAGCAACTGGTGATGAATTGGAAATTGGAAAAGCAGGAGGAATTGAAAAAGAAAAGCGAGATGGAGTTAAAGAGGAGGATGGAAATCGAAAGGACGAACGCTGAGAACGAGAGAAAGGACCGGAAGGCGAGGCAGATGCGGATTTTAGAGCGCGAGAGGAAGAAGCGGGAAAAAAGTTTGGAAGCGTTGCGCGAGAAGGAAAATGTTTCGATTTTGAAAGAGCATCACTCGCCTTTGGAAGCGCTGGCGAGGAGAAAACGAGACATGGATTTCGCCAGACACAGGTACGAGATGAAAACGAAAGAAACGAAGGAGAAAGAAGAACGAGACGCGCGAATAGCTCGCGCCGCGGAAAAGTTTCGGCCGAAAGTGTTCGGATGTTCCGTGTTGAGAGCGGAGACTATTTGCACTCGAGAGAGGATGAAGGCGAAAGCGGATCCGAACGAAGCGGCGAAAGCCAAGGCGGAGAGTTGGTTCTTGCCGACGAATAGCGTCATAAAGTGATTTAATCACGTATTTTCTTTTTTAGTATTTTGTATGTTTTGCGCGCGTGTATTTCTATTTCTATATGTAAATTAATCAAACTCTCTCCAACTCGGCGTGGCGCGTTTCTGACTCTCTTTGTATCGACGGAGCATCTCCACTTTCCAATCAATCTCTGGAAGAGCGCGAACGGCACTCATCGTCTTTACCGGATTCGACCACGGTCGTTGACCGGGAAGTAACGCGTTGTTGGCTTCCAACATGGCGTTAAATAGTTTATACTCTTTGACGAAGACGTCGAACAAGATGGTCTCGTCTAATTCGTTCGGAACCGGTGGATGATACATCTCCAATCGAGCCGAATGCGCGAGCGTGTCCGCGGAACATCGCGAAATGCAACTGAGAAAATTTAAAAATCTCGCAAAGTCGTCTCGCGACAAGTTTGGTATGACAGCTAAAGCGTCTGGAGCGTATTGTGGCGACATCGCGGCGCGTTCCATATCCAATAATATCTTCGCAATCGCGCGACGTTTCTTTCCAAGAAATTTCTTTTCAGCCGATGCGGCAGCGCTGGGACTGATTACTTCCATCACAGAAACGCTCGCCGGTCGTTTGCGTCGTATCTCGTGTTCCTCTAGTTCAGACGCTTCTAACGTTCCGCCGTTTTCTTCTTTTTCTTTTTCTTTTCCTCCCTCTTCGCTATCGCTATCTTCCGAAATGTGCTCTACTTCTTCCATCAACTCTTGCTCTACATCAACGCCGGCTTCGCTGATTATGGTCTCCACCTCTCTCTTCTCTTCTTCATCGCTGCGCTCGACAGACGATGGGCGTTGGCGCTGTGAGAATGCGAAACTCCCCAACGCGCTTTGAAAGAAATGTTTTCTCGGCGACACCGGTGGCGTAGACGCAGTAGATTTCGTCTCTGCTGAAGATATAGACATCCTGGAATCCTCGTCCATGCACAACAAGGACACGTATGGCTGCCCAAATGTGCCTCGTTGCTCGAACTGTTTCCTACCTTTCGCCACTTTACTGTACCGTTCTGCGTATTTTCCGATACCTAGCGTGAATCTGGTTGGCATGACAGCCTCGGCGATCCAAATGGCCAAGAGGGTCCACAGCCGAGCGGTTCCTAGTGTCGAATCCGTATTCGTGCGGTAAAAAACGTAATACCCAAACAGTATGTTGGCTAAAGTTGTGAGTTTGATCACGCTGGAAACCATATACGTGGACGACATCATCAATCTAGGTGGTTTTCGCGAGACTCGTAGCGTCGTGTACTTGTTCGCCCAATATTGAGTAAACAAAGCGGCGACAGCAAGCAGATAGCCAACAGGTAACGCTTGACCGTATAAGTTTGCCATCGCAAACGTTTTACAACACTGCGCGTACATCTCCGCCAGCGGAAAATCTGGTGGCGAGTACAGATAATCCATCGTCGCTTGCGTCTTGGCAAACGGCGCCAGAAATTTTCTCACAAAGTATCCAGGCGAGAAGATGAAATGCCCTAAAACCATTATATGTGGCGTGAAAATGTTGAACAGTTGCAAATAAAAGGCTTGGTCGACTAATCCACCGGACGTGTACCACTCGCAATCGCCATCTGACTTACCGCACGGTGTCACCAAAATCGGAATCGCGCAGACGTTCAATGCGTGGACTAAAACTAGTTTGCCCAACAACATCGTGTTCGCCATCGAGTGCGATTTGTAGCGCTCGTAGTGGTTGATTCCTTTCGCAATTTGCGTCAAAATGACGTTGATGAGCGAAATGGTCAGCGCGGATGTGATTTTAAGCACTTGCAAGACGTTCTGATCGGCATCAGAGATTGAAACTTCACCGCCATTCAAGGCGGTTTTCTTGAGAATGTCCAATCTTATTTTCGTTCTCCACCGTTCGGCGTACCACTGGGCAACGCAAAATGCGACGAGACTCCCACTCATGATGAAGAATGCGTGCACGTGTCTATTCCTAAATAATCTATTGTGGTTGTTATCTTCATCACCACTTCTGGAGTTAAAACCCATGTTCCCCCAGATAATATCGGAAGGTTCCGGCGCTCTCTCGACTACGATTGCGGTAGTTCCTCGAAACTTTGGGGCATCCGGTTCCTTACGAAGCTTCCGTACAAACCACTCTTCGGCATCTGAAATATGATCAGCTACGCACGCCGACGCGCTCACCTCGTAATTAAAGGTAACGATCGCTTGGCCGGTGTTTTCCTCTAAAACCTTTGTTTTCTCAATCTCGCGTATTTTCTCTTTCATCCGTTCTATTCGTTCATCCAATGCCGCTAAATTTTTCTCCGTCGCTAGTTTTCCTTGCAAAATAAACATTCCGTAGAGAAATTTCCCGAAAACAGATTTCTTCTTCGCTCTTCTTTTCTGCGGATCGTTTCCAGCATTTATTTGCGCCGCCATCTCCGCGCGTCTCAAACGCAGACGACATAACTCTCTTTCACATTCCACGAGCTTGAAGACGTTTTTCATCAAGACTGTGTTCGCAACCTCACCGTAGTGAGTAAAAAAATTGCCAACTTCCTCTCGCGTGGCGTCCTTATCCAGGAACCTTACCAACACGGAGTAATCTCCAACCGTCATTGTTTCCGCGTCGTACTTTAAAAACTTTTCCGATTGCAGTTTTTGGTACACGGCGTCAAAGATAGTACACGCCAAGACGACTAAAATTTCAATTATGAAAATGCCCACGTTTAAGGACGGTTTCGTGTCGAGCTCTGGCGAAGCGCTTTCCTCGCAACACATCATAGAGCTACTACCATCCGTAACGTTTTCGTCCACAAATCTGCAAGGTAAAATCATATCGCACACCGCACTCTCCGTCGTCGTTCCCGTAACTACGCTCTCGTACTCCGCCTCGTCTTTAGCCGTGAATTTACACGTCGTCGGACAGTTATAAAAGCTCCTCGCTTTCGCATCTTCGCACTTGGATCCAGGCGTCGTGCGCAACACGAAATTTGCCACGTTCGAGTAATAGCTCTTCAAACACTTAAATGTTGAAAACGACGATGTCGTCGTCGTCGTCGTCGTCGTCGTCGTCAAGGCTACTTGTAAATCGTACGCGCCGGAAAGTTTCGATTTTTCCACGTTGACTATCGTCTCGTGCAACGTCAAACAGCTCAGAATCAGGCACAAAACGCCCACTAAAACCAACGTATCGAAGAACAAACCCAAATCCGCGGAAAATTTCCCGATCGACTCGTTCGACGCGGATAAACGAAACGGTCTCGCCGAGTGAATATCTCGCAATCCTCTGAAATCGGTGGAAAACTCTCTCAGTTTCTGCAAATCGGCTCTTTTTTCCGAAAGAAATGTGGAGAGAATGGACTCGCGCTTTTGTTCCGCCAGAACGTCGTCTTCGATGCGTTGCGGTGGCTGCTGGTCTTCGACATCGTTCTTTTGTTCTTCTTCTTTCTTGGACATGGCTGCGATTTGATGATGCGCTGCGCTGAAGCGCGCAGCCGCGAGGAACAAAGAATGACGAAATATATTCAGAGCGGTGGTGGTAACTGTATCGGTATCGAGTTATGCGTGCGTTGAATTCAATTATGTGCATGTTGTGTATGATGCTGACCTTTAAAAACAAACAATAAATAGTTTAAGCTAAGTGATGCGGCTATATATATATATAATGTGCCATTTATTCTTTATTTACCGGACATTCGCATGGCGATGTCACTGGATAAATCCCGCGATGGTCGGTCATCATTCTTCTCCACGACTTGTTCTTGCTTCTGTTCCGGCTTCGAGGCAGAATCGACGCTGTTACTATTCAACAACGTCGTCGTTGTCGTAGAACTTGGATTCCACATGCGCCTCGGGTAGAAATTTTGAATCAAACTTCTGAATCCGCTACCCAAGGAGCTTGTTTCCTCCAACTTCTCCTTCTTGGCCGTGAGCTTTTCCGTTCTCGCCTCGATGTTCTCCATCCATCTGGACGCCCAGTTTTTCTTGTACTCTTCTTCTTCCAGTCGCTTCTTTTCCTCCTCTTCCAACCTTGCTTTTTCCTCCGCCGCGGCTTTTTCTTCCGCCTCTTTCTTCGCTTTCTCTTCGGCTTCTTTCTTCGCCTTGCGCGCGGCCTTTTTCGCCTCTAATTCCGCCTTCGCTTTCGCCTCTGCTTCCTCCCGCGCTTTCTTCTCCGCGAGCTCAGCTTTGACTTTCTTCTCGTGTTCGAACAACTTCTTCGCGTACGCTAACGCTTCGTTTTTCTTCTTTTCTTGTTTTGCGATTTCACCGAAGTTAGTCAGCTTGGATTGCGCCAGTCGCGCGGATTTACTTTTCGATTTGGTGGACGAAGAAATCTTACTTTGTTCTCCCTCTTGTCCGTTTTTGTTCTTCTTTTTGCTGCTCGAACCCGATTTGATTTTCAGTTCGTGTTCTTCCATATTTTCTTCTTCGTCGTCGTCTTCATCGACGACCTTCACCCACATCGGTTTCTTCGAGTGTCCTCCTTTCGTGGATGAAGTCGAAGCGGGCGCCTTTGTTTGTTCCTCCTTTGCTTTCGCCGCCGCGATGGCTTCCTTGATCGCGTTGGTGTCTTTCTTGTGCTGCAAAAACTTCGCGATTGCTTCTTCTTTCATCGCCGCGAGTCGCGCGTCTTCGTCTTCTTCTTCATCTCCGCACTCCTCGCATTCCTCTTCCTCTTCTTCATCTCCCTCCTCCTCCTCTTCTTCGTCTTCTTCCGATTTCTCTTCAAACTCTTCCAAAACTTCCTTCCCGACTGGCTGCCCGGGCACGCACGTCTTCTTCGAGTACAAATCCTTAGCCGGCGTGTCCGAAATGGATTGAACGTAATCCTTCGTCTTAAACCTACAATACGGCTTATTTGCGTCCTTATAATCCACGTACGCGTCGCACGTCTCCGACTCCGTGCAAATCTCCTCGCACTCCTCCGCGGATTCTTGATAAACGAACTTTTCGTACTCAGCCCCCTCGTCGGTTGCTTCTTGCGCCGGAACCCACTTGTTAAAATGCGGCACGTAATACGACGTCGCCTCCAGCTTCTTATACGAATCTCTCCCGATGTAGTCTTCCATGTCGTCTCCATCCACGGCGGTTTTAAACTGGCAATACTTCGGGTACTGGTCGCCGTAATCCACGAAGCCGACGCACTCGGCGTCTTCGTTACATTTTTGCTCGCACTCCACGGTAGAGTCTTCGTACTCGAGCTTGTACGCTAAATCACCCTCCTCGAAGTCGCGCTCTTTCACGTTCGTGTCCGTGATCCGTATGTACGTTTGCGGGCAGATTGGATTTTCGTCCTCTTTTTTCTTCTTTTCTTTCTTCCCGAGGTCCAGGAGGTGACTTTTTTTCTTGTTCTTCGAAGAAGAAGAAGAAGAAGAAGAAGAAGCCGCGCGATGCTTTTGCTCGTGGTGCTGTTCACGCCTCGCGGCACTCGCGCTCGAAGAAGACGAAGAAGAAGAAGCGCGCTCACTACCACCACCGAGCATCAAAACCGCGCTTTTCCCTCCGCCTTCCGTCGTCTTGGTCGCCGCCGCCGCGAGCGTCAGCAGCGCCACCGCGCCGACCGCGACTTTCGCGTAGTACGACTTTCCAATTCGCACATTCTTTTCTCCAAAATCATCATCATTCGACGAAGACGACGACAACAACAACGGCGCCTGTTCCGCGTTTATCGACGTCATCTTCTCAGATTGTCGTTACACTTCTTTGCCTCTTCTCTCGTCGGTTCTCTCGCGTCGTCCGATCTTTATTACACCGCCGCGCGCGAAGAAGATATAAAACACCCTTTAACAACAACGAGAGAGTCCAAAAAGGTGCGGGAAAACGCGGCCCCTTTTTGCGTTTACGAGCGAAAAAAAAAGTGCGTTTTTAGGGTTTCAAGCAAAAAAAGAAGAAAAAACGCTCACGCGAGAGAAAAAGAAGAAGGCAAAAA
>Ga0255771_1004711_pt1 | contig 12274 bp, 10 predicted proteins | sample 011ome_19_FD_179969 | JGI IMG/M metagenome (GOLD analysis project Ga0255771, IMG submission 179969) | Coastal salt marsh microbial communities from the Groves Creek Marsh, Skidaway Island, Georgia - 011510BT metaG (version 2) | ecosystem: Environmental > Aquatic > Marine > Intertidal zone > Salt...
CTGCCAAACGCGTGTTGGGTGCCACAGCGAATTTAGAATTTCGGTTAGAAGCACTACCGGATGCTCCGGTTCGTGAAACGCAGCAGTTCCAATTTCGGGCCAACGAGCGGATTGCTCAGCTTGAGCGCGATATCATCACGACCGGTAATTCTGTGAGTGATGCACGATCGAGTTTTGATGAAAACGGTATGCCTCAGGTCAATATCAACCTCGATGCATCTGGTGGTCGCCGGATGGCTGATGTCACTAAAACATCTGTAGGTCGCCGCATGGCCGTGATCTTTATTGAGTCACGGACCCGTAATGAAGTGGATCGCCAGACTGGTGAAATAAAACAGATCCGGTACAAGGAGCAGGGCATCATCTCACTGGCAACGATTCAGGCGGTGCTAGGTAATCAGTTCCGTATCACTGGATTGGATAACTCGCGTGAAGCGTCGGAACTGGCTTTGCTACTTCGTGCAGGCGCGCTTGCTGCGCCCATCTACTTTGTTGAAGAACGCACCATTGGGCCAAGCCTCGGTGCTGAAAACATTGAGCGCGGTTTGAATTCAGTGATCATCGGGTTTGTGTTGGTCATGGCATTTATGATCGCGTTTTACCGTGTCTTCGGTGTGATCGCGAACGTTGCATTGGCTGTGAACTTGGTGCTTTTGATCGCCATTATGAGTTTATTCCAAGCTGTTCTGACATTGCCTGGCATCGCAGGTATTGTCTTAACAGTCGGTATGGCTGTTGATGCGAATGTTTTGATCTTCTCTCGGATTCGTGAGGAACGAATGCGTGGTCTTGCTGACCCGCAGGCGATTCGCATCGGTTTCGAACGGGCCTTTGTCACGATTCTGGATTCGAACATCACAACGTTGCTGGTTGCGATTATTTTGGCCGGAATTGGTTCAGGACCTGTGAAAGGGTTTGCGATCACCTTGGCGATTGGTATCTGTACCTCACTTTTTACGGCAACACTCGTGACACGGTTATTGGTTGAAGGCCTCTTTGGGCATCGTCACCTTCCTAAGTGGGCTTTGTAATTATGCGTATGGCGACTCCTTCAATTAATTTTATGGCGGGCCGGCAAATCGCTGGTGCTATTTCGGTTGTTGCAGTCTTGGCGTCGATAGCCTTACTGGCGATAAACGGTTTGAGTTTTGGTCTCGACTTCACTGGTGGTTCATTAGTCGAGCTTGAATTCGCTGAGGCGCCTGCGCTTGAGTCTGTGCGTGAGATCTTGGTCAATTCCGGATTCCCAGATGCAGTTGTCCAAGCCTTTGGTGCGCCGACTGACGTTGTCATACGATTGGCGCAAGACAATGCGCCGAAGGCAGGTGATGACGTCATTGCAGCGCTACAAGCCGCCGGCTTCGAAGTGGAGTTACTCCGCTCTGAGTTTGTGGGTTCCGCTGTTGGTGAAGAACTGAGAGAGCAAGGTGGTCTCGGTCTATTGCTTGCGCTCGGTATTGTGATGCTATACGTCGCGTTCCGCTTCCAGTTCAAGTTCTCTGTAAGTGCGGTCGTTGCTCTGATTCACGATGTATTGATCGTTCTGGGTATCTTCGCGCTCTTTGGTCTTGATTTCGATCTGACTGTCTTGGCAGCGGTTCTCGCTGTGATTGGTTACTCCCTGAACGACTCAATTGTTGTGTCCGACCGGATTCGGGAGAATTTCCGGATCATGCGCACCAATGATCCCCTAAAGGTAATGAACGACTCAATCAACCAAACGCTGAGTCGGACATTAGCGACGTCGATAACGACTTTGTTGGTGTTATTAGCGTTATTGATCTTGGGTGGTGAGTTGATTCATCACTTTGCGCTTGCACTGACAATTGGCGTTTTAGTCGGAACCTATTCGTCAATCTTTGTTGTGACAGTGGTTCTTTTAACGATGAACATTTCTCGTGAGGATTTGATCATTATCACAGCAGACCAAGAGGTCGATGACCGTCCCTAGATCTGCAATTCATAGGCAATTATTACCTTTTTCCTGAAAAGTTCCCTGATTTTTATAAGACATTAGTCTAATGCGCCTCAAGTTTTTTAAATGGCGTTGGCGGTGCATTTGGCACTTTGGAATCGTCTTGTGAAATGCCAGAAGTGGTTTTGACCAAAAGAAAAGGTGGTTATAGAACGATTGATTTGCGACTGAAATTCAATATAACATATTGTTTTATAAAAATTTATTTATTGATTTTCAGATTTTTATTGCGTTCGAGGATGCTTCGCTCAGGCTTGGAATTGATCCAGGCCTCTTTTGTTCCCAAGCAATTTTCCTAACAAGACTGAAAATAATTCAGATCGAAGACGTCTTTAAAGAGCCGCTCTAGTTGTCTGTATTCCTTTCTTTAGTTACCATCTCCATCGGGTTGTAGGTTTATGACTCACCTTGGCAGGTCTAGCTTGCCTGTCCCCGCGATGAATTTAAGCGGGTAAAAGAGGATACTTAAGTAACCTTTAAAAATTGATTTAATGAGGGAATCTCAAATGAAAAAAATTATTGCTGCTGCAGTTGCTGCTGCATTCGTAGCGCCAGCATTCGCTGCTGACATTACTATTACTGGTGACCAAGAGTTTTCGATCACAGATGCTAATGGCACAATGACGACTGCTATCGACGGCGACTTCAACGTTAAGGCTTCGACTGAAACAGCTAATGGTATTTCTGTGTCAGCTGACATCAACATTACTGACGAAGCGTCAGACGACGGTTCAAACTCTCTGACAATTGGCGGTGCTTTCGGAAAGATCGATATGGGTGATACTTCATCTGCCGCAGACAAGTTTGACGATCGTAATGACTATTCGTATGTAGCAGGCGTCGCAACAACTGCGCCGGATGCAGCTATCGGCTGGGATCTTCCAGCTATGATTCCAGGCTTGAGCGTATACGTTTCATACGGTACTGAGGCTAACGAAGACGGCGAAGAGCACACAGGTGTCGCACTCCAGTACAAGACAGGTCCAGTATCAGTAGCTTACGCTCAGAACAACAACGAAGACGGATCAAAGATCACTTACACAGGTGGTTCAGCTACGTTTGGCGGGTTGTCTGTTCACATCGAGCGTATGGATGATGACGCGGGTGACGTTGAAGAGCAACAAGTTGGTTTAACTTACAGCATGGGTGATTTGACTTTTGCTATGGCGCAAGCTGAAGACACTACAGCTGACGCGGTTACAGCCGACGTTACTGCAGTAGGTGTTCATTATTCAATGGGCGGTGGTGTAACTGCTTTCATTGAAAACACTTCAGACGATCGTGATGCTGACGCTGACACGACTGCTGTTGGCTTGACTATGAAGTTCTAATAAAGAGCTGAATATTGAAAAACCCCGGCTATGCCGGGGTTTTTTTATTCCGAAATTGTTTTGAATCCTTTAAGGGTATTTAGCTCTTCTTTTGTTTTAGACCCTTCCGCTAGGCGTCCTTTTATTACAAACAAAGACATTGAGTCGTCAGTCTGTGAGCCATTATTCTGGAACGTTGAATTCTTCCAAAGTCGAACCTCTGTGGCTTCAATGATTTTGCCCCTCGACTCTCTATATTCGGAATCATCCATTTTTCGATTGCCATATATTGAATCAACCTCGATCGTTGTGGATCTTGATCTCTCGTTTATGCACCATTCAAACTCACGTCCTGATTTGTTCGGCTCGAGCGTCTCAAACAAATTTTGAAAAAAGCCTGGATTAAAATATTTAGAGCAGACAGCTTCAAAATTTCTATCAGCAGACGAGGCGCAATTCGAAGCGACAACAGCGCTCGTGATTATCAGTAGCTTTCTAATTTGTCTCATGGCTCTCATGACCTTAAAGTGGCAACGATCGAATTAGAGGAACTGCGTGATTACACGTCAATCTTCATCGATCGATCGATCATTATTATGGTTTACCGTGGATGCAATTGGTAGCGGTAAAAAGCTCCTCGCGCCCGCGAGAGGGCGACCGTGCAATGGTCCAGGGCGAGCAATGGTTCTTCGCCACCAAAGACTGGGGCGTCATATCCTTAAAATTTCTAAGTTAGAACGTTCGATAGATACCTGATTGCAGCATAGTGTGAACAATTCTTAATTCAGAAATCCTTGTCACATTTTTAACCTGCTAAGATATAAGGTAGTTCCAGTCCAGGTTGAAAATCCTGAGTTCCGTTCAGAGTCTGGTGGGATTACGCAAATTCTGTTCTTTGGGATCGAATATTTAGCACTTGATTGCTCCAGTCTGTATTATTACAAGACATCAACTTCGTCTGGCGTTATCCGTGAAAGTTGCCCTTTTGATTACGACCTACAATCGTCCTGACGCACTCGGCGCAGTCCTTGAGAGTGTGACTCTGCAGACACGTACACCGGATGAGGTGATTGTTTGTGATGATGGGTCCACAGCGACCACTAGATCCTTGATTGCTTCCTGGCTAGATAGGTTGCCAATTTGTTATGCATGGGTTTCAGATCGACAGTTCCGAGCCTCAATGACCCGCAACTTAGGAATCCTAAAGTCGCAATCAGATCTATTGATTTTCGTGGATGGAGACTGCCTTATGCCACCCACATTTATCGAGACACACGTCAAATTAGCGCAACCTGGGTATGTTCTCTCTGGTGGACGATTTCTTTGTACACGAGATGAGACGCTATCAATTTTAAAAAATGATGTGTCGATCTCCTCAGTATTTGAGAACTGGAAATTTATGAGGTGGCCGCTCGGTCCTTTTCGCAATCTTGGATCAACTCGATGGAAAAGTGTTCGAACCTGTAATCTATCGTTGCATCGAGAGGATACGGTTCGAATCGCTGGATTTGATGAAAGTTATGTCGGTTGGGGATTAGAAGATAGTGACTTTGTGATTCGTCTAATACATTCGGGAGTACAAATTCGGTCGGGAAGGCTGGGCGTCTGTGTGGCACATCTGCATCATGATGAGAGCTCCCGTGATCGACTTTCAATAAATCACGAGCGTTTTCAGGAGACGTTGACCAATCGAGATCATATTTTAGCCAATTCAAGTATTCTGCATCCATGAAAGTGTCTGGTTTCACATTCTTACGCAACGCGGTCATTAACGGCTACCCCTTTGAAGAAAGTATCCGTTCGATTCTTCCTATTGTGGATGAGTTCATTTGCGTGATTGGGGAGAGTCAAGATGAAACCCGCGCACGCGTTGCGGCGATCGGTGGCAAGAAGATTCGGATGGTCGATTCGCAATGGAATGAGTCCATGCAAGATCGAGGATTTGTTTACGGTCAGCAGAAAATGATCGCGCAGTATAACTGTTCTGGCGATTGGGCATTTTATCTTGAGGGTGACGAAGTGCTGCATGAAGCGGAAGTCGATCAGATTCGTCAAACCATGCAAGACAATCTCTCAGATCTTGAAGTGGAAGCACTCTATTTCGATTTCCTTCATTTCTATGGGACTCCAGAGCAGGTTGGAATTGGGGGGTATCGAAGAGCGCCACGAATTATTCGAAACACAATCCGAACGATTGCACCAGATGGACTCTTTTGGGTGGTCATGGATCGAAATAAGAAAGGGCGATATCCAAAGGCGAAACATGCCGGGGGTAATATTTATCATTATGGACACTGCCGCAGCGTCTACAAAATGTCCGAAAAACTCAGGCAAGTTGGGAAGTATTGGGGTAGCTCTCATAAAGAATTTCAGAGCTATGGGAGTATTGATATCGCAGAATTAAGACCATTTAGAGGGAGTCATCCAGAACTGATGGAAGACTGGATTGAATCCGCAGCTGAGCGCACTTTTATCCAGGACCCCAACTATCGACTTTCGCGGCGAGACCGTCGAAATCGACTGAGATTTTGGCTTGAAGATAAGCTAGGCATTGAAATCAGCAAAAAGCATTACCGGTCATTGGATTAGTGAGCTTGCCAGTCATTCACATCGTTAGACGCTTCGGTCGGGTGGGGGGCATGGAAAGCTATGTATGGCACCTTGTGCATGGGTTAGTTGATCAGAACATTCAGGTGGCAGTCGTTTGTGAGCAAGTCTGCGAGTCACCGGAGGCGAGCATTCGCATCGTTCAGGTTGAGGCTTCCTCCGTAAGGCCTCGTTGGAAGTCGATGATGACCTTTCGTGCACTCGTCGACCAAAAGATCCGAGACATATTTTGCGGTCAAACGGTGCTGGTTCATAGCCACGAGCGCTCTGTCTGTCATCAAGTGACAACCTTCCACGGACCACCGATTGAACCACCCAGAGGTCTTGGATGGCTTTCACGCTTTAACAAGCGATTCATTGCTTGGCGGCAGATGGAACTAAACGAGCTTCTCGGCCCAACCGTACAAATGATTTTGCCAGTTTCCAGTCAGGTTCAAGAGCAACTGATAAATCGATACCCTGAAATCAAGGGTAAAAAGATGTTACTGGCTTGGCCAGGAGTTTCTCAAGCTTCTCGGAGCTCTAGCTTGTTCATACGGAAGCCATCGACTTGTGTGAACTTTCTATTTGTGGGCAAAGAGTGGAAACGGAAAGGTTTTGATATCGCTGTCGATGTTGTTGACGAATTTCAAAGGTCCTACGGGACCGCCTCTCTGACCGTTTTTGGCGTCGATCAGACTGATCTCCCGCGCTCAACACGCGCGCTTGAATGGATCAGTTTTCAAGGCTGGTCGTCCTCAATCCCTTGGTCTGATTTCGACGTACTGCTTCATCCAGCGCGTAAAGAGCCATTCGGTATGGTTGTTGCTGAAGCGCGGAGTCATGGGATTCCGGTAGCCATGTCATCGCAGGTTGGGGTGGCAGACCTTAAATTTTCAGCAACAGAAATTCTTGATGTCAGCGCTCCTGTAGCGGATTGGTGTGAAGCGATAGCGGAGCTAATTCAGAACAACGTACGAGAACCAGAGATCAAGTGGAGTTGGGGCGATCTGGTGGTACAACATGTTGAGATGATTTATCCGCAATTGAAGGGGATCACGCTATGACTTTAGCAACGATGCCAACTTGGCTACGTTACTCAGAGCGTGCATTTGCCTTTAATTTTATTGCGTTTTCGTTCGTCATGTTTTCGTGCTGGTTCCCAACAGGATTCTCCGGAACGTTTTCAACATTGGCGTTTCTATTTGCGCTGCCGATCTTCTTTTACCGAATTCGCTCTGTTGAGTTGAACCGGTTCGAAATAGTTGCCCTGGCTCTATTTGGATGGCTTCTGCTTTCTGTGGTTTGGTCAGATACCTCTCTTTTGGAGAGTCTCAGCTATCTGAGTGAGTACCGAATTTATTTCATTTTGCCGGTGCTAAGTGTGGTACTCGCTCTGAATAAGCAAACACAGAGTTGGACATTTGGAGCCGCTATGTTGGGAGCTTTTATTGCGCTCATCACCTCTTACGGGTTGGGGTTTGGTTGGTGGCAAATTGAGGGCGCTCAATTCAGTCTCGCAAACCGTATTTATCATGGGTTCATTATGTCGAGTTTCTTGTTGGCCTGCTTATTGATTGCTCGAGAGACTACTGGGGTAATTCGAGGATTATTTGCTGTTGTTGCACTGTTAGTTGTTTACAACGTCTTGAATGTTGAGACGGGCCGCACCGGCTATCTGCAGGTCGTGTTTGTCTGTCTGACTTTTGCGGTGTTGACCTTTTCAAGAGCAAGACTGTTTTTAGCCGTAGCTTTTGCTGTCATTTTATTCGGGGCGTCCTACCTAGCGTTTGATCGGTTTCACGATCGGGTGAATCAAACTTTGGCGAATGTGGAGCGGATGGTTGTGAGTGATGATTACCATTCGTCCGTCGGATATCGACTTGAATTTTATCGCAACGCGATCAATATCGGCCTTGATTATCCACTAAGTGGAGTGGGGGTTGGAGATGTTAAAAGGACGCTGCAATCACGAGCAGAGACTGGGGAGATTAGGCTTTTGACCGACAATGTGCACAGTGAGTTTATGAATATGCTCATAGTTGGTGGTATTCCCGCATTACTACTTTTCTCTGGATTCATCGTAGCGATTGCTTATTCCGGATTTGTTATGAGGCGACAGTCCCGCTGGCTTGGTGACGCATTGATCGGCATGGGGGTTGTTATATTCGTTTCTGCACTGTTTAACTCAACGATCAAAGATTACGGCGAAAAGCATGCATTATTGATCATGCTCTCTCTCTTGGCCGCGAGGCTAGTAACTGATCGACCTAAGAATTACAATCAAACCAGTCTAGCGGACTCTGATTAGTGTTGTTTCAACTCCTTGATCATGCGCCTTTTATTTATTTGATCGAACGGTTTCTTGATAGGTATCGTGGTGTCTTATTCCCTTTTAGGGATCAAGTTCTAAATATCATTTCTGGTAAGGTCGATTCAGCCTAGATGCACTATGAAACGTCAAGTGGTGGTTAGGTTATTAAACTGAACGAGTGTTCTGGTATCCTATCTCTATTCGATTATTAAGCGAGAGCTATATGGACTTGCTATTTAATTTCCTGAAGGTAACCGCCCTAGCTGGGGTAGGTGCATTTCTGCTGATCCTTGTCCTGACGCCTTTTGCAGATCGCCTACGTTTAATTGATCGTCCTGATCTTCGTAAAAACCATGCATCGCCTGTTCCTATGGTTGGCGGACTTGCTATTTATTTGATCTTGCTGGCTGGGTTTGTTCTTATTGCACCACCCCCAAAGGCTGGTTGGTTCATGTTTTCCGTGACTTTCTTGTTGATCATAGGGCTCCTTGATGACGCCTTTGGTCTTGGCGTGAAAACACGTATCGGAGTCCAGTGTTTTGGCGCGGCTCTGATGATCTTTGGAGCCGGTCTTTCGATTCAATCTCTGGGGCTTGGATTTGTTGGTGATGGGTCGTTGGGTGTGATTGGAATTTGCTTAACGATGTTTGCGGTGGTCGGTCTGACAAACGGATTTAATATGGTTGACGGCATCGATGGTCTAGCGGCGGGCCATTTACTGATTGGTATCGCGAGTTTAGCAGCCATTCAGCTCTGGATTATTGGGGATGTGTACCAGATGGAGTGGCTATCATTGTTATTTTCTGCAGTATTTGCATTCTGGTTGGTAAATATGTCGTTAACACCACTCAAGCGCGTTTTCTTGGGTGATTCAGGTTCACTTCTTCTTGGGTTTACTATGTCTTGGCTCTTGATCTATTACACTCAAGAGCCGATTAATTTGGTTGAGCCAATAGCGGCCTTGTGGTGCGTAACGCTGCCGGTTTTCGATACCGTAGTTGTTATAGCTCGCCGACTTAAAAACGGCTTCTCGCCATTCCGTTCAGATCGAAACCATCTTCACCACCTTCTGGTAGATCAAGGCGTACGGCCTTCCATCGCTTTGGCATTGATCTTGGTTGGATCGATAATTGTAAACGCTGCTGGAATATGGGTGACTTATATGGTTAACCCTGTGATTGGACTCGGTTGCTACTGCGCTGCGTTTCTGGGCTTTGCTTACCTGATGCTCCACCCAGAAGTTGAGCGGCGCATACTGCTAAGGGCCGGATTGATTCACTGACGAGGAACAGTCGCTTGGTTTAAGTGAACTTCTTTCTTGGGGGAAATCCGATGAGTCATGGACGACCATAAACATCGTCGAATCGGATGATGTCGTCTTCACCTAAATAACCTCCGGATTGAACTTCTATCAATACCAAAGGCAGTTTGCCAAGATTTGCCAAGCGGTGCTTTGAACCAATCGGAATATACACAGATTGATCTTCCGTTAGCATTTGGATTGTATCGCCGACTTGAATTTCAGCTGTCCCTGACACAACTATCCAATGCTCGGCTCGATGATGATGCATTTGCAGTGACAGACTAGCTCCTGGATTCACTACAATCTGTTTCACTTGGAATCGATCACCTAAGACGAGAGTTTCGTATGAGCCCCACGGCCGATACATTTTTTGGTGCTCTGTCGCCTCTTTCCGTCCGTTTGACTTAATCACATCAACCAGCGTTTTCACATCCTGGGTTTTTGAGGAATCGGCAACTAAGATTGCATCGCGCGTCTCAACCACCACCAAGTGATCGAGGCCAATACCAGTGACTAAACGAGACTCAGACCGAATGAAGGTATTTTTGCTATCAATCAACACGCCATCGCCCTGAATGCTATTGCCATTGGTGTCTCTGGTCGAAAGTTTAGCGACGGAGTCCCATGCACCAATATCTGACCAGTCGCCGTGATAAGGAATGACACACAAGTTTTGAACCCGTTCCAGAACGGCATAGTCGATGGAAATTGAAGGGGATTCAGCGAACAGTTTTGCATCCATGCGTTTGAAATCCAGATCGCGAGACGCGTTGTCAAACGCTTTTTTGCAAGCTTGATAGATTGTGGGTTCAAACGTCTGTAGCGTCTCAAGATAGGTATTGGCATCGAGCATAAACATGCCACTATTCCAGAGGAAATTACCGGCCCTTAAGTAGCTTTCGGCTACTTTGATATCGGGTTTCTCTTGAAACGATGAAACTAAAAATTCGTTGCCTCTGGCGTCGCCACATTCAATGTATCCATAACCTGTCTCTGGTCTTGTGGGCTTGACTCCAAACAACACAAAGGATGCTTCGGATGCAAAGGCTTTGCTGATCACGCTTCCGAACATGTCTAAGTCTTTGATGAAATGATCTGCGGTTTGTACCAACAGTTTCGGTGAGTCATACAGCGCGATGGCCTCAAATGCTGCCAGAGCAATGGCTGGAGCTGTATTCCGGGCGGCTGGTTCTAATAGGATTGGCCCCACGTTGGCGCTGACTTCTCGTGCTTGTTGCGCGACCAAAAATCGATAGTCTTCACCAGTGACAATGATCCAAGGGCTAGCGTCTGCCATGACCGTCGAACGTTTCAGCGTCGACTGTAAAAATGAGTCGCCAGAAAGCGTAAGATCAACAAATTGTTTAGGATAGCTTTTGCGGGATGTTGGCCATAGGCGAGTTCCGGAGCCACCTGCGAGTAAAACGGGAACGAGAGTAGTCATCAATGGAGTCTCATCTGTTGAGCTTGATCGTTGGGCGTGTACATCTAAGCTACATTGTACACCGGAAACGTTGATCACTCCTTTTGCGACTCAGATGGTGTGATCAGTAGTGACAAAGATCCTTTGTTAGAAGCCATCTCATCAGACAGATAGGATCTCTTTGAATGCTTATTCCTTCAGAAAACGTTGAGGTTTGCGTAACGCGGTAAATCGTAGCTGACGTAGACCGCAGATTTAGTCTTTTTTGGACGTATTCTGGCTGGATCTGAGCCTGTTGAAGCATCTGTCGGATCTGATGCGATTTTCTTTGTAATAAGGCGGATGGCTTGGATCACTCAGCTGAAGAGGCGTTAGAAAAGCTTGGGGACACTTAGGCGCCGAATACGCTTAAGGGGTATCGTTGCGATGTTCCAACCTGTCTTTCCTGAAAGACGATAAAACCGTCAGACAGTGTCCTGCTTTCAAGCGAGGCTATGGATTGGCAACCAATGGAATCGTTGTCGCCATCATCAATACGCTGATCAGAATTTGTAGTATTCCTGGTTTAAAAATTCAGACACATCTTTTTCCTCATCGGGGAACCAGCCGAGATCGAGTACCTGGACGCAGGCGCTCACCTGTCCATTTAAGCGAATTCGCTCGTTCACAATGCGGTTTTCGCGAGTATAGAGCGCCTCGTGATTGTCGACCATATGGCAGTCGACGCAATGATCACCATGGAGAAACGCGCCGTTTTCCGCATCGGGCACATAGTCTTCTGCGAAGGCTTGGATTGAAAGAATTGCTGTAATGAAAAAAAGCCGCATGGGAGACCTCACTGTGTCGGTTTTTGTAAGACCAATCGTACGATATGGCCGAGTCCTGAGTGTCTAGCGCCCTCATCGAGATAACATAAACCATCCAATGCTTCGATGATTAGAAGCGATTGGAAGTCACCCGTCAATGCCTCCAAATCATAAAGCAGATCGGTGGTTTTTGGACCCCCTGATTGATACTTCAATTGTGAGTGATGGAATGCTTCTAAGATAAATAAACCACCGGGTTTCAAGGCGACTTCCGCACGCTGATGCACTGCCCGTCGGGTGGTCGCTGGTAAGTGGCAGTAAATCGATACGATCAGATCTTGGCTCTCTGGAGTCATGATATGGTCCTCCAAATCTACTTGGACCGTTTCGATCGCAACACCACGCGCTGACGCTAAATCACGTGCCTTTCTAAGGCCGACCTCGGACAAATCGACAGACGTGACTTGGAGACCAACCTCTGCGAGAAACACACCATTTCGTCCTTCACCGTCCCCGAGTGCGATTGCACTTCCAGACTTGGGTAGTCGATGCTGATT
>Ga0255771_1004713_pt1 | contig 12269 bp, 7 predicted proteins | sample 011ome_19_FD_179969 | JGI IMG/M metagenome (GOLD analysis project Ga0255771, IMG submission 179969) | Coastal salt marsh microbial communities from the Groves Creek Marsh, Skidaway Island, Georgia - 011510BT metaG (version 2) | ecosystem: Environmental > Aquatic > Marine > Intertidal zone > Salt...
GTAGGCGGGATCGTTCTCACTTGTAAATCGTAAATCCTCCATCAGGCCCTCCTCATCGAAAGACAATTGGATAACGTTTTCCAGTAAAGCCCGGAGCGCATCCATGTCCATCTCCAACGACTCCTCGCTGGATTGCTGCATCATACTCTCCATTTGTTGTGCCATTTGCTGCATTTCGTCAGCGGCATCTTGCTGATTTTGGGATGCTTTTTTGTTCTTCTGTTGTTCGAGTTGCTCCGAACTGTCGCTCATTTTTTGTTGGATGGATTCCTTTTCTTCCCCCCGATCCATGGTGGGGTTCGGGTTTTCGAGTTCTTCATTGGATTTATCCAATTCATCCAATTTCTCTTGCAGCTCTTCAAACGCGTTATTCAATGAATCTTGTTCGGCACGCAGGCTGTCGTTATTCCCTTGCTCGTTTTTGGTTTTCTCGGCCAATTCTGCCTGTTTTTCCGCGAGCTCTTTCAGATCTTGAATCGCCTCCTCCATTTTCACTTCGTACTCCAACTGCTTGAATTGCTCCAACGCTCTGTCCAACTCTTTTTCCAGTGACTCTTGGTCAACCTGCATGTTTTCAAGCTGTTCCTGGATTTGCTCGAGCGATTCCGGGTTCAACTCATCCATTAATCGCTGCATTTCTTCATACAACTCCTTCAACTCATCACTCATCACCTGTTCCATGAGTTCTTGAAGTTGTTCCTGTTTCTCTAAAATACGCTCCTCCTCGGGGCTGAATTCGTTGGCGCGCTGGTCTTTTTCGCTGTTGATTTTTTGTAACGCATCGAGCTCTTTTCGAAGCTCATCCTGCTGCTTCATGAGTTCCTCCAGTGCGCGCTCATCTTTCCAATCGAGCTCTTCGTCCTCAGCGAGTTGGCGGCGCAAGGACTCCATATTTTCCTTCAATTCAGCCGCATTTTGGCGGGCGGCAGCGAGGCGATTCGTCAAATCTTCATTGGTTTCGTCGCGCTCAGCCCGCACCTCGTCTTGAGTCGGTGGTGTGAACGTTCGCGGTGTGGATTTGGACATTTTTGCGCCGTGAAGACGGTCGTTGTCCCACACTTCGAACCAATATTCCAGCACATCACCTTCGACCAGGTCGATTTCGCCCAAGTTCCACTCGAAGAAGAATCGATCTGACTTGCCCCGAGGAGCATCGAGATCGATGCGTGTAGCCTGAGTTAAACTCGGGTTTGTTGTTGCCACAAGAAGTTCCTGGTCCCGTTCCCCGCGCTCGAGGAATTGGTACACGAAGACCAATCGGCTCAATCCGTAATCGTCACTGACTTCGCCATTGAAGTAGCGCAGACGGACGGAAACACTGTCCTCCTGCTCGGCCACTGCGATACGCGGATACGCGTCGGGGTTGACGTGTAGGTGGTAGCGAATGGAATCGAGCGCTCCAACAGCCGTGTTGGAAGGAACAATCCAGTACGGACCGGAAGCCTGAGCAGTAGTTGAGGCGGAGAATGTGTCGCCTGCCCCGCGAACGACATCCACGGGGTCATTTTGGACCACCAACCGCAGGGATTCGGTGTCCTTGCTGACGATGCGCCATTGAATTGTGGATCCTTCTGGAACTCGAAGGTTGCCGAGGTTCTCGAAAGTTTCACGGGGCATGCCGGTGTAGGCAGGGGGCACGGTGGTGACCTCAAGCTGAATCACCTTCGGAACCGGCAATGCTTTGAGGGTGTACGGGGGGGAGGTAACGCTTCCCGCGGTGAGCCGGAAGGTGACGTCTTCTCTCACCAAAGGAAAGGTATGAAGGAACATCCCATCGTCGGAGGATTCCATGCGGAAACGGTTTTCACCCAATTCGATCGTAACGATTTCTGGCTTGATATTTCCCTGGGTGGAAGCACGAACGGTGAATGCTTGCATCGCGGGAACTGCGAGCGTTTCGTTTTCAATCTGAAAGGCAAACGGGGGTGGAGGAACGAAATCCTGCCTGTGGGCGATGATGCGTGAAGCGGGCTCCTTGACCAACGCGGGCTGCCAGCTGTAGATGACCATCGCAACAACCAAGATTGGAAGGGCATAGCGCAACAAATAGAGGCTTCGACCCCAGTCAATCGCCCCACGAAACCCCACAGGTTTCAATGCAACCGTTCGCTCCTCAATGGAGGCTTGAAGGAGGGAGGTGTCCCGGTCGGCGGCATGAGACCCTAGCTGCTGCTGCAACTGCAAAACATTGGTCAATCGGTCGCTGATCTCGGGAAAATGCTGACCAATGATGGCGCCCGCATCTTCATAGCTCAATCGTTTCCCGATCCGAACCCACTTCAACAATGGCCGCACGACCCACCAGCCGAGAACGCCGCTGCTGCCGGCCACCACCACCCAAAACATGACCGTTCGCCCCGCAATTCCAAAACGCCCGACATATTCCAAAAGCGCAAAAACCAGCAAGCCCACCACTAAAATTGCGCTTGACATCAACACACCATTGACTACCTGATTGAGGTAGTAGGTGCGAATGAAATCGTCTAATTTTTGGAGCAAGCCGCCTTCCGTGTTCATGCCTCACGAAGTTACGATTCTATGTGCGTTCGTGTTGCATTGTCGGCCATCACTGAGAATCGATGTATTTTTGGCTCCCCCAAAACGCTAGCACCGATTCACATGCGCCAATTCATTTCCACCCTACTGACGGCTTCAATGCTCGTTATCCCCTTTAAATACAGCCAATCACAGGTTGTCATCAATGAATTCGACCCTTCCGGACCGGGCATTGATACAGAAGAGTTTGTGGAGCTTTTTGGCGCCCCAGGCCAAGATTTATCGGGATATGTGTTGGTGATTTTTAACGGATCCAACGCCCAATCGAACCTGACCGTTGATTTAACGGGCTTGAGTTTGAATGCAGAAGGCTTTTTATTGGTGGGAGGTCCAGGTCTTCCCAACGCGGACGTGGTGATTGATAACACCAACTGGCTTCAGGTGGGGCAAGAAGGCATCGCGTTGTATGATGCCGATGCTGTAGACTTCCCTAATGGCACACCGGTTACCGCTGAAGATCTGCTCGACGGGGTGGTTTACGGAAACAACCAACCACCACTGAGCGCGCTGCTCGATGTGTTGACGCCTGGGGGCACCCAACTAAACGAGAGCGCGGAGGGACTTGCGGATTACCAGAGCTTGTCACGAGTTCCGGATGGAGGAACCCCACAAACCCCAGCACAATTCATTTTGCAAGCGCCGACTCCAGGATACAGCAATGTGTTGGTGTGTGATGGGGGCCAAATTGCTTTGGCCAATCCGGGAAACAGCGAAATATGTACAGATGCGGGGGAGTTGGTCTTGATTCAGTTGAACCACACCAATGATGTGCCGACGGCTGCTTTCACTGCCGTGGTCGCAGACGTCGAAACAGGGCTGATTTTAGCCACATTTGATGGCCCAGCTGTTAACGTAGCAGGACTTGGAGACGGTGTGATGACAATTTTCGGCGTGTCGCATGATGAGCCTTTGGATGCAGGCACCTTGGCACCCGGTCAACCCTCGTCAGCCATTTCCGGTCCTGGTTGTTTTGCTACCACCACCAACAGCATTGAAATCATCGGTGAAACCTGCGACCCACCTGCGTGCGACGGCGGCGCGGTCACCGACGCGGCAGGCACCCCGACGGCATTGGGTTGCCTCGGAATGGAAAACGCCCTGGTCACATTCGGCTACACTTCTGAAGCGGTGGAGGCGGAGTACATCTTCATCATTACAGACCAAACACAAACCATCATCGACACCGTTGGTTTTCCGCAATACGATTTTACATCGCTTGGCGTGGGGACTTACCAGGTTTGGGGTTCGAGCGGCTTGGGGGGATTTGATGCAGCAACACTTGCTGCGGGACTTCCACTGAGCGATGTGATGGGAATGGAATGCGATAGCTTGAGCACGAGCTTTTTGGAGGTGCAAATCTTGGACTGTGAGAACGCAAGCTTTTGTGAAGAGATTTTCATTTCCGAATACGTGGAAGGCAACAGCAACAACAAAGCAATTGAGTTATACAACCCGTCTCCTGTGGCCATTGATTTGACAGGTTACCACATGGAAACATGGAACAACGGCTCGTCTGAGCCCACGAATACCCAGGAATTGTCGGGAACGATTGAACCGAATGGGGTGTTCGTCATCATGAACGCACTGGCCGCCCCTGAACTCTTTCAAGCGGGAGATTTGGTGAGCCAGGTTACCTGGTTCAACGGCAATGATGTGATTGTCTTGTATCACGATGGCATCATCATCGATCAGATGGGGGAGTTTGGCCCGGATCCTGGCGCGCCGTGGACGGTGGATGGTGGAGCAGGAGAGATGGCAGAATACACATTGGTTCGTAAGGCGAATGTCTCTCAAGGGAGCACGGATTGGTCGGTGGGTCAATACCAATGGGATGCATACCCGCAGGACACATTCGATTTCATTGGATACCACACGGCCACCTGCACGGGAACACCCGATATGGAGTTGGGATTCACCGCTACGGATTTGTATGTCTACGAAGGGGGTGGAGTGGAAGTGGTGATGCAAGTGGCGTATCCGTTGCAAAACGTGACGGTCGTTGTTGACGTCGTGGGAGGAACAGCAGCACAGGGAATTGACTTCCCTGGGGTGTTTCCATTGCCGGAGTTTTCCTTTCCCATTGGTCTTTTGAACAACCAAAGCTTCACGTTTGCAGCAGTGGATGACGAAGAACCGGAAGGGGAGGAGACGGTGGAATTGGCCATTGAAATCACTTCAGGTGAAGCGGTGTTGTTGATCGATACCGTGACGATTCACATCCAACCTTCGGATTTGACCTATCCCGTGTACGATATCGCCACGGTTCGTACGGTTGATTTTGTGTCGGGTGAGTCGGACAGTTTGGGGGTATCATGTGAGCTTCGCGGCATTGTGCACGGCTGGAATGATTATCCATCCGGCCTTCAGTTTACACTGATTGACCCAACGGACGGAATCAATGTGTTCAGTCCATTGTCGGATTTTGGGTACGCGGAAGTCGTTCCGGGTGACAGTTTGCGGGTGCGAGGCACCATCGCCCAATTCGCTGGCCTGACCCAAATCATTGCCGACACCGTGATTTACGAAGGGTCGGGTTTCCTCACCGAACAACCCACCCTCGTTCAGGAGCTTAATGAGGAGACCGAGTCGCACATCATCAAGCTGAAGTGTGTGGAGCTCGTAGATCCCGCGCAATGGACGAACAGCGCGCCGAGCTTTGAAGTGGCCATTACCACAGGAAACGATGTCTACACGATGCGCATTGACGCGAATACGGATTTGTTTTTGATGGATGCGCCCGTTGGTGTGTTTGGGGTAACCGGCATTGGTGATCAGCGAGATTTTGACGCGCCTTACTTCCAGGGTTACCGCATTTCACCGCGCTACCAATCCGACCTCTCGACAGCGGTGAACGCGGCTTTTTCAGTCACGACACCGTGGAACATTTTCGACGGCGCCCTCGATATTGAAAACCAAAGTACCGGCGCGGGAGGCTATTACTGGACGTTTGGTGATGGCGGTACGAGTGATGAGGAATTGCCCGAATACACCTACAGCGATGCTGGATTGTACGATGTTTCATTGACGGTGTTCAGTGAAGACGGCAACTGCTCGGACCAAATCACCCTTGAGGTGGATGTCATTGTGGTGAATGTGGACGAGCTTTCAAGTGAAGTCAACGTATGGCCAAACCCGGCACGTGAGCACGTCATTTTTGAATCCTCTGCGCCAATTGAACGCCTTCAGGCATTCGATGTGAAGGGTCGCCCCATGCTTGATGAGCAGGCCGCGAGCAATCGCGTACAATTGGATTTGAGCAGCTGGGCTTCAGGCGTGTACCTCGTGAAGGTTACGACCGCAGACGGCATCAAAACCGTGAAGTTGCAGCGCGCTTACTAACAGTTCGCTCCAAATAAACCGAGCAACAACAACAAGTCGGCAACCGTAACGACCGAATCGTTTGTGAGGTCGCCGGGGCATTGATTTACGGCGGAACAATTGCACAACTCCAATCCATCACTGACCCCATCGCCATCGGTGTCACTGAGCAAAGGGTCTGTGTTGTAAACGTTGATTTCCAAGGCATCGCTTAAGCCGTCCCCGTCGAGGTCGCTGCACGCATCACCGACGCCGTCACCGTTGAAGTCGGTTTGTTCGATGTTGGCCACATTGACGCAATTGTCTTCAAAATCGCCGATGCCGTCTTCATCCGAATCTGGAGCGTAACCGATGAAATCTCCAAGCCCCAGATCTCCAACAACGATGAAGTGATCCGAAGCGGCCAGCGCATCACCCGCAAACAACCCCAGCTCATTCAATCGTTCAGGCGACATGCTGGCAGTGCGCACCGTGAAGCCGCCTTTCAATTCTGCAGAAGCGTCGGAGGTAATGAGGTAATCCAACTTCCCCGGCATCCATTCTGAGTTGAGGTTGCCGCTTTGCCACGTGAAGTCGAACGGTTCATCTGTTTGCAAGATGGGCCACTCAGTGAGAGAGGAGCCATCCCAATCCGGCGCAAAATCGGGTCCGTGTGCAGATTCATTGAAGATGTCGCCGGTGATGAGGGTGTAGATGGGGTCGTCGAGGCCGACCATGTTGAGGTCGCCACCGTATACGACGGGTGTGTTCAATGGAATGTTGACCGCCCCTTCGCCGTCGATGGCATTGCGCAAGAACGCCATAAATTCATCGGCTTCTGCTTGGCGCTGTGCCTCATTGCTTGCGCCACCGCAGCACTTCATGTGGCTGCTTGTGAAAAGTAGCGGCACCCCCCAATCCGAGTGGCCTTCGACCAGTGCTGGGAACTGGCGAGTGACGTAGGCATAGGAGTTGATGATTTCTCCTTTCGCGGCCACCATCAAATCCCAATCATCTTTCACCACATTCCAGGAACCGTCGCCTTCGATCGGAATCCAGGTATTCAGCAGGTTGGCGACAAAACTGGCGCTCACGTTGGACACCTCCGAAAATCCGATGATATCAGGGCTTACTGCCTGAAGAATCCGTTCCATCGCTGCTTGTGCAGTAGGCTCATCCATTCGCCCGTTCATGTTCCAAAAGGCCACGCGATCCAACGTTCCTTCCGGCCGTTCGAAGCCCATCGGAATCCACGGTGCGACGGTTTCATTCAATGTGTGCTGAAAGCCGCCTGAAGGGAAACCGGTGCTGCTGGCGTTGTCATACCACTGGACGCGCACTTGCGGGCCCATGACCTGGGAGAGCTCGCGATCAAAAGCCAATTCAAATTCGGTCCCGCTGTACGTGGGCGCGCATCGCATGCCAATCTCATTGAAGGACTCGATGCCTGAACCGTTGGTGTAGCGAATGGCTTGACGGTCGGCGAGGTTGATGAGTAAGTCCACCCCGAGGCCTTGATTGGCATAATCAACACCTGTTTCAGGGTCGTCATCCAAATCGAGTAAAATCCGCAAGTCATTTGGCAGGACATCTTCATCCAACGCGACCTCTTCCACCGTCACCAAATGCAAGAATAACCAATCCCCATTGCTCGTCACGCTCATGGTAATAAAAGGGCTGCCAACCTCGGCTTCCACGTGCGGATGAGCGCTCCAATCGCCAAACTGATTATCCAACTGGATTTGCCCCCAAGCCCCAAGTGCACAGGCCAAAAAAAGGACGAAAGAAGAAAGTTTCATGGGACGGTATTTTGCAGGTGTTGGATAACGAAGTTACGGGTAGATTTGCCGGAATGAATCCGCGTCAAAGCACATTCATGCTGCATTTCATTGTGCTGATTTTCGGGTTTACCGGGATTCTGGGCAAATTGATTTCGCTGGAGGCGGACAGGCTGGTGTTTTGGCGGGTTTTGATCGGTGGAAGTTTGGTAGGGGTGTGGTTGCTGGTGCGAGGGAAGATGCAGCGGTTTCAGCCGCGGACGCTTTGGAAAGTGGGGTTGGTCGGGTGTGTGGCCGCGGCGCATTGGATTGCGTTTTTTGCGAGTATCAAGGTGAGCAATGTGTCGGTGGCGCTGGCGACGTTGGCGACGACTCCGGTCTTTGTGAGCGTGCTCGAGCCGATTATTCATCGTCGGCGTTTCGATCCGAGGGAGTTGGTCCTCGGGCTGGCGATCATTGTGGGTTTGTTGGTTTTGTTGTGGGGTCCTTCACCAGACGGGCCGTTGCCTGATGCCAAGCGTTACTATGAGGGGGTTGGGTTGGCCTTGATTTCCGCGTTGCTGGCGGCGGTTTTTGCCACCCTCAATGGGGTGTTGGTGAAATCGTATGACTCAGCCAATTTGACCCGGGTGGAATTGTTGAGCGCTGCGCTGGCCTTGGCCGTTTTGTTCCTGATCCAAGGGAAGGGGCGGGACGTCGCGTTTTGGTCGGTTCCTGCAGAGGATTGGCTATGGATTGGCTTGTTGGCAACGTTGGCCACCGCTTTTGCTTTTTTGATGAGCATCGAAATCATGAAAAACTTGACACCGTTCACGACGGCCGTGGCCATCAACTTGGAGCCGGTGTATGCGATTGCGTTGGCGGCTTTGATCTTTGGGGAAGAGGAGCGGATGGGGGTTGGATTTTATCTCGGAGCGAGCATCATCGTCGGCGCGGTGTTCGTCGATGCTTGGTTGAAGCGCCGCGCCCGCAGACGGGCTCATCGGGAGCAGATCATGCCTTAAACAAATCAGAGGCAACGGCGTCGGCGATCAACCAATGCGCCTCAGGAATTCGGTGATTTTCGGGTTCGCTTGACACAATAACACCGGCCTCGACATACCGACGCCAAGCAGCGCTTGCCACGCGGTCCGGACGCAATCCGAATTGAGATTCCAACGCTTTTAAGTCAATGCCCCGTGCCGTTCGCAGGCCGGTCATGATGGTCTCGTTGTATCGGTCCGTTTCGGTGAGCCTTTCTGATTGCGCAGGAAGATCGGCTACGGATTGCGCTTCGCCAAGGGATTTGATGTAGCGGGGGTTATTGGAGACGTTGGCGGTGCGTTGGGCACCATCAAACCCATGGGCGCCGGGACCGATGCCCCAGTAGGGTAACCCGGACCAATAATGCTGGTTGTGCACTGCATGCCCGCCGGGTCGCGCCCAATTCGACACCTCGTAATGTTCAAAACCAGCCCGAGCAAGCTCGCGACAAAGCATCTCGTATTCGCCTTCCACAGCCGTTTCATCGGCAATCGTTTCTTGGCCATTCGCCACACGCCGGCCTAGAACGGTTTGGTCTTCAACAGTGAGAATATAGGCGGACAAATGGTCCACGGGAAGCGATGTAAACCGTTGAACCTCCTCTTCGAAGGCATGCGAGCGACCGGGAAGGCCGTAGATGAGGTCTGCGGAGATGTGTGCAAAACCAGCTGCTGCTGCCCAGCGAACCGCCTGTTCTGCTTGCTCCGCGCTGTGCTTTCGGTTCATCCAATCCAACCGATTTTGGTCGAAGGTTTGCAAACCAATCGATAAACGCGTCACCCCCAACTTCCGCCAGGCTGCCAATTTTTCAGGCGTGATGTCCTCCGGATTGGCTTCTAAAGTGACTTCATGGCAATTGACGGCTTCCGGAAGAACCAGGTTGAGCAAACGCTCCAGCCCCGTTTCTGGAAAAAGCGATGGCGTCCCTCCACCAAAGTAAATGCTCTGGAGATCATTGAAATTCGGCGATTCCGTTGCGATTCGCAAGCTCAATTCTTTCACCAACGCTGCTTCCATTGCCTGCATGGTCGCGTGATTCGTTGAGAAATGAAAGTCGCAGTAGTGACACGCAGTTCTACAGAATGGAATGTGAATGTAAATCCCGAACATGCCCCCAAGTTCGCCCGAAAATCCTCCTAACTTGCTCGCATGGAATGGGAAGTTCGCTGGCCCGACGGAAGGGCCGATCGTGTTTCACCCGATGCAGGTGAATCATGGGATTGGAAGCCGGTGGGTCCGGGTGTTTTTGACGTGCGCATGGGCACGCGCAATGTACGTGTTGAAACCCTGAGCGGCCCCGATGCCAAAGGGTTTTTACGCATCCGCGTCAATGGCGTAGAACAAGCGCTGCAAGTTTTGGATGGCCAAAGTTTGCTGTTGGAGTCCATGGGCATGACAGCCGGCGCGGAGTCGGAGGAGCAATTTGTAGAGGCTCCGATGCCGGGTAAGGTGTTGGAAGTAAAGGTTGCTCCCGGCGATGAGGTGGAAGAGGGAGACGCCCTCCTCGTATTGGAAGCGATGAAAATGGAAAACGTACTTCGGGCTCCCCGCACTGGCATCATCGCTTCGGTAGATGCGGAAGTCGGCGTGGCGGTGGAAAAGGGGACAGCCTTGGTCACATATGAAATGAATTGAACATGCGTTGGATGAACATGCAACAGATTTGGTTTGTGGCGGTGCTGCTCGGATTCCTTTTTTCCTCTCCGAGGCAGGCTTTCGCACAGGGATGTGACAACCCCATTCCGGTTTGCGGTGAAATTCCGGAGCCGCTTTCGTTGAGTTTTGTCCAGTCTCTCGAAGTGGGCTGCGTCAATTCGCCGTACGTCTCGGTGTTGGAGTTTATGACCAACGGAAACGTGGTGAACACCGGCAACGCGACCATCGATGTCGGCGGTGTCGCTTGTCAAACCGATGGCGTCGACGATGTCATCGAAGCGGTGGTGGTCAAACCCGATCCGCAGGCACTCTGCGATGTGGGCGCCTATGAAATTGTGGCCACCTGCGCAGAGACAGGCGGCGGGTTTTCGATGGTCACGTCGGACTTGTTGCCCAACACAACGTACCTGATCATCATCGGGACGGCACATGACCCGTCCCTCACCCCGTGCAACCTCACCGTTTTCCTTTCTGGACCGGCGGTTTCCATTGACGCATGCTGCACCACAAACATCGCCCCAGGCCAAAGTGTGACGCTAACGGTCACGGGCGGTGATGAATCCTTAGGGTATACCTGGTTTCCCAATTACGGGATTTCCTCCACCACCGATGCGGAGATCATCGCTTCCCCGGATGTAACCACCACGTATTCGGTGTCCGGCTTTTTCGGTGGATGCCAATATTCGGATGCGGTCACCATCACGGTGGGGAACCCCCTTGGAATTCCAACGAGCTTCACGCCCAACGGCGACCTCATCAACGACCTTTGGTCCATCGATGGTCTGACCCAATACAACCAGGCGGACGTTCGCATCTACGACCGTTGGGGGCAATTGGTCTACCGCAGCATCGGTTACGCGCAACCGTGGGACGGCAAGAACGGCGGCAACGATGTGCCGGTCGGAACGTATTACTACGCCATTGATTTGAACGACCCACAGCTCGTGGACCTCGAGACCATCACCGGCTTTATCAGCATCATCCGATGAAACAGCTTATCCCATCCCTTGCGATTGCGCTGCTGAGTGTTTCCGTGCTGCAGGCCCAACAATTTCCAGTGCGTGCCACGGCCATGATGAACCCGTTTCAAGACCATCCGGCTGCTGCTGGCGTGCTGGGCTGTATGGACCTCCATATGGGCTACCGCAACCAGTGGTCCGGCATCGACGGCGCGCCGGAAACAGCATTTGCCAACTTGCACGGCCAAATGGAAGGCCAAGGCAATGACTTCCACGGCTTTGGCGTGCGCGTCGAATCCGACGAGGCCGGTGCCTGGGGCTATAACGCGGTGAATTTCGCTTATGCCTACAACTTGCGTTTGAGCAACGGCGCGCGTTTAGCCGCGGGCTTGAGCGCAGGATTTTTCCAGCATCGCCTTGATATGAGCCTGTTGGACATGCCTGAATTGCAAGTGGCCAATGACCCCGCGGTTTTCGGAAACCAGCAATTCATTGTGCCCATGATCGATGCGGGTTTATGGTATTACGACCGGGACATGTACGCCGGCTTGACCATCCAAAACGTGACCCAAGCGTCCATGGAAAAAATCAGCCAATTTGGGAAGTTGCGACGTCACCTCGTGGTGACCGGGGGATCCGAAGTTGAGCTGGACGGTCGTTGGATGTTCCTGCCTTCCGCCCAAGCACGCCTCGGCTCAGGCGTTCCACCATCCGCGGAAGTCCTCGGTCTGTTCAAATACGATGAGGTGGTGGGGGTTGGCCTTGGTTACCGCTCGCAAAGCGCGCTTATCGTAGCGGCTCAAGCCAAAATCCTGGACTACCTCAGCATCGGCTACGCCTACGAACTCAATGTCTCACCGTTGAGTGGCGCTGGCCCCAATTCCCACGAAATCGTCATTGGCATCAATGCGTGTTCCGGTCGGCCGGCTGGCCGTGCGATTCCTTGTCCGGCTTACAATTGATGGCTTCAACTGATCGTTGCGTAAAATGAATGTCTACT
>Ga0255771_1004723_pt1 | contig 12248 bp, 13 predicted proteins | sample 011ome_19_FD_179969 | JGI IMG/M metagenome (GOLD analysis project Ga0255771, IMG submission 179969) | Coastal salt marsh microbial communities from the Groves Creek Marsh, Skidaway Island, Georgia - 011510BT metaG (version 2) | ecosystem: Environmental > Aquatic > Marine > Intertidal zone > Salt...
CACACCCCACACTACACAAACCTTAGACACACCAGCGGCACACCGCCCATGCCATGCCATGCCATGTGTCCGAACAAAACACCCGCGTGTGTGGGAAAGCGTTACCACGCTTACGGGCGCGCGCGCGCCGCCGCGCGACGACGAAAGCGACGTCACAATCGCTCGACCGATCGATCGATTCCACATTCGCGCGCGCCATTGATTGATTCCATGTACGCGACGACGATAACGAACACCCGCGCGGTGACGACGCGATCGATCGCGTCGACGAGCTCGAGACGCGCGACGAGCGGCGCGGCGACGGTGAAGCCGATGAACGCGCGCGCGAGCGCGGCGTTCGCGGGCGCGCACGGCGGCGCGATCGGGCTCGCGACGACGATGGCGCGCGCGACGACGACCAAGTCTCGCGCGGCATCCTTGGTTGTGTGCGTATAGGCGATGTGATGCGATTGCGTGTGCGATGTGATGCGTGGACGGCGCGAGGACGGCGCGAGGACGACGGGATTGTTGGATTGATGACGGTGACGATGTGATCGCGGAATGTGCGCTTTTTGAGGGAAACCCTCGCGCGCGCGCGCGCGGGGGCGTTTCGCGCGTACGTTTTGACTTGAGTTTCGCGTACCGATGATGATAAGAGACTGACGAATGTGATTTGCGTGCGAACAATAGTAAGGCTGGTGGTGTCGCCAAGGCGGCGCCGGGTGAGCAAAAGAAGGTTTTCGGTTTGAACTTGCCGGAATCCGAAGGCTTGTCGTTTTTGATCTTGGCCGCCGGTTCGTTGGGTTCGGCGCTTGGTTTCGCTGCGCTTCAAGAAGGCGTGTTCCGCATCCCGGGCTTTAAGTTCTCGGCGTGGATGACTGTTTTGACCACGTTCACGTACTTTTTGTGCGGTGCGCTCGAGATGAAGCTCACCAACGATTCTCGTAAGGGTTCTTGGAAGAACTACGGTATTCTTTCCATTTACACGTACGGGGGTATGGCGATGACCAACTACGCGTTGTCTTACTTGAACTACGCCACGCGTATCGTGTTCAAGTCTGCGAAGATCATTCCCGTCATGGCCTTCTCCGTGTTGATCGTCGGTAAGAAGTACAACTGGAAGGAATGGTTGTCCGCCGCCATTTTGGTCGCGGGTATCGTGCTCTTCACCCTCGGCGATGTCGCCTCCTCTCCGGCTTTCGCGCCGATTGGTGTCCTTCTCATCGCTGGTGCGCTCTGCGTTGACGCCATTTGCGCCAACTTTGAAGAAAAGAACTTCTTCCGTTGTGAAACCCCGTCCACGACGCAAGAAGTGCTCTGCTACGCGTCGTTGATTGGCACCGCGTACGGTTTGGTTCCGCTCATCGCGTCTGGCGGTCTCGCGCCGGCCCTCGCGTTCTCCCAAGCCAACCCGCAAGTTGTGCCGATGATCATGGCCTTCTCTGTCATGGGCTACTCTTCCGTGTCTTTCATCCTCTCCCTCATCAAGTACTTCGGTGCCACCGAGGCTGAGATTGTCAAGTCTTTGCGCAAGGTGCTCTCCATCGTGATTTCCTTCATGCTCTTCCCCAAGGAACTCAACTGGAAGTACATCGCGGGTTTCTTGGCCGTGTTGGTTTCCACGGTCTACACCTTCTACCTCAAGAACGAGAAGAACAAGGCCAAGGCTGCGGCCAAGGCTGCCGGCGGCGCTTAAGCGTTGTCCATACAACTGGTTCGCCATTAATAGCCGTAGTAGAGGTCTTATCGAACGTACGAACGAAGACTAAACCGGTAAATACGAGGAGACATTTATCTATAAATTTATTTTTTATCACCAACTCCTTCCTGTTCGCACAAACTAACGAAAACACAAGCGCACATGCATACCACGTAGTACACGATAAACGTAAAATAATGGAGTTTTTCGCTGGTGCGGTGTTGTCGCGTGTCTCGACGTTGGAATTGAACGCGCGCGGGCAAAGTATTTTAAAATAAGTTAACGGGAATTTGATTGCAATCAATCGAATCAAAGACGCGTGCTAAGTTGCACCCACTGGTGCGAACAAAATGTCGCCTGCTACCCAAAAGAATCCAAAGTGTTTTACGATTTAAGAAACTTCCCTCGATGACAACGAACGTTTACGCCGTCTTCGCCTTGTCAAAATCCACCGGGTCGGACTTCCAGACGAGGAAGACGAACACGGAAACGATTTGCAAAGCAGCAATCGGGAAGAACAAGGAGTACGCCCAGTTGCCACCAGTCTTAGACAAGAAGTAACCGGTGAAGAACGTGGAGAGCGTCGACGCGATGGCCGCGGCGGTGTTCGTCACGCCCAACATGATGGAGGCGTACTTCGGGGAAAGATCTTGGTGGCCGCAGAACAAACCAGTGCGGATGAAAGCAGCCATACCGAAAGTAACGGAAAGGAGGCCAACAACTGCGGCGATGGTTTGGTTGGTGACTGCGGCAGCCGGAGTAGAGTTCACAATCATACCGATGGCGGTGAGCATGACGGCGCCGCCGCCAAAGCAAATGGTTTGCGAGAACTTGCGGATTTGCGTGCGCGTCAAAACCTTCTTGGATTCGAGTTCACCAGCGAGCGGCGCAATCAAAGCAGTAACAACGACAGTGGACAAGTACGGAAGGATGGAAAGGAAAGACGACTTGGACAACGTCACGTTCATGGCGTCAGCCAAGAAGGACGGCAACCACGCGAGCAAACCGTAAGAGAAGTAGTTCCACGTAAAGTGAGCCACAGTCAACGCCCAGAATTGCTTGTTGCGGATGAACGCACCCCACGGGATGCTCAAGGCTTTCTTACCGCCAACAACGGCTTCTTCCTTCATGTCGGTGCTGGAATCGTTCATAAACTTCATCAACCACCACGCGCCCCAGATGAAACCGAGAGCGCCAAAGAGGTAAAAGACGGCGGGCCAGCCGCCCAAACGGAAGATGATCGGCGGCGCGATCAACAAACCGAGCAAAGAGCCGACGTCAAGACCGCCAAACGCGGTGGTGACCGCCTTGGAGCGTTGAGACGGCGGAACGCCCTTAGCCAACACGCCAGTCGCCGCAGAGGGCGCGACACCTTCGCCGAGACCGACCAAGAATCGGGAAGCCAAAAGCGCGGGCATCCCCAAAGCCGCGCACATCGGGGCGATCAAGGTACCGAACGACCACAACATCACACCCCAGAACAATACAACTTTACCGCCGTACTTGCTCGCTAACCAACCACCCGGGATTTGCGTAAACGAATAACCCCAGAAAAACGCAGAGGCTGCGCGAGAACAACACAAAACAAAAACCATCGACGTCGTCAGTCACGCGAAAACACATCATCATCATCTTGCGCTCAACGCACAATAATTCGCGCGACACACAAAACAAAATACGCACCAACGAGACCCTTTTGCGTAGTCGTCCACCCGAGCTCTTGCGCCATCGGCACGATGGCTACGCTCATGTTAACCTTGTCCAAGTTGCACAAAACGAACGCAACAAACAGCGCAATCACCATGCCCCAACGACGCTTTTGCCCATCTTGAGTCATATCGAACACTTCTTCTTCAGGAGGATCGTTCGGGTTGATCTCAACCGCGCCTCCCCCCGCGCGCGCGACGATCGCCTCGCGCGACGTCTTCGTCGACTGTCTCATCGCCGTCGTCGTCGACTGTCTCGTCGTCGATACCGCCATCACCGGCATCACACCGCGAGCACGTTGCGCCCCACACCGAACCGCTGCGCGCACGCTCACCGCCTTCGACGCCCCAACCGCCGCTTGCGACGACGACGACGACGACGACGCCATCGACGCGCGCCGCTTTTCAAACTTCCCGGCGGCGGGCGTCGCGATCGCCGCCATCGTCGCCCGCGCCATCATCGTCCTCTGTCTGCTGTACTCGACACTCGGGCTCGACGTACAAAGACGAGCGGGCGTCGTTCGTCGATCACACGTACGTACGCGCGGTCGTCGTCTGACGCGCGACGATCGATCCATGCATCCGATCGCTCGATCGATCCATCGACGACGACGGGACGGCGGCGCTAGGTCAGTCCATGCGTCGTCGTCGATCGATCGACCCATCCATGGGTTCGATCGATCGATCGACCGCTCGATCGATGTCGACATCCATGGGTTCGATCGACCGCTCGATCGATCGATCGATCGACACCCTCAAGCGAGAGTATATACCATGCTCGGACATTCGGCGTGTACTCGTCGTTTATCGTCGTTTATCGTCGCACGCGCGCACGCACATGGGCGCATCCATCGCTCGAGTACGCGCGCGCGCGCACGAAAGGTCGCGGGCGACACAGACACAGACACACACACAGGGTGTCGTCGTCGTCGTCGACCGCGCCGTCGCGATGGATGTTTTTGTGGTCGGTTGGACGCCGACCGGACGGACGGACGGACACGCGATGGGGCCCTCGAAATGGACGACCCCGCGCGCGCTAAAAGCGGCGTGGACGGCATTCCGTGGCTCGGTGCGCGCGCGAGTGATTGATTGCGTGATTGATTGATTGACGATGACGATGGGGATGACGATGGCGATGACGATGCGGGCGGCGTTTTCTCCTGGACGCGGCCGCGTGGATGGTGGCGTTCGCGCGACGACGAGGTTAACGACGACGACGACGACGACGACGACGCGACGACGACGCGGACGCGGTGAGGCGGTGACGACCGAGGCGTTCTTTAACTTTGGTGGCGCCACGCGCGGCGGTGGGGGTGGGGCGGTGGATATGACGCCGTATTTGTGCATTGATTGCGGGTACGTGTACCGCGGAGGGGATTTTAAGAAGCTTCCGAACTCGTACCGATGCCCGACGTGTAACGTTGGGAAGAATCGGTTCAAGGCGCAAGGTGGGGCGTCGGTGTTGGCGCAGAAAAAGGCCAACAAGGAGGCGTTTCGAGCCAAGCGGGAAGCCGCGGCGAAGGGCGGGAAGTCGGCGATGTCTCCTCGGGAAAAATTGAAGCAACAAATGCTTGACGCGCAGCAAGAAAAGGATAAGAAGCGTGGATGGTTCTAATCGATATGCAGAAGACTTCGCTGATGATTATCGATGTATGGTTCGCGTCGACGAGAAAACGACGGAACGCGCGCGTAGCGTATTGACCACGATGTGATGGCATATTAAAATTTCTAATTGATTTGTTTAATCGAGCACCTTAGCGACGACACCCGCGCCGACAGTACGCCCGCCTTCGCGAAGGGCGAAACGCAAACCCGGTTCCATGGCCACTGGGTGAATGAGTTCAAACACCGCGGTGACGTTATCGCCGGGCATGACCATTTCGGTGCCCTCCGGAAGGGTAATGTTACCGGTGATATCTGCCGTGCGCATGAAGAACTGCGGACGGTAGTTGGAGAAGAACGGGGTGTGACGGCCTCCTTCATCCTTCTTCAAGACGTAAATCTCCGCTTCGAACTTGGCGTGCGGCTTGATCGAACCAGGCTTGCACAACACTTGACCGCGCAAAATCTCATCGCGCTTCAAGCCGCGAAGCAACAACCCGCAGTTGTCCCCAGCTTGGCCTTCGTTCAACGTCTTCTTGAACATTTCAACACCAGTGACGGTGGACTTTTTCGTGGCTTGAATACCCACAATATCCACGTCGTCACCGGTGCGGATCACGCCTTGTTCGATGCGCCCAGTGGCCACCGTACCTCGTCCTTGAATGCTAAAAACGTCCTCCACCGGCATGGAGAAGGGCTTGTCAAGCGCGCGCGCGGGCTCAGGAATGTACGAATCGATCGCCGCCATGAGTTCAACAATTTTTTCCTTACCAATTGCCGGTTCCGTACCCTTTAACGCGTGCAAAGCCGAACCCTTAATGATTGGAATGTCGTCACCCGGAAATTTGTAAAAGCTCAACAACTCGCGAAGTTCCATCTCAACCAACTCCACGAGCTCTTCATCATCGACCATGTCAATCTTGTTTAAAAACACAACCAGTGACGGCACACCAACTTGTCTCGCGAGCAAGATGTGCTCACGCGTTTGCGGCATAGGACCATCCGCGGCGCTGACGACGAGGATACCGCCATCCATTTGCGCCGCACCCGTGATCATATTCTTCACATAATCCGCATGCCCCGGGCAATCAACGTGCGCGTAATGTCTCGTCGCCGTTTCATACTCCACATGAGACGTCGAAATCGTAATCCCTCTCGCCTTCTCCTCCGGCGCCTTGTCGATCTGATCAAACGCGATCTCCGTCGCGCCGCCGATTTCCGCCATAACCTTTGTGATCGCCGCCGTCAACGTCGTCTTCCCATGATCAACGTGCCCGATCGTGCCCACATTCAAGTGCGGCTTCGAACGCGAATTAATATCATACGCCAACGACCGACGCCATTGCGTCCCCACCGCAGCCGCGCGACGCAACCCCGCCGCGTAGCATTGCGATTGCGCCGCAATCGCCATCGACGCGTGTCTCACCGCACTCACGCTCGCGCTCGCGCTCGTCACGCTCGACACCGCTCTCGCGAACGTCTTACGCATCGTGTTCGACATCATCGATGCGCGCGCACTCGTCAACGTCACCTCGCGTGGGCGCACTGGCGGCGAACGCGGGCGACGATCGCGCGGTTGGTGCACCATGTGTGTGTACCGGGGTACATGTCGGTGTGTGTGTACCCTGGGTACATTATTTCTTCTGTCAACAGGTGCGTTGATTTGAAAAACGCCACGCCGACGACGCGCGGCAGTGCGCGACGACGACGACGACGGAGACGACAGAGACGTTCGGGGTGCGAAGGTTAATCATGGCGGCAACGGCGAAGCGCGCATCGAAGCGTAAGGGGTCGACGATCGCGCGTGAAGGCGACGATAACGCGGCGGATGATGATGGTGATGGTGATGTCGCCGACGGTGCGGTGGATGTGGAGGACGACGCCGCGCGTGACGAGGATGACGACGAGACAGGGGGCGAGCGCGGTGCGAATGGTTCGTACGTGGGCGTTCGTGACGCCGATGTCGGGGAGTTGTCGACGCAGTACACGCAACGGGCGGAGGCGCAGGAGGCGTTGGAGGGCGGGAAGATGTCTCGCGAGGAGGTGGACCGGCTCGTGGCTGAAGTGATGCGGTTTATGCTGTTCATGACGCATAAGGAGAACGGTGCGCCGGTGACGAGAACGAAGATTGGGGAGTGCATCGCCGCGGCTGGAGGTGCGGGGGGGAAATCGCGCGGGGGGTCGTATATCGTGGCGTTGGCGCAGAAGCGATTTTTGGAAATTTTCGGCTTTGAAATGGTGGAGTGTTCCAAGGCGCAAAGTCGTAATCGCAAGCAACCGAAGACGGTTGAGGCGGCGAGTGCGGCGCCGGTAAAGTGCTACGCGTTGCGCAGCGTGTTGCCTGCGCAAATGCGTCGAAAGTATGTGGACAAGGCGGAGGATTTGCCCGAACGCGCGCTCGCCATGGTGGTCTCAGCGCTCGTGCAAATCGCGAGCGGCTGCATTCGCGAAGACGCATTATTCGAACAACTCTCCAAGCTCGGCATTAACAAGGATGAACATCATCCGAAATTTGGCGACGTACAAGAACTTTTAGGCCATTTGGTAAAGAGACGAGTATTCTTGCGCGAACGCGCCGCGCACGACGACCCATCGCAAGGATATTGCTTTGAGCTCGCCGAAGGCGCCGTGACGTTAATTGGATATGACAATATCGACAAATTTGTCACGGATGTCATGCGCACGCAACGCGCATGAGAACTTACACATGAAACAGTAGAACTATAGGCGTGCAAACATCACTCGCAAAAAGCAAAACAACACGCCCGCACGTCCGCGCGCGCCACAATCCGCCCCCACCATGAGCGCACTCCCGCTCCCCGGGATCACCGTGGAGGATGTAAAGTTCATCTCCAATGTCATGGTCTTTTTGTCGTTCACGTTCTGGTTCTTAAACAAGGTCGTGCTCGCGACCTTTGCGCCCGCGCACGTCAAGCGCGACCCATTCTTGATGAGTTTTGAACTCACGTGCCTTTTACCTTTAGCGTTCTGCGCCTACGTCGGCACGAATGCGTGGTTAAACGACGTTACGACCGGATACGACACGCCCTTTGATCGTCTGTACAAGGCGGCGCCCGAGAGTGGACGACGCATGATTTTGGTGAACCTCGCCTTTCAGCTCTGGGATTTTTTAATCAGCTTGAATCGTAAAGAGCTGAATTCACCCGAGATGCTCGCCCATCACGCCCTCGCTGCGACGTTGTGCGCTATTGGTTTGCACATTGGGTTTGTGCAGTACTATGGAATTTACTTTTTGGGCGTCACAGAGGTTTCGTCGTTGCCACTGGTGTACGTCGACTCCGCAAAGTTTTACCCAGAAATGCAACGCGCACGACCGGGGATGGACTTGGCATTCAAAGTCATGTTTGGCTTGTCATTTATCGCAGTCAGAGATGTTTATTTCATCAAATATTCGATCACGCTTTGGAAAGACTCGTGGAGCGTGTTGAGTGACGGCTCGGCGTTGTATCCAAAAATGACGGTCGGTTTTCTGGCTGCAAATTTATTCTTCAATGTGCTTCAGCTGTACTGGACTACGCTTCTTATTGATGGATTGCTTGACTTATTCCGCGAACCCAAAAAGAAGGAGGAGACGAAGAAGGAGGACTGAAATCCACGTGAGTATATTTTTTGATGAACCGCCGGTACTGTAGCAAACACGTGGACATAATAACCGCACGCACCATCTCAGAAGACCTAACAGAGTAAAGGACTATACATTGTAACAATAGAATACATATAACTAGCACTACCTATTGGACTCGGCATCCGTGTGTGCCTGGCGAATCGAGTCTTTCAATCACGGTGTTTGCCTCCAAATGTCGCCCAGGCGAACGCGTCGAGCGCTCAAAGAGCGTGCGACGCGTCCGTTGGGGCGTACCTTCTGGCTCGGGATGCAGTGCGATCGAGCGCGGTGTAGATGGTGACGACTCGCGTACCCTATGCTCGCGTCGCAAGGATGGAGAATCCTTAAACGTCACCCGCCTTGGCGTCACTTGACCGAGTCTTGAAGGCGTCGTCGGCATCGAGAGCGTGCGCGACGGCGTCCGGGGCGGTGCTGTCGGTGATGTCAGCGCCGTTTCGTATCCTTCACGGCGCATTCGAGCCAGTTCACTGAGCAATCGATCTCGGCTGAGCAAAAGCTCTTGCTCTGTGGCGCTCGCAACGGATTGCGCGTGCGACGCTCGCCGGCGCACTTCGGCGAGCTCTCTCTCGTGACTTACGGTCATCTCCTCCATGGCTCTTCTAGCGTCAGCAAGCTGCGTTTCTAATTGACGCTGGCGTTGAAATTCTTCTGCTTCACGCTGGCGTAAGTAATCACCCTCACTCATGAGTGCCGCTTCCATACGTTCGCGAGTAGAGCGCCCATCGGCGAGCTCTCTATCCAACCGCTCGATTTCCATCTCCGCGGCTGCAGCAGTATCTTCGAGCTCCGTTGCGCGCAACACCGCTTCGTCGAGTTGTTCTCGAAGCTCGTCGGAAAATTCTTTTTCAGTCGCCAGGTTTGCACGCACCAATATCAGTTCTTTATCGCGATTACCAAGCTGCTCGCGCAAAGCGTTCACCTTTCTATGCAACTCCTCGTTCAACTTACTCTCCGCGCGTAACTGAGCCTCCGTGGCCTGCCTCCCCGCAACCTCGGCCGCGAGCAATTCATCTTTTGCTTGCAGCGCCATTTCCATCGCACCAAAAGTGTCCAAAATCCGTCCACGCGTATCCATAGACCCCGCGGGTGAGTGCTCGATGTTTCGTCCCGAGCTCGCCTCGCCGGGCGTACCACTCCTCGCATTCTCCTTGAGCGCGTGCACGCGCACATTCGCGTGCGTCGCGGGTGTAGATTTACTTCCAGATGCCGCAGGCCCGATGCCGCTTCGCCGCGTCGTCGCTCGAGCGTCACGAAACGCCGCGACCCACGCGTTCGCCGCGCTCGGACTTTGCGCGCACAAAAAAAGCCCACGAGCGTAACCTCGAACCTCAATGTAAATCCCACATCCCGCCCGACTCTCCTGCGCGTGCACGTTCAATGAACTCACCACGCATCCAGTAATATCCTTGAGCGCCACCGCACTCGTTGGTCGCGTCGCGCCGGGAGTTTTTAAAAACTCAAGCGCGCCTTCGCGTACGCGCACCCAACGATTATTCCACGTCTTCGTGCTCTCCGAGCGCTTGGAGAGCCACGCGCCCGAGGTGATGACATCACCACTGCGAGCACTCGCACCGTTATCGTCGTCGCTCGGCGTCAACGACGACGAGGACGTGTTGCGCACCACGGTAACGACTTCTTCGTCATCGTCATCATCGTCTTCGCTCTGCTCCGCGCGCGGACGCATCGCGCGCGGTGCGTGCGAAAATGAATACAACAATCAATCCACACGCGTTCTCTCGCGCGCTCGTGCGCTATCGCGCGAATAAATAACACGCGCCGCCGCCGCGTGGAGCACACTGAGGACGAGACTTCAGAGCATGGCGCCGACAACGACGTCGTCGTCGTCGCCCGACCATGCCGGCGCCGATGGACGCGATCCACACGCGTCGTACAGATCGATTGACTTTCTCCTGCGCGGCTCGAGCGTGCACACGAACGCGCACTTGCGCGAATTTGCGCGCCTTTTCGAGCACAACTTGCTCGACAAGTTGCAACGAGACGACAACTACGCGTCGTGGTCAAACACAAAAGGGCGCACGCTGCGCAAAGAGATTACAGAGAGCATGGCGGCGATTGGGCGCGTGCGTCGGGAATTGCGCAAGGGTGTCAAACGCGCCGAGCGCGAGAGGTTGTGTGTGTTTGACTTGTGTTCGGGGAAAGGGCTGCTCTCGGCGTGCGCGGGGTACGCGTTCGGTGACGACGACGGGATTGATTCAGTGCGCGTGCACATGGTAGATAACGATTCAAGAATGAAATTGGATCATTTGAAGAGCGAAACTGAGCGGGTGACGTTTCATGCGATGGATATGTACAGCTCGGATTTGGACGCGTTGGTTCACGAAGAGTGCGCGGCGCCGAACACGCGAGTCGTCGTGGTGGGCATCCATTTGTGTGGTGAACTCTCTCGTCGGGCGATTGAGTTGTTTGTGGGACACAAATGCGATGTGCTCGTGCTTGCACCGTGTTGTTTGGTGCGAGAAAGGAACAGCGGCAAACGCAGGTTCGGGACGTTTGGGTACGGCTTGAGCGCCGCGGCAAAAAGGCTCGGGACGTGCTCGAGCGACTTGTGGTGCAAACTACTGTACGATACCCTTCCATCGCACGTTGATGATGATTTCGTACGCGTTTACAAAACATACGATAGAGATGAGGATATGCTCACGGAAAAAAGCGCGTTTATCACGGCGCGCAGAGGTGAAGGCGCGCGGTGCGACGCGTGCGACGACGCGTGAAGTCATTCGATAGAAATAGTTACATGTATTAGCCCTTTTTAACTAGCTTAGCTCGTTTAAAAACCACCTCGTCCATCATGTACAACGAAGAATGCATTTAATACATTTTTTGACCCGGTTGACGGATATCCACGCCACTGACTAAAGTAGACAAGTCATCGCCCGCTTGTTGTTCCATCTTCCACACGCGCTTATCCGCATCCGTCAACGGGAACTTCTCAAAGTACGCTTCCGAACCACCTTGAATGATCTTCACTTGCGAATACCCAAGCTTGGAAATGTTGTTGAACGCAACTTCACTGCGCATGGTGCCATCATCGCACACCAACAAGATGCGGCTCAACGTGTTCGGGAACTCGTGCTTGATTTCACTCAAGAAGTACGGGTTGAGCTCGGGGTTGCCTTCCTCGTCCATCACCGCCAAGCAAATCTTCTTCCACGTGCGCTTGGATCCTTCTTGCCATTCTTCCGGCGAGCGGATGTCCACCACGACGAAACCGCGACCGATGGTGTCCTTCACGTCGTCGATCGACACTTGCGCCGCAGCCGCATCGGCTGCGCGCACCACCGGGGCGGTGCGACGGGCGTGCGTGGCGGTGCGACGGGCGGCGATCGGGGCGAACGCGCGCGCGCACGTCGTGCGGGAGGATAACGTGAACGACATCGTGCGTATGTAGAGTTTGGGGGTGTGCGGAGCAGTGGCGACGACGCACGCGAGAACGTGGGTGATTAATCACCCACAGCGCGGTGACGTCAAAAGTCACACATGTGATCATAAGTCGATGTTGATAGAGGGTTTATACCTTTATATATACATACATGGCGCCACTATGCGAAAAGATGTCGAGGGGGCCTTTTATGTTATCCACTTGCGTTTCGATGTC
>Ga0255771_1004724_pt1 | contig 12244 bp, 7 predicted proteins | sample 011ome_19_FD_179969 | JGI IMG/M metagenome (GOLD analysis project Ga0255771, IMG submission 179969) | Coastal salt marsh microbial communities from the Groves Creek Marsh, Skidaway Island, Georgia - 011510BT metaG (version 2) | ecosystem: Environmental > Aquatic > Marine > Intertidal zone > Salt...
TCCTTCAAAGACGAGAAAATATCTCAATTTAGAGTTCAAACATACCGAGTCTAATTTGAACGAACGTTTATACACCGCAGTAGGGTTTCTTTCGTTTTCCAATTCGATACTATTTGTGGCGGTGTCCTGTTGGTTTTTGGTTGGTGGCATCATTTTCGATTCTGTATCATTTTTCTGCGTTTGAGCTATCGGAGGATTCATAGGGAAAGGATACTGGAAGTTAGTATATATAGGTTTGTCCCATCCTTCGCACTGCCAGTTCGAAGGTACAACTATGCTAGCCCATTCCGGGTCTGGGAAGTCAGAACTGATGAAATCTTCAGGCACATGCTTGGGGCTTTGAAACAGCTTGAACTTCCAAAGACCGTTGAGAAATTTGACATTCTTTAACGATCTCCTTTTCGCTACTGAAACACCACCTAACCAAAATTTAGCGCACTCTTCTGCGCTTTGAAATGCGTAAAGTGGACAGTGCGACGCTCTGTTGTTGGGTGAACTCAGAAGTTGAAAGCACAAGTGAAAACAAAAATCAATTACCTGCGATTACGCCCGACTATTTGCGGATTTTCCCAATCGCGAAGATCCCCATCCTTATGCATAGACTAAGAAGTTCAAAGTCAAGAAGTGAAAACGTGAGCCATGGACATTAACTTACCTTATGGGCCACGTGTACGTGTTCACGTACGACTGTATTAAAAAACAGAGCATAGCCATATTCCCCAACGCATAACAACATTCGGAGTACAGATGAAGTACGAAAAGCCCAGCTTTCATATACGAGGAGTAAGCTGTGGTAGTTCACGCACTCGACTAAAACGTGAACGATGACCTCCAGGACTCTACTAAACATCGTATCCTGAGCGAGAATACAGCAACACGTGAACGAATATCTATCAGGCGCGAAATCTCTCAGTCGACAGCTTCCAACATCAACACTGGTTTGAGCGCCTACGCCTGAAATAGTCTTTCGCGTGCCATTGAGCGACTGCCTTCCTTCGACGCGAGTTTTTTTACCCGTTGGGCAGTAACCTTGCCGAATTCTACGGACAATTGTCCGACTGTAGTCGGAGGTTATTTTTATCTATGTCTGTATTTTTAAGTTCATTATACGCTCGTTGTTTTTATTTCGTCGCGTGTTCGTATTATGATGAGTAAACCGGTGGCCAAAAGTGTCGCTGTTTCCACAGCTCGAGACGGCGACAATTTGGAGAACGTCTACAGGGCGACCAACAGCTCAAGTCTCCACAGGCCGCGGTTCTGCAAGCAGACGCGCGTTATAATGCGTTAGGTTTGAAAGATTGCGAGAGAGATCCCTGATTCGAGTTCTCTAGCAGGATTATGCTGAAATTCATCGTGATAAAATCTTTGCCACCAAGTAAGGCCATAACTGTCCATTTTCAACCAAGAAAGAGAAAGTACTAAGAATTTTATCTGTTTCGACTCCAGGTTTGTACAAGCTCTTGCTGCTCGGACACTTGCTAGTCTACGAGCCGCTAGCGAATGTAGTCGCCCGAAAAAGATTTCGACAGAGAAATGCTTCAGACCTTTTTTTCACGGGGCTCATGTCATGCAGGCGCGCTATGCGACGCGTAACGGGTGAGAATTTCTTGAAGCTTCACGTGAGTTTTGAAGTAAATTAGTTTGTCTCTTATTTCGATGAGAATTCTGAGTACTAGATTCGCTAGATCTTCAACCTCTGTTTTCGGTGTACGCTGCCTGGGGCTTATCGAACGCTGAAGTTCTACAAGTTTCTTTTAAGACTAAGCTGCGGCTACGGCAAAACTATGTTTTGGTAAGCCCTTTGATAAATTTGAAGAGCTCTAGTGAGCAAAACTTCGAAGGGATACGCGGCACATAAACTGTGAGATACAACTGAATGTACACACCCTTTATGTTGTATTTTCGTCAGCTGATACTGTTTCATAGAGCAAGTGGGCTCACCGTCACACCTGGGGAGCGAAACTCACGAAGTCTGCGATTTTAGAACTATCTGGATTTTATCTTAAGGTTGGTCCATAAACTCGACGCAGGAATATCAATGAAGTAGTAAGTATTTAGGTAGCGCAGGTTATTGCATCTAAGGCCGACATGCTACCTCGACAGTATGTAGAAGAGCTCAGTTGCGTCCTAGACGACTGTCCTCCAATGCCCATGAGTAGAGTTAAGCGTTTCGTAGAGGAAGATTTGAACACGCCTCTGCATTGCATTTTTCGGGAATTTTCTGAGAACCCTATAGGATCAGCGACAATTGCGCAGGTTCATAGTGCTGTTACATGTTCTGGGCAGTATGTTGCAGTCAAAATTCAAAATATACAAAATAAAAAAATAATGCGGTTTGACGTTCTTAACATGTTATTTGTGTCTAGATTGCTTGATAGGCTCCAAGTGTTCCTGCCATTCGATCATACTAATATACTGCTCGAGTATTCAGCACAGGTAGAAATCTAGCATGCTTACTCTCGTTTGACTCTAACTTTTTAACTTTTCTGCAGGTTCCTCTAGAATTCGATTTTCAACGAGAGCGGCAGATGCTGAGTGTGCTCGGTGCTTCATTGCATGAAAATTTCCCCAATATTATAGTACCTGAGCCAGTCGATTATCTTTGTACGTCACGAATTTTGACGATGAGGCTCATCAAAGGGTGCCCGTTATCAAACTTTGTGAACATAGATATCGGTAACAGCACTCGGAGTGACGCTCCTCACCATTTGGAAGAGTTGTTATCGATTTTACTAACATCTTTTGGCTTCCAAATCCTCGAAATTGGAGCTTTTCACAGTGACCCACACCCTGGAAACGTCATGATATCTGATTCTGGTGATCTAGCATTGATAGACTTTGGGCAAGTTAAGATACTTTCTGAGCATACAAGGTTACTTTTGGCACATCTCGTGATATCTCTTTACGAGGGGACAAATAATTTTAGCAATATTTTGAACTTGTTGCGCGTTGAACTCTCCACAGATGACTTAGAACTGCAGCGGACGATAGCTCATATCCTGTTCGACACAAGAATGGATATTCCAGAGGCATTACTATCCCCATTTGATCCAGACTTTCCAAAAGAATTAGTTGGCGTAAGAATCTGCAACATACCAACCGATGTGTTTATGGTGATACGCGTGATAGCCATATTTCGTGGTGTTTTTGCGGCATTCAGAATGGACATCCACGCCCGTAAGTTGTGGATTGATATAGCGCGCAGGAGCGCTAAATCGTCCCATCTCGCTTCTCACGTGAAAGAAATGAAAAGAAATAAGAGTGAACTCACAGAACTTGTTGAGAAGCTTAAGATGCTGAACACATGGCTACGACTGAATAATTTGCCGTGCGATCGAAAGCAAATGATCTGTTTCGCGCGGGCGAACATACTGAGTGTTGAAGATATCGATGCCGCAGTCAAACTGAACAAAAAGCATGCACTTGAGGTGGCTTTCGCTTACTTCGATAATAGTGAAAAACACAGATGCCTGGAACTTGTCTCAATGAATCGCGCCGTCCGAATTTAAGAGTATGCCACAGCCTAATGCGTAGCATTGTATCAATATGTTCGAAGCCTAACCTTCTAAATTGTAGTTTTGAATGTGGGCAGAACAGAACAGAATCACTTTTGGCCTCAGGAGTTGTCTCTGGGGCCTTAGGGAGTGAGGTCTTCGGGAACTGCCGCGCGGAATTGTCCATATTGTAAATACGAACTCATTCGACAAAAATAGATATTGAATGACTCTGTAGTCATCCTGCTTCTGTTAGAGCAGCTGCGAGCTGCGAGCCCCTGTTCCGCAGGATGACTTTGACTTAAGTGAGGAATGCTGGAAAGCTTTTGAAAATAATAATAAACTGGTAGTATACCGGTATAGTGGTACTAGTAGTAGTATACTACTAAATGACTTGGTGCGCGTATATTGACCAATACCCGATATGGGTCCCTCATAAAAAGAACGAGCAATACGGTAGCAATAAATCCAATCATGTTCATCGCAGTGTCTCGTGCACGCGCAGTACTTTTCGCCCAGTCCAACGGGGCGTCCGTGCGGGGGCTTGCCTGGCGGTTACAGTATATTACACATATACACCCTGTCAACTACGAAACACATATATCAAGGTCCGCCGCAAAAAGTCGTGCGCACATTGGCTTAAAAATGGTAACATATGAAGTGCGCACGTTTTTCGTGCGCACGTGCGCACACTGTTCGTCCATCCCTAATTCACCGCGGTAGCTGGTAGGGTAAGCAGACGTGCTCTGAACGCCGCTTAAAAACCGTCCAGACGATTAAGACCCCACCTGATTCGTAACAACTTGCCCTCATATACCATGGTATGCTAAGTTTTAATAATGCATGTGATGTGCCCCGTTACTGAAGAACGCGAAGGCTCCAGAGTGTCGGATGTACCCAGAAAAATTCCCGGGCATAGATGAAGTTGTCATGGTGCAGGTACGGGAGTAGTACATGGAAATATCCATACCTTTTCGTTTCACTGCGTTTATATTAGGTCAAAAGCATAGCAGAAATGGGGGCGTATGTGCAGCTCTTGGAGTATGACAATATCGAAGGCATGATATTGCTTTCTGAACTGACCAGAAGGCGAATACGATCAGTCTCCAAGTTGATAAAGGTTTGCTTCGTATTTACTTGCCAAATATCAAAATTTGATTCGCTTCCAGATTGGTCGCATCGAACCCGTCATGGTCTTACGAGTTGATAAGGAGAAAGGCTACATAGATCTGTCGAAGAGGTACGAGTCAGAAAAGTGCACTTCCAGTTTCATCACGATTCTGACGTCGCCTTGTTTTCAATTGCAGGCGAGTATCTCCTGAAGACGTCCAGACTTGCGAGATCAAGTTCAACAAAAGCAAAGTTGTCCACTCAATCATCAGGCATGTCTCTGAGACTACAGGAACTGTTCCAGAAAAATTATATGAGGTGAGTGTAACCAGAAACACCCTAACACTTTCACTTTAATTCCCTTCAAAGTGCTTGGGCTGGCCGCTCTATAAAAAGTATGGCCATGCGTTTGATGCATTTAAGCTGTTTGTGTCATCACCCGATTTATTATACCAAGAGATCGAAGAACTGCGAGCACTTGCTCTTCATGTTGATACCAGCGCCCTTGATGATGTTGTAGCTCACGCTCTGTTGAAAGATATTCGCAGACGCATGACACCACAGCCACTGAAAATAAGAGCCGATGTAGAGTTGACATGCTTTCAGTTTGATGGAGTCTTAACTATACAACGTGCGATGCGCGCAGCAGAAGACGTTTCAAATGATGACTGCAAAGTGAAAATGTCTCTCGTGGCATCGCCGCTGTATGTTTTAACCACACAAACTTCGGACAAAGATGCAGGTGTTATTCTTGTCGATGAGGCGGTAGATGTACTGAAGGTAAGACAAATACAAAACAACTGAAATATGCAATATAAAATCGCGTCCAGGACCATATTGGTAAGAGTGGGGGTAAGGTAGTTGTCAAGGAAGCGGCACGAGTTGTCAGTGAACGTGATGACAAACTACTTGCTGAAACCATCGAACAAATCACAAACTCAAACAACGACGATAGCGACTTCGAAGATGAGACGATGGGAGTTGGCGAAGTACTATGAGTAGCAATCATTGTGAACATTGCATTCGTTTATTTTAAAGATCACATATTACATCTTCGGCCCTTCACTGTACGAAGCTAAGCTAAGTCTTCGATGTGTTCTGCAAGTGGTAGAGCCCTTAAGGGGTGTCTCAGCTTATCTATAGCGCCACTTTCGATTTGACGTACTCGTTCGCGTGAAAGACCATACTTAATGCCTATTTCGCTCAGACTCATACCTTCACCATCTTGGAGTCCATAATGCATGCGCAGAATGTTGCGCTCTCTTGGGGCTAATGTTTCCAAAACGGCGTCTAAGCGGGCCTCTAAGCAACTGTTTCCATATAGATGCAGCTGATCTACTGTAGACATCGAAATTTCCTCCAAATATTGGCCAACACTTGACGCATCTTCTAAATCTCTTACATCAAGTCCACTTGTGTCGTAAGTAGGGCGTTGCAAGATTTCTAAAGTTTCTCGGGATATGTCCAACTCCGCTGATAGGTACTGTGGATTCTCAAGTCTTAGTAGAACGAGATACATAACATGAGCAATCAAACCTCAGAAGTTGGCTTTGCGCCCGTGGTTGCCTCAATATCCGCGGTGAGCTGTCGAATTTTTGACTGAAGTCCCGAGGAAAATCTTATTAGTTTCAAGCAGAAATGAAATGTTTTGTTTAGTATTTACCAGATTATCATGAATATGCACTGGTAAACGAATCGTCCGGCTTTGACAAATAATGGCGCGTTGACACGCTTGCCTTATCCACCAGTGGGCGTATGTCGAAAGCTTATAGCCTTTAGTGGAGTCAAACTTGTCAATTGCTCGTAGCAGTCCGGATACTCCTTCTTGGATCAGATCTTCAAATGCTAACCCATGATTAGGGAATTTCTTTGCGATACTGACAACCAGTCGAAGATTGTGTTCGACCAGGAGGCGTTTCGCGAGCCTAGAGCTCTTCAAACGATCGTCTAGCTCAGATACAGTCTACACAATTTCAAAACATTTAAGACAGTAATAAAATAATATACGTACCATGCCCGTTGCATCCGCCCATTCCTCGTGTGATGGCTCTCGGTTTGCTTTTGTCGCGGCTTTTAGATGTGAGAGTTCAGCTTTGAGGTCGGATCCCATTTTGACCAGGGCAACGAGCCTGAGTTCATCAGCGGAAGAGAGTATTCTTGAACCTCTAATCTCATGCAAAAAGCTCAGCGATGTTGGCTTCTACGGCGTTTTGCGTCAGATCTTATGCAGATAATATCGTCGCTGTTATACCGATTCTTGCCGCCGACTGTTCATATACTGTGAGCGGGTAGTGCGAACTTTGCCCCCTCGCAATGGACCAAACCGCTTGACTGGTGAAGCCAAAGCTGGAATGTGTGCCGTGTACGCACGTTGTGAACCGAAGTTTCTGTTCCGTGAGACGTGATATATATTCATCGATTGTGTCGTTGTACAGTCGTATATGATGAGGCGTCTATCATTAGAGACTAAATGCTCAGTCGTTGCACAGGATGTGCGGTCCTACACACGTACCGCCAAGCTCTGACGCACCATAACTTTGGACTGGCGACTCTCTTACGAATACAGAAGCCTTTTCTTGGCATCCCATACTGTACCGGTACCGGTAGATATTAAAAAATTCATATTGTTGCTCGGCATAATAAGTTCTGAAATATTGGTGCGCAGCGGCTTCATATCGACTCCTGCGCACGGGGTCCGCATCCAAAGGCAACGAGTCGACCTCAACCGCGTCAAGTCGAAACATGGCCGTGCAAAAAGATCGACGACTACACGGTCGAGGCGTAGGCATAGGTGAGTGAGCTTGAGATGAGCGAAATACATCAACTTTTAAGCGACTTGAAAAAAATAGGACTTGGTGTGGGTTGTGGGTTTGGGATCGGTTGGGGCTTTGGAGGTAAAGTGTTTGTTGAATGCCGCGATTTTGAAGCTGATGTATCGCATCAGGTACACCGATCGGATTTTTGGGACTCGGAGTTGGAGCTGGGTGCGGCGTTGGTTTTGGTTTAGCTTGGGGAGTTGGAACGGGTGTTGGAAGCAAGTATATCAATCAGATGTTTGTCTTCCGCGGCGGAGCTGCGGTTTCCTAGGTGACGTATTGACTCTGCCTATATCGTTCGCATGCCTTAAGTGAATCAGTTAGCGATGAATGGAAATCTCAAAAAAATAACTTACGCTACGCTCTAGCTAAAACTTCGAGAGACTCATTCTGTTTACCAACTAACGAGAGCGCTGTAGATGCGATGTGCGCGACACTGAGACCAGCTTCATTCAATTGGAACGAGTAAGAACCATGATCTATCGGACGATCTGGTAAAATCATTGGTCGCACTTTCAGGCCAGAGTCAAGAAGACCATCTGTAGCCAAAAAGTGCAGAACATGAGAGGCAAAACCACCGATTGCTCCCTCTTCTACTGTGATGAAAACCGGGTGGGATTTCGCTAAACGCCGTATGAGCTCAACATCCAGTGGCTTGCAGAAGCGAGCATCTGCGACGGTAACACTCACGCCATAGTCTTGTAGCATCTTCGCAGCCAACAAACAGTTATTTGTTGGTGTACCGTAACCCAAGAGAACGACGTCTGTACCTTCTCGAAGAACTCTCCCCTTGCCAATATCCAATACCATTCCTTTGTATCCAGGATTGAGCACCTTGACACTTTCATCTTCCATATTGATGCCGACTCCAGATCCCCTCGGGTATCTGAAGCAAGATGGGCGGTCGTCGATCGCTAGCGATGTCGCAACCATGTGGCAAAGCTCAGCCTCGTTCATGGGTGCCATAACTACCATGTCCGGGAGACAAGCCATGAACGTGACATCATACGCTCCCGCGTGAGTCGGTCCATCCGCCCCAACTAGACCAGCGCGGTCCATCGCAAAGCGTACTGGTAGCTTTTGCAAAGCTACGTCGTGTACAACTTGGTCCCAACCGCGTTGAAGAAACGTCGAGTAAATGGTACACATCGGTTTCAAGCCTTCACAAGCTAAGCCAGCCGCGAAGGTGACAGCATGCTGCTCAGCTATGCCAACATCGAATGTTCGATCGGCAAAATATTTTTCGAAATGATTCAGACCAGTACCACCACCCATGGCGGCGTGAACAGCAACGACTTTTTCATCAGCCATGGCTTCACCAATTAGTGCATCTGCGAAGACTTTTGTATAGGTGGGAATTATATCGCTCGATTTACTCTGTTTACCGGAAGCAAGATCAAATTTAGATACGCCATGATACTTATCTTGGGCATCTTCTGCATATGAGTATCCTCTGCCCTTTTCTGTGACGATGTGGATGAGAACTGGTCCGACACTTTTTGTTTCTTTTACTTCCTGTAGGATCGCAACTAAGTCTTCCAGATTGTGGCCATCAACCGTACCGATGTAATATAAGCCAAGTTCTTCAAATAAAGTAGACCCAGAGCCGCTAATCATGCCGCGAGCGTACTCATCAACCTTCGCGGTCACTTCTTGTACTGGTGCAGGCATTTGTTTTGTGATTGCCTTGGCTGATTCACGCAGCTCGCGTAGAGGACGCGACGACTGCAAACGAGCGAATGTTGATGACAGCGCACCAACGGGATCTTGATTCAGACTGTTGTACTGCGTGGGAAGAGAAACCTGCTTGTTATCGTTCAAGATGATTATCATGTTCGTATCTAAATATCCGGCGTTATTCATGGCCTCATACGCCATGCCTCCCGTGATCGCCCCATCACCAATAATTGCGATGACATTATTGCTACGACTTTGCATGTCGCGAGCGACAGCCATACCCAAACCCGCTGATATGGACGTGCTGCTGTGACCAGCGCCAAAGCAGTCATACGCACTTTCACTTCTCTTTGTGAACGGCGACAACCCACCAGTCTGCCTCATGGTGTTCATTTGACTGCGTCTACCGGTCAGAATTTTGTGCGGGTATGCTTGATGGCCCACGTCCCAAATTATTTTGTCGGTAGGTTGATCAAAGACGTAATTCAGAGCAACAGTCAACTCGATCACGCCGAGACTAGATCCAAGGTGTCCACCAGTTTGAGAGACGTTGTAGATGAGGTCAGCTCTTAGTTCTTTAGCAACTTGTCGTAGTTGATCCATATTCAAGCTTTTCAGATTGGACGGAAATGTCACAGTATCTAGTAAAGGCGTCGTCGGCTTACTGGATATTACTCCATACCCAGCAATCCCCTCAGACTGTTCTTCTAGTTCAGATAAGATATCATCTCGCTGAGATTCAAGTTTAATAGAGCGGTCGCAGCGCGAGCGCCGCACAAGCGCGTATCCCAGAGATCTGTAACTGCCGAGCCCAACTGCACGATGTGTGATAATGTCTCGCACACTACGGCGTACGTGACCGCGTGCGTGACCGATCCTTGCACACGCGCGTGTCGGGGTTCTTGCAGAGGTAACCGCGTGCATGACTGCCGTAAAGTGATGTACGTGGCACTTATTGATCACAGATGAAGTGAGAGCGAAACTCAAATGTTGAAGTTTGACGTTAGCGCGTTCTGCGCCGTGTGTTACTTGCGTCAACAACGCGCGCGTTCTAGGGCAACGCGCCTCCTTGTTCTGTTTGTTTGTTGACGAGATAACCCGGGTGGTGTTCGGAAACGAGGAATTTGGGACTTTCCATATAAAACTATAGCTATACCTTTACAACATAAATTTAGACAAACATACGTATCCAGCGTACGCAGCCTTTCGTCCATAGGTACGAGTATATGTATTTATCAATATCAATATTGATATTGATCAGTAATGAAACGATGACATATCATAATTTACGAACGCTGTTATAATGCGACACAGTCATATGTTACACAGTAAACGGCATGCATCATTTGATGGTGCAAACTTTGACTAATATAGCCCTTGGCAGTCTTCAGATTTTTGTAAGAATTGTCAGATTTTCGCCGTGAGCAACCTTGCACGTTTGCTTGGCGGCGCGCGGGAAGGCGTGTTCATAATGAACGAATCCTTGTTCAAATCACAAAACCAATGTTCGCTACTGCCAGCTCACTGGTATATCCATTGATAACCAGCGATTTGATATGATGAGCGGAGTTTTAGATTCGCGACACCGCCAGCCGTCGAAGAAAGTAAAGACTACGGGAGAAACCGACGCATTAGAAAACAATTCAAGTTCAGAAGGCGTACCCGCTCGGAGATTTGTATTCAAGACGGCATCGCAAAGAATTGCTGCTATAGATATCATCGGTAACATATGCATCGCAAAAGAGATTCCGGAAGGAGCTGCGTGTTTCACTATTCACACAATACGGCACTGGCAAGAGATTTGTTGTGCAAGAGACTTCACGGTGTTTGTACGAGATAACGAAACTAAGTGCCAAACACTTACTCAGTTGGTTCATCACAAAGAACATTTAATCAATACACTAGTAACACAGTTGTGCGGCGCAGAATCTTATTCAATCGCAGCTTTGTTAGCTGTCTTGAAAGCCATCGCGCATGACCTCGGTTCAGAGTTTCTACCATATTTAAGGCTTGTCATAGATGCTTTCGCACGATTAGCTAGCAGCAGTATCTCAGATGACCCGGTCATTCTAGAGAATATATTTGAATGCTTGGCTTTCCTGTGTAAGCTCTTTGTTACTCAGTTGGTCGGCAACCTACCTGATTTTTTGAGAAATACATCTGTGCTCCGACTACACAAGCGTGTACACGTACGAAGACTAGCTGCAGCAGTCATTGGTTTCGTACTAAGACTCGCGCCGTCCTCTGCGTTTAGAGCCGTGTACACGCAGCTCACTTTAGATATCACCAAGCTTCTGGAGAGAGCTCACAATGAAACGAAAGATGAAGTCACACAGCTGTTATTTAGTAGTATTTTTAGTGCAGCAAACGAGCTGCACTCGCGGGCGCTTGAGAGAATTGAAATTTTGTACTCGTTCCTGATTTTTGATCGGAGTGCATGTAGTATTGACGCCAGATGTGCAATCGCAGCGCAAATGTTTGATCATATTTTTGAGCGGGCGTGTGGCCCAGAAACCGTATCAAATGTGTGGGCAGTAATCATGAAACTTTTAGAAAGGACACTAACGGATTCTTCTGCATCGACGATGTTAACCATCGCAGTTGCGTCACGCAGCGTGCAGCACGTAACATCGGCAGATCTTAATAGAGTCATACTTGTCTTCAACCATCACATACGCAACCCGGACGATGAAAGTTCACAAAATATTGCATGTTTCCTGGAGTTCGGACAAATATTCATCACGACTCTTGCCGGAGTTCAATTGAAGGAAGAGTTTATGCCGTCGGCTACTCATTCGATTCCTTGGTCACTTTTAATGCCCTCCAATCGGCCAGAAGTAGCTATCAAATTATTAGAAAGCCTTGTTGAGAGCGCTGCCACACATGACACACCTTTGAGAATGAGTCTTATTTCGATGTCACTAGAAGTCGCATACCCATCGCTTGCAGAATCAGGCAATGGGACACTCCCTTTGATCCGAGAGGTTAGTACATACTTAAGACACACAAAACATAGTATATTGGACTATGGATTATTAAAAGCTATTGCATCAAATATGAAGCACGGTGTACCGGGAGCGATGAAGTATGGCCATCCATTGCATGCCATATATCTATTACCGCACGCCGCGATATCGGCAATATGCA
>Ga0255771_1004725_pt1 | contig 12240 bp, 11 predicted proteins | sample 011ome_19_FD_179969 | JGI IMG/M metagenome (GOLD analysis project Ga0255771, IMG submission 179969) | Coastal salt marsh microbial communities from the Groves Creek Marsh, Skidaway Island, Georgia - 011510BT metaG (version 2) | ecosystem: Environmental > Aquatic > Marine > Intertidal zone > Salt...
CTGATCTAATACCTTTATATGCTATAAAATGATCATCATGACACTCATACATTTTACTTTCTATAACTTTATCTTTCTTAAAAGATTCATCCTTATACAACCAACTATCTTCTATTTCATATAAATTTAATTTATCTTGAAATTCTTCTATAAATGATTCACTTAGATTTTGATACTTAGAAATAGTTGACCACTTTACTTTATCTTGAAATTCTCGAATAAATGATTCTGATAAGATTTGATTTTCTGAAATATTATGCCAATTTACTTTATCTTTAAATTCTCTAATGAAAGATTCTGAAAGTTTTTGATAAGCTGAAATATAAGACCAATTTACTTTATCTTGAAATTCTCTAATGAAAGATTCTGAAAGTTTTTGTTTATGTGAAATATAATGCCAATTTACTTTATCTTTAAATTCTCTAATAAATTCTTCTGAAAGTTTTTGAAATTCTGAAATATAAGTCCAATATAATACACTTAGTTTTAATTTTTTAGAATTTTTGAAATATAGAATTAATTCAGGATATTTATTTAGAAAAGTATAATTAATTTTATCTATTCTAATGAATTTATCATAGAAGAATTGTTTTAAATTCTTCGATTTTGTTTTTAATCCTTCTAATTCTATAATTTCCTCTAATGTTCTCATTTCAATATTTTTTACAATTATATAAATTATTTTTTAATTAATGAAATAAATGATTATTTAATATATAATTATATGGAAATAAAATCATTAACTTCATCTAAAAAAAATTCAGAAGGTCTTTATAATTTATATGTAAATGTCATAAATAATATAAATGTGGTATTAATACCATTTACTTGTACTAATAGACATAATATGAGAATTGATTTAGTATGTTATGATATTTATGAAAATATAAATTACATTGATATGATATGTAATATAAATGGTATAATGAATGTGTTTAATATTAAATCTAATGATATAATATATTATATTGAAGAAGATGATATTATTAATATGATAAGTGATGATACGGTAATGGAAAATATTAGAAATACTATTATTAATGCAAATAAAAGTAAAGATTATAAATTAGATAAAAATAGACTTAATGATGTAATAAATAGAAATACAAATGAAAATAATAAAAATTATTTACCACCAAATATATTACCATCTAATTCTTCTAATCAAATTATAGAAAATGGAAAAATAATATTTAAATCTAATTTATGATAAAGCAAATATTAAAACCGAATACAACTATATTAAACATAAAGGATATATCTATGGATATATCAGGACGAAATTTGAATGAAGTTAATGAAAAAACTAATAGTGTTTCAACACGTCCGATAGTATATTATTATAATGTACAAATACCAGCAGAATATATAACAGAAATTATAATAAGTGATACTGAATTTATTCCTACATTTTCTTTAGTATTTAATGATTTACAAGGTTTTTTTTCTGATTTAGGCTTTCCATCAGATAATGCTATTATAACTATAATATTTCCAACTAATCATAAAATGTTAAAAAATATTAGAATGGATTTTAAAATAGAATATTATCATATAGAGATATTATCAGATAATATTACTAAAGAAGTGACTATGAAAGGTGTATGTAATATAAATAAATTACTTATATCTGAATATTTATCATTTATAAATATTTCATCTTTTGATGTATTTAAAAAGATGGCTGAATCATCTGGTTTAGGATTTATGACTAATTGTACATCATCTGTAGATAAAATGAATTGGATAAATTTTGGTTGGAAAAATGTAGATTTTTTACAATATTTAATTAATAAAGGTTGGGTTGGTGAATCTGGATTTTTATACGGATTTGTAGATTTATATTATAATTTAAATTATATAAATGTTGAAAAATCATTATCACAAGACATAAATGAAATTAAATGGATAGCATCTGATGCATCAGTTTCACAAACTAATAATAGTACATTAAATGTAGAACCTATTATTCCATTATTGTCTAATTTAGATAATATGAAAGGCTCTAATTTATATTTTACAACTGAAAAAATAATAAATCAAAGTACAAAAACATCATTAAATAGAGGGTATTTACGAAAAATACATTATTATGATATAGACGGTAATTGGACACAAAAAGCAGGATCATATAAAAAATACACATTAGATACAATTACAACACCCGGTTCAGAAAAATCATCAATATATTTAAAAGGTGATCCAGGTGATACTACATTTTATTTAAATAATGATTCTAATCATTATATGGATAAATTAGATACAAAAAATATGCATCCAGATTTCTTATGGGCTTCTAAACAAAATGAAGAAAATATTGAAGATTTACAGAAAATAAATATGCAAATTATATTACCTTTACCTAATTATAATATAAGAAAATTTGAAAAAGTATCTTTATTATTTGTTAATAATGAACCATCAATATCAAATGACCCTAAAGTAAAAAAATTAAATGGTGAATGGTTAGTTACTGGTTCATATTTACAATGGAACGGTGATGCGATGTATCAATATGTTAATATGGTTAAACGTGAATTAAATATATCAGATTTATAATATTTTTATATATATATTATGGAAATAGATAATGATAATTCAAATATAAATAAAGATTATAGTTTAACAGATAATTTAAATATAAATACTAAATTAAAAACATCAAATTCTAATAATAATACTAATGATGAGTTATCAAGTAAAAATATTAGAACTTTAGTTGATGCAAATCACGATATTTTTAGATATGGTTTACAAAAATTAGAATCTAATATTTATGAAGACCCTACATTTTTAGGATATACTATAGAATTAGATGAAAATAGTGCACTATTTACAGATGTATTACCATTTATAGAAACACGTATGACCACTTGTACTGAATTATCATCTAGAATTTCTGTATATAAAGAGTTTGTAAATAAAATTAGACAAGTTTTTAATTCACAAGATAGTGTGGTATCACCAAATGAAAAATTAGAATTTATTAAACAACATTATATTAATTCTATTTCTGGTATGGATATTTTACAGAAAAAATTTATAAAATGGAAAGAAGATAAATTAACATTCGAGTTACATGAAGATATATCAATGTTTTCAACATATTTAGCATATTTATATAATAATTTAACATATTCATATGAAAATGGTAGAGTATTAATACCAGAAAATTTATTAAAATTTAATTGTTATATAAAAATATCAGAAATAAGAAATTTAACATCTATTAAAAAATTAGTAAGTAATAATACTATAGATTTATTAACAGTTAATGCTTTAAAAAATAATACAACCAGTATTATTTATAAATTATATGATTGCCAATTTGATTTCTTTGGTTCTAAACCATTTGAAAATGATATGATTTTAGGTGGTATAGATGCACCAACAATGCCACATTCTATATTAAATTTTGATTTATATTTAAAACGTGTATCTAAATCTATATATACACCTTTAATAAATAATTCTATAACAATGAATGATGATAATATAAATCTAGATATAGTAATAGTTAAACTTGAAACACAAGATGGTGATAAATCGTCTTATAACGCTAATAGTTCGTTTTCTAGAGAAGCTTTTCATAATGCTGAAAATAAAAAACCATCATCAATTAATACATATGAAAATGAAATAAAATTTAGACCAGATATAAAAGAACAATCAGATTTACAAGAATTAAAATTAGAATTAGAAAAAATAAAATCTGAAAATGCAATAATTGAATCAGAATCACAAGAAGAAATGAATATAGGATTACAAACAGCCGCAGGTTGGAGTAATTCAGAAGAGTCTATAGTACAAACAGATCCATTAAATCAATTTGTAAATAAAACTAAAAGTACAATAAAATCTGCAGGTAAAATACAAAAAGATAAATTAAATAATGAATTAAATAGAAAAAAAAATGAATTAATTAAATCTTTTGTAAATGATGTAAAAGATAAAGTAGGTATTAAAAAAATTATACCTGATAATATTTATGATGATAATGATAAACCTTTTAATAATATATTAAATCAATTTGGTTCACAAGTCGGAAATAATGTAGCTAATGATATTATAAATACTTTAACAAATAACAATCCAATTTTATAAATTAATTTTAATATTTAAATTATTTTCTAATTCAATTACATTTGGATAAAGTGTATAAGAATTATCAGATTCTTTATTAGTAAAAAGAATTACATATTCAATATTATTATTAGATAAAGAATATACTATTTTCCAACAATATTGTGGTACATATAATTTTTCATTTTTTATAAAATGAGAACCACCACAAATAATTAATAAACTATCTGTATATGATAAATCACGTATTAAAGATTCATATTTTTTCCAAATACCTCTATTTAAATTAGATGTTTGTGGTAAACAATTATAATATCTAAATGTTGATTCTAATTTAATTGAATCATACGCAAAATCTTCAGCATTTACTAAATGTCCTCTATCATAACCGGATTTATAATAATCTTTATCGGTACATGTTATATTTTTTATACCTTTAAAGTTCATACCCTTTCTAGATACATCACCACCTCCTTTATATAATTTATAACTTACATATAATGGTTGTTTATATGTAGTATCAAAATATGATGTATACGAATCAGTATAAATAATTGTATCTTGTGAAAATACATTAAAAGATAAACCAATTAATAAATATAAAATAATATTGTTCTTTATAATTTTCATCTAATTCTACTTTAATTATCATTAATCTAAAAATAATTTTTAGATTTTTTTACAAATATACAAATTATTTTTAGATTAATGATAATTAATTTAGAATTGTTATTTTAGTACAACGAATTTTACCGTTATTATGTACCATTCTAGCTACATCTTTATAGTATACTTTTACCTTAACCACTAATTCTTTACAGTAATTTGTTGCTTCTTTTTCGGTCCAAACCGATAATCCAAATGAATTTTCACCACTAGAATGGTCAGCATGACAAGTATATGTTTCTCCTTTTAGATATTGATATTGAAAGTTATAATTACTATATCGATCTGATCTAATACCTTTATATGCTATAAAGTAGTCATCATGACATTCATACATTTTACTTTCTATAATTCGATTCTTTTTAAATTCTTCATCAACATAATTCCAACTATCTTCTATAGAATAGAAACCTAATTTATCTTTAAATTCTATTATGAAAGATTCACTTAGTTTTTGAAATTCTGAAATAAAAGACCAATTTACTTTATTTTTAAATTCTCTTATGAAAGATTCACTTAGTTTTTGATAATATGAAATCAAAGACCAATGAACATAATCTTGAAATTCTTTTATAAATTCATCTGAAAGTTTTTGATTAGATGAAATATTATACCAATCAACATAATCTTTAAATTCTTTTATAAATTCATCTGAAAGTTTTTGATATTTTGAAATTCTAGACCAATTTACTTTATCTTTAAATTCTCTAATGAAAGATTCTGAAAGTTTTTGATAATATGAAATATTATACCAATAAACTTTATCTTGAAATTCTCTAATGAAAGATTCACTTAGATTTTGTTTTAATGAAATCCAATCCCAATGTACTTTATTTTGAAATTCTCTAATGAAAGATTCACTTAGATTTTGTTTTAATGAAATCCAATCCCAATGTACTTTATTTTGAAATTCTCTAATGAAAGATTCACTTAATTTTTGATAATATGAAATACAATACCAATCTAATTTATGTTTAAATTCTCTAATAAATTCTTCACTTAATTTTTGATAAGATGAAATATCAGACCAATTTACTTTATCTTTAAATTCTCTAATAAATTCTTCACTTAATTTTTGATTATATGAAATACAATACCAATTTACATAATCTTTAAATTCTCTAATGAAAGATTCACTAAGTTTTCCATAATATGATATATTATACCAACCTATGTTAGATAGATTTAATTTTTTAGAATTTTTGAAAAGTGATATTAGTTCAGGATATTTTTCAAAAAAATCATAATCTATTTGATCTATTCTAATGAATTTATCATAGAAGAATTGTTTTAAATTCTTACTATTTGTTTTTAATCCTTCTAATTCAATTATTTGTTCTAATGTTCTCATTTCAATATTTTTATACAAATTATTTATTTATTTATTTATTTTAAAAGAAAAAAATTCTTTATCTTTATCATACCATTTATTACATACATTATATGTAGTACCATCTTCACATAATATAATATCTGGTATTAAAATATCAGTATTAAAATGTATTAGATTTATAGATATAAAATCTTTAATTAAATCATTATAAATAATATCAAGATTATTTAGTGTATAAATATTAGCCCATATATTATACATTATATAATCTTTATTTTCTATTTTATTAAATTTATAAACATCTCTTGTGTTTAATAAATTTTCAATTTTTTTAATTATGTTTTTCAATTTTAAATATATAAATTAATAATACAAATTTATAAATTAAAAAATAAATATAAAAAAAAAACATGATAACAAATATTAATGAATTTTTCTTTTCTAAACATTATGCATATGATAGTGATAATAGATTTAAATTAAGAATTAAGGATGCTATAATAAATAATAAATTACAAAATAATGAATTAGCTAATTCTAGATTTAAAAAGGCTATGTTTTATTATGGTTTAGATGTATTAGATAAATTAGCGACGGCTATGAATCCGTTAGCAATAGTGTTTGGTAATATATATTTTAGAGAGAATAAAAAATTAATATTAGCTGATATTTCTGTTGATAAAAGTAAAGGTAATATTTATGTTGCTATAATTAAAGATCAAATAGTTGTTACATTATTATTATATCCAGCATTAATATCTAATCAAGATATATTTGATAAAATAAAACAACATGATGGTACTGAAGTAAAAAAAATATTAGATATAGATAATACGGTTTTATCATTAAATGATAAAAAACGTAAAAATATAATTATAGATTTAGATATTTCTGATTTAGAATTTAATAAATTATATCCACCTATTAGTTTGAAGAATAATAATATTAATGGTATATTAACAAAATCAGAAATAGTATTAAATGATGAAGAGTTAAAAAATAAACCGAAAGAAGATATTTTTTCAATGAAAATTATTCCTACAGAATTTAAAAAATTAATACCAAATAAAGAATTTGTTATTTATACAGGAATGGAAATATTAGTTAATTATAAAGATGGTCCTAAAATAAAAAAAATACGTAATTTAGTTATAGATGAAAAAGGAACAAGTAGAAAATTTAGTTTAGAATTTGAAAACACATTAAAACCTATGCCTTTAGAATTAGGAACAACTTTTATAATTTCACCTAAAATAGCAAATGAAGAATATAGAAAATTAATAGATGCTTTTGAATTAGACGATAATACAAATTTTAATTTTATGGGTCCTATTACTAAATTCAATTTTTATAAAAAAGAAAAAACAGGTAATATACCTAAATTAGGTGTAATTATAGATCCTAGAAATTTTTTCTAATTATTTGATATTAAATCAGTTAAACTATTTAAAAAAATAAATTTAACATCTTCATAATATTGTTCTTGAACAATAACAGAATCGTGTATAGTTATTATTTTAATATTAGAATTTTTATTAATTATATTAGGTATTAATTTTTTGAACATAAAATTAGATTCTAATGATTGTAATTGTTGTGCTATTATTTTATAATTTTTATTTTCTTTTTTATAATTAGAAATCCATTCATATACAGATGGATATAAATTATTAAATAATTTATGCCAATAATTTTTTGTTAATGTTCTACCAAATAAAATAGAATATACATTAATTTTAGCTTCTTTTCTTGTTATTTTTTCTGATGAATTATTTAATATTTTTTCATATATTTTACCACTTAATACATCATTATCAAATCCTTCAAAATTTACAAATCCTTTTTCTTTCATTAATAAATATAAGAAAAAAGGTTGTGAATTAGAAATATCTATTTCTTTAATATTTTCATTATCTATTTTTAAATATTTATTTCTAATTTCTTTTTTTAATATAGTAAAATTAGTATGAAATCTACCATAATTATCAAATGAATAATATAAATCCTTTTTATAAATTTTATTACATGTTGTCTCGTTTATAAATTTTGCTTTAATATCTTTTATGTTTTCATTTATCCACTCTAAAGATTTATCTAAATTTATATTTACAGAATATAAATCACTAATTAATTTATTCTTAATATATTCATCAACCATATTTAAATTAGTATTTATAATTTCTAATTTATTTAATAATTTTTTCGGCATTTGTATATTAACAGATAAATATCCTATATTTTTACTAGTATTTGTCAATTTATAACATTTACTTTTATTTCCTACACTATAATTTTTATATAAATAAATAAAATCCTTTTCTATTAAATATTCAATATACCTTAAATATGATCCTCCATATAATTTTTTCATTACACTAGACGATAATTTAATACTATCCTTATTAAATAATAAATATTTATTTAAAAAAGTATCAACTATATTTATAAAATTAATACTTTTTAATCTCTCATTTTTATAAACAATATATTTTTTCTCATAAATATCATTCAATAATAAACTAATATATTTTAAATTATCCATACTTTTTAATCTATAAAATATATTTAAAATTTATTAAAAAGTTTTAAAACACAATTAATAATTTAATTTATTTAAAATATTTTTTACTATATATCATATGTAGTCAAAAAACTTATTAACATCTATTAAACATTTCTATTTTCTCAATATATAAATAAATTAGACTATTCTATAATGATTAAATAAATAAACAATATAATAAACAATATAAAAATAATATATAAATAAAAAATAACAAAACTAATATGTCAATAGAAAACGAAAAATTAGAATCAGATTCTTCATTTTTAGATGAAAAAAATACAAATGAAATTATTGTAGAAGAAACTAAAACTGAAGAAGTTAAAACTGAAGAAATTAAAACTGAAGAAGTTAAAACTGAAGAAGTTAAACCTAAAAAAGAATCTAAACCTAAAAAAGAATCTAAACCTAAAAAAGAATCTAAACCTAAAAAAGAAGTTAAAACTGAAGAAGTTAAAACTGAAGAAGTTAAAACTAAAGAAGTTAAAACTAAAGAAGTTAAAACTAAAGAAGTTAAAACTGAAAAAATTAAAACTAAAGAAGTTAAAACTGAAAAAATTAAAACTAAAAAAGAATGGTTTAAAGAAAATATAAAATCAAAAAACTTTAGTATTTATCAAAATAATGTATTAATAGTTAAATTTAATTCTTCATTAGTTATTAATATTAAAGAAAACTATTTTGAAATTAATTCTAATAAATATTCATATGACGGAATTACTATAAAAAACGATTAATAATAATAAAATATGGATAAAATATTATCAAAAAAAGATTATTTGTTATATAAAGAGGCTGCTGTTCATTGGAATGATTCTATATTGAAATCTGCTACTAAAGCATTATTTTCTCCTTTATCTTGGTTAAAAGGTTCTATTAAAAAAGGCTTAAAAAAACAACAAATTAAAGGTCTTATTTCTCAATGGGAAATAGAATATATGAATGCTATTAAAAAAGTAGATTTAAATACTAAATCTTCAGAAGAAGAAAATACTGAAGATGAAAATACTGAAGGTGAAAACGAGTTGAATTTAAAAATATCAGAAGAAGATAAAACTAAATTATTATCTGAATTAAATATTGAATTTGATAATATTAAAACTATTCATGAAGTTTTATCTGATTTATATACAGTTACTACTATAGATGATAAATTATTTAATGATAGTAAAAATAAAATAACTAATAAAAAAATAAATTTAGATTTATTTGATGATTTATATGTAAATTATAAAATAAATCTAAAGATAGATTATCAAATATATGATGACCCTATTTCAGTTATTAATCAATTTATTACTGATTTACATTTAGCATCACATAAAAGCGCAAAAGATTTTATTAAAGATTCTACAAAAGGTGATCCAAAAAAATATTTAGAAATTAAAAAAAGTAATTGTGATAAATTATATAAATTATATAGTAGTATCATAGATAAAATTAATAATATTAAACCAACATCTGATGATGATTCTGATGACGATACAAACGAATCAATGGCGTATAATATAATACTTAATGAATTTTATTCTAACTATACAATTAATGAAGCAGGTTTATTAAAAAAAGCGGTAGCTAAAGTTAGACAAGCTAAAGATGATTTGGTTAGTGAAATGTTTCCAGAAGAATATATGGAAAAAGCATTATCAATACCTAATATTAAAGAATTAACTAAAAATAATTTGAATTATATTAGATTAAATCAAATTAAATATGAAGCTAATTATATTATAGAAAATTCTAAAAATGGTGATAAAGATCAAGGACCAGAATTAAAAAAAATGTTTGATTTAGGTATTTTTAATATTAATGATTATTTTCAAGATGTTATTGATATAGATAATGTAAATAATAAAGTTACAGGTAAAGTTGATCAACAAACACAAGATAATATATCAAGTCAATATGCAAGTGTTAATGATTTACAAAATATGGGAATTACTGAAGTATTTACTGATTCTAAATTCGATAAAAGAAAATTTTATGCTTTCAATGGATTATTTACAGGTCAAATAGGAAAAAGTTCTACTGTTACTATAATTATGTCACCTATTGATGATTATATAATAGATAATAAGGGTCAAAAACATTTTATGTTTAAATTATTTGGTTCATATAAATATGATAAAAAAACTAAAAAAACAATAAGAATTAATCCATTTGAAATATTAACATCATCAACTAAAATAAAAAATAATTTTAAAGATAAAGAGTATTCGTATTATATAGCTTTAAATAATTTAAGACCTGGTAAATCATTACCTGTTTTTATTTATTCTAATAAAGGTGGATTCTTTATGAATGATGAAATTGATACAGTTGAAAATAAAAAAAATGATATAATAAATAAAACTAAAAATGCTAAAAATTCAGATGAAAAAATTAAATCTTTAACTGATGAAAAATCAAATATATTTAAATTTAAAATAAATCAAAGATTTATTTTAAGTGATGATATAATAAAGAATAATAAATTTCCAGGATTACAATTAAATGATGCTAAATCTTCTAATAATGATATTAAAGCAAGAACTAATCATGAAAATTTAATGAAAATAATTTACTAATAAACATGGACCAAAGATTAACTTTAGATGAATTAATAGATGTAGTAAGAAATAATGTTACTTTAAATTGTAAATTACCATATACTCTAGGAAATGATAATATAGAAAGAATTATAAAATATGATGCTTTACGATATTTTTATAGTGAATATAAATACGCATCTCAAAAATCATATTATTATATTGACTTTATGTCTTTTTATAGAAATAAAGGAACAGGTTCTAAATTTATAATTCTTCCAGATGAAATTATTTCAATCAAGAAAATTTATATGGTAAATTATAATGATATGTATGGACTTAATGCCGCTTTACCTGGTACAATGTCTTTAGGATTAACAAGTATACCATTTGTTGCATCTCTAAGTATGGGTGAATTTGGTCAAACTTTAGCAGCTAGTCAAGGACTAGCTGATTCATTAGCCCAATTTAGTAAAAACACTGTTAAATTTGACTTTAATAGAAATTCTAAAAGATTTGAAGTACTTACACAATTACATCATAACTTAATATTAGAAGTAAATGCCACAATTCCAGAAGAAGATCTTTTTGGTGACGCATGGTTTATAAAGTATGTTACAGGTATGGCAATTCAAGATTATGCTATAGAATTATCTTTTACAGATCAACAATTAGCAGGTAATACAAAAATTAATACAGATCGTCTTTATGATAGAGGTGATAAATTAGTTGTTGAAGTAAAAGAATATATACAAAAAATGACTAAATCTGCATTTTTTATGATGGTAAGATAATAAAAAGAAATTTACAAGAAATGATTACAAAGATAAATGAATTCAAGATTTATTTTATAAATGAAGCTAGTTATGATCAATTAAAGAGTCAATTCGTTGATTCTAACAAACTTTCTTTAGAAATTTATAATGATATAAAGAAAAACATTTTTAAGTCTGCTTACGGAACCTGGATCATTAAAATGATTTTAAACCAAATCATTCTTCCAGAAGATGTTTATAAATATAAAGAGTATTTCGATATTTTTGATAGAAACAAAAACAAATATCAAA
>Ga0255771_1004731_pt1 | contig 12224 bp, 7 predicted proteins | sample 011ome_19_FD_179969 | JGI IMG/M metagenome (GOLD analysis project Ga0255771, IMG submission 179969) | Coastal salt marsh microbial communities from the Groves Creek Marsh, Skidaway Island, Georgia - 011510BT metaG (version 2) | ecosystem: Environmental > Aquatic > Marine > Intertidal zone > Salt...
GCTGATGCGAACGCCCGGCGATAAGAGTGCGGCGTCGCCGATGATCAGCGTGCCCTCTCCGGGACCTCTCCCCCACACGCCCAACTCAACCCGATGTGACGGTTCTCCGATCGCGGTTAAGCTGTGACCGATATGGATGTTCGGGCCTGAAATTTTGACATACCACGGTTTCATAACGGTGTGATAGGGCCCCAGTGAGGCGCATTCCGGCCGCAAGAAATATTCTGTATACCAATGTCGAAACGACAAATGGAGTCGCTTTGCCCAGTAAGGCCTATTATCTTCTTTCAAAACGCCCCTGCTTTCCTGTTGAACCGAGAGATCGCCGAATACGGTATCATTACAAATCGCAGAAGCAAGAACTAAGAGTGTATACCGTGGAATCATTCGGGGGATCTAAGCCCGTATCAAGTAACCAAACTTCGCCCCACAAAGACCTTGAAGTCCTAATAAATCGCTATTCGAAAGCGGTAGATCGAACGCCTATCAATGAATTCACCTATGAGGTCTTCGAGCAAATTAGGCAAAAGGTGGCGGATACGCAATTGCCCTTATGGCTAGATTCCTTCTGTGGCACGGGCCTCAGCACTCGGTATTTCGCGCAACAGAACGCGAATTACTGTGTTATTGGTGTCGATCAATCCTCGGTTAGGTTACAGGCGGAACCCGAGCCAGAAGGGGAAAATTACCTTCTTATACGGGGTGAATGCGAGGGTCTGTGGCGGCTAATGGCACAAGAAGGCTTCTGCACGTCCGTGCACACCTTACTCTATCCAAACCCTTGGCCTAAATCCCAGCATATTAAGCGTCGAGTCCACGGGAACGCCGCTTTTCAGTCATTGCTTCAGGTGAGCCCTTATATTGAACTCAGAACAAACTGGGAAATTTATGCCCTCGAATTTGAGCGTGCTCTGATGTTGTCACACCGATCCGCACACCGTCGAGCGTTTGAGATAGAGCGCGCCGTAACGCGTTTCGAAGAAAAATACCGAGCGAGTGGCCACACCCTATGGCAAGTCACCAGCGACGCCCGTGACGTCAGCGTTTAAGTGCGTTAGAGTGTCCGCCTAAATTCGGAGGCAGTATGAGCCAAACACCTGATCCCGTCTGGCAAAGAATCAGAGAAGAAGCGGCTAGAGAAGCGGCCAAAGAACCTATTCTTGCCAGCTTTTTCCACGCCACCATCTTGAATCACGCGGAACTCGAGTGTGCACTCAGCTTTCACCTCGCCAGCAAGCTCGACAGCCCAACGGTACACGCCCTGTTGTTACGCGAAGTGATTATGCAGGCTTTCAACGCGGAACCTGACCTGGGGGTAGCGGTTCGAGCCGACCTGCTGGCGGTCGAAGACCGCGATTCCGCATGCCACGAGCTATCGCTGCCATTTCTTAACTTTAAGGGCTTTCACGCGCTTCAAACACAGCGAGTGGCGAACTGGCTCTGGAGGCAGGGGCGGCATTCACTAGCGCTCTTTTTTCAAAACCGTATGTCGAGCGAGTTTGACGTAGACATTCATCCGGCGGCTAAGATGGGACACGGCATTTTGCTCGATCACGCGACGGGTCTTGTCATAGGGGAGACGGCCGTTGTGGGCAACAACGTCTCCATACTGCAGTCTGTAACGCTGGGCGGCACTGGCAAGGAGGAAGGCGACAGACACCCTAAAATCGCCGATGGTGTGTTGATTAGCGCTGGCGCCAAGATCTTAGGCAACATCAAAGTGGGCGAGGGCGCCAAAGTGGGTGCGGGGTCCGTTGTTCTGGAAGACGTGCCTCCACACGTCACCGTTGCCGGCGTGCCTGCGAAAATCGTCGGTCGGCCCTCATCGGAATCGCCGGCGCTCGAGATGGACCACACATTCAACTAGCGTTGGTATTTTTAGGTGGTCGCCCCGCATCGAGGGCATGTATCAAGCCACTTGATTAGAAGTGCGTCACGCCACCCTCTTACGCTATCGGCGTCAGACTCTACGAATCTGACCCTCGTTAGACAGCGCTTAAGCTTTAGAAACCGCTTGATGGTAGGCGGGTGACAGTTCAACGACCGCTTCAACAAAAGCCTTAACGTGCTCGGGATCAACACCTGGGGTTACACCGTGGCCCAAGTTAAACACGTGGCCAGAGCCGTGCCCGTAGCTTTCAAGAATCGTTGCCACTTCTTCTCTAATTCGCTTGGGGCTCGCATAGAGAATGGCTGGATCCATATTGCCTTGAAGGGCCACTTTAGAACCGATTTGATGACGCGCCTTACCAATATCGGTGGTCCAATCTAAGCCAACGCAATGTGCACCGCACTCAGAAATAGACGACAACCACTGCCCACCATTTTTGGTGAACACAATTACAGGTACCGTTCGACCATCGGCTTCTTTCGGCAACTGAGCAATGATCCGCTGCATATACTTAAGAGAGAATACCTTGTAAGCCTCTGCACTTAGGCTACCGCCCCAAGTGTCAAAAATCTGCACGGCTTGGGCGCCCGCTTGAATCTGAGCTGATAAGTAATCGGCAACGGCGTCTGCCAACAAGGCCAGCAACTGGTGCATGAGCTCAGGTTGGTCATACGCCATACCTTTGACCCGAGCGAAGTCTTTACTGCTACCTCCTTCGACCATATAGGTAGCCAATGTCCATGGGCTACCCGAGAAGCCGATCAAAGGTATAGAGCCGCTCAGTTCTGATCTGATGGCCTTGACCGCATCCATGACGTAAGCCAGATCATCTGCAGCGTTGAACGCGTTCAAGCCTTTTAGGTCAGCTTCGCTGCGAACCGTTTTATGAAATCTTGGCCCCTCACCGGCTTCAAAGTAGAGCCCCAAACCCAGCGCATCGGGGATGGTTAGGATATCGGAGAACAAGATGGCCGCATCCATCGGGTATCGACGCAGGGGCTGCATAGTGACTTCACAAGCCAACTCCGTGTTTTTGCACAAATCGAGGAACGATCCAGCCTGCTCTCGTGTGGCACGGTATTCGGGCAAATATCGACCCGCCTGGCGCATCATCCAAACTGGCGTGCGATCAACGGGTTGCTTGAGCAAGGCGCGTAGAAAACGATCGTTCTTCAAATTTGACACACTATTCCCTTATCGTTTACTACACGTTCAGGTAGTCGAGAATGCCTTCCGCTGCTTGGCGGCCTTCCCAAATCGCGGTGACAACGAGGTCACTGCCTCGCACCATATCACCCCCTGCAAAAATTTTTGGGTTCGTGGTTTGGAACTTGTAGGTCTGGAATTCCTCTGCCACCACACCATTCCAATCGTTCAGGGCGACTTGGGCGTCACCAAACCAATCGGCGGGCGAGGGCTGAAAACCAAAAGCGACAATAACCGCATCAGCCGCGAGCACTTGCTCACTGCCTTCGATGGGCTCGGGACGGCGCCGGCCGTCTGGGCCCGGTGCACCTAGGGCCGTTTCAACCATACGCACCCCCGTAACGATACCATCGGACTCAACAACTTCAATTGGCTGGCGATTAAACAGAAATTTAATACCTTCTTCGCGCGCATTTTGCACTTCTTTGCGAGATCCCGGCATGTTTTGCTCGTCTCGACGATAAGCACAGATCACTTCTTTTGCACCTTGACGCACGGCGGTTCTGACGCAGTCCATTGCCGTATCACCGCCGCCTAGCACAACAACCTTCTTACCCTTCAAGTTAATGAAGGCAGAGCTGTCTTGTGGATAACCACGGTTGTTATTCACGTTTCCAATAAGGTAATCGAGCGCCTTGTGCACGCCCTGCGCTGATTCGCCAGGGAAGCCACCGTTCATGGCTTTGTAGGTGCCCATCCCCAAAAATACGGCATCGTAATCAGCTAAAAGTGTATCGAAGGTGATGTCCTTGCCCACCTCTGTATTCAGCTTGAATTCGATTCCCATTCCTTCGAACACTTCTCTACGCCGAACCATCACATCTTTCTCGAGCTTAAACTCGGGGATACCGAAAGTAAGAAGCCCACCAATCTCGGGATAACGGTCAAATACCACGGCTTTCACACCCGCCCGAGTCAAAATATCGGCGCATCCCAGACCGGCTGGACCAGCGCCGATAATAGCGACTTTTTTACCAGTAGCGACAACGTCGGATAAATCAGGACGCCAGCCCATAGCCAGAGCCGTGTCGGTGATGTATTTCTCGGTAGCACCAATGGTGACGGCGCCAAAGCCATCATTCAAAGTGCAAGCGCCTTCGCACAAACGATCTTGCGGGCAGACTCGCCCACACACCTCTGGCAGCGTATTCGTTTGGTGACTGAGTTCTGCGGCCTCAAAAAGCTGCCCCTCCGAGACCAACTTAAGCCAATTCGGAATGAAGTTGTGAACCGGGCACTTCCACTCGCAATAGGGATTACCGCAGGATAAACACCGATCAGCCTGATTCTCTACCTGACTCTCGGTAAATTGGTCATAGATCTCGACGTACTGTGTTTTTCGGTTAGCGATATCACGTTTATTCGGATCATTACGGCCAACGTCGATGAACTGAAAGTTGTTACTTGCACGACTGCCCATTACTCTGCCTCCAACTAATCGGTATCGCGCAGACGCGATAACAAAGTGCCTAAATCAGCGGCCTTCGGTTTAACCAACCAGAACTTGCCGATAAAGTCTTCGAAGTTTTCCAAGATGTGCGCGGCCCACTCGGACTGAGTCTCACGATGATGATCTTTCACGCGCTCCCGCAGATGGTGCCTGTAGGCTTCCATATACTCCGAGCTAATGCGGCAAATCTCGACCAACTCACTGTTGTAGCGATCGATGAAAGAGCGATCTTCATCTAAGACATAGGCAAACCCGCCCGTCATACCTGCGCCAAAATTAACACCTGCTTTACCCAAGACGATAACCGTACCACCTGTCATGTATTCACAGCAGTGGTCTCCAGCGCCTTCCACAATCGCATGCGCACCGCTATTTCGAACCGCGAAACGCTCTCCCGCCGTTCCTGAGGCGTACAGCTCGCCTCCCGTCGCTCCATACAGACAGGTGTTGCCGATTATGGCCGCGTCTTTGGCCGTGAACGCGCTGCCTTTAGGTGGATACAGTACAAGCTTTCCGCCCGCCATACCTTTACCGACATAGTCATTGGCATCACCTTCCAAATACATTTGCAAGCCACCGGCATTCCAAACACCAAAGCTCTGTCCAGCTGTTCCAGTAAGCGTAATCCTGAGCGGAGCGGACTCCATGCCCAGGTTGCCATGTCGCTTAGCAATTTCGCCGCTCAAACGCGCACCGATAGAGCGGTCACAGTTGCCAATGGTATAGCTCAATTCGCCACCTGAAGCGGACTCAATCATCGCTAGAGCATCACTGACCATACGCTCCGCAAGCTCGCCACGATCAAAGGGATCATTGGACGCAACCTTACAGAATTGAGGCTGATCAGCCGCTGCAGGATCCACATGGAGTATGGGCGCCAAATTCAAATGGTTTTGCTTTGATGTGGTGCCGGGCAAAATCTCCAGTAGATCGGTTCGCCCAATGAGATCTTCCAAACGAGCTACGCCTAGTTTAGCCAGCCACTCGCGGGTTTCCTCTGCTACCATAGTAAAGAAATTCACCACCATTTCGACCGTGCCGTTGAAGTGGTCATCGCGTAAACGGCTATCTTGCGTCGCAACACCCGTCGCACAGTTGTTCAAGTGGCAAATTCGCAAATACTTACAGCCCAAGGCAACCATGGGAGCGGTACCGAAGCCAAAGCTCTCGGCACCTAAAATTGCAGCCTTAATGACATCAAGGCCCGTTTTCATCCCGCCGTCTGCCTGCAAACGTACAGAGCCCCGCAGGCGATTACCTCGGAGAGTCTGCTGGACTTCGGCTAGGCCCAGCTCCCAAGGAGATCCCGCGTGGCGAATAGACGTAATCGGGCTTGCGGCCGTACCGCCATCGTAACCACTGATCGTAATCAAATCGGCGTAGGCTTTGGCAACACCGGCGGCGATAGTCCCTATTCCAGGCTCGGATACCAGCTTGACTGAAACCAATGCGTCAGGGTTGACTTGCTTCAAATCGAATATCAGCTGGGCTAAGTCTTCAATTGAGTAAATGTCGTGGTGTGGTGGTGGTGAAATCAATGTCACACCTGGCACAGAATAGCGCAGACGAGCAATTAAATCGTTTACTTTACCACCGGGCAGCTGGCCGCCCTCGCCGGGTTTCGCACCCTGAGCTACTTTTATCTGAAGTACCTCTGCGTTGACCAGATAGTGCGGTGTTACACCAAATCGACCGGATGCGATCTGTTTAATTTTCGAGCTTCGCTCTGTACCGTAACGCGCCGGATCTTCGCCACCTTCGCCCGAATTAGAGCGAGCGCCGATTCTGTTCATGGCCGCAGCGAGCGCCTCGTGTGCTTCGGGGCTCAACGCACCCAGAGACATCCCGGCGGAGTCAAAGCGGGGCAAAATTGACTCAATCGACTCGACTTGCTCCAAGCTCAAGGGATCGGCCGCTAGAACCGGTCTAAACAAGTCACGCAAAGCGGCTACCGGACGCTCGTTCACAAGCTGGCTGTAGCGTTTGTAAATCGCTCGGTCGCCCGTTGATACTGCTTGCTGCAAGGCAAGTACGACGTCTGGGTTGAATGCATGATATTCCTGCCCGTGAACATACTTCAGCAAACCACCCTGCACCAAAGGCTTTCGCGCAGTCCACGCTGATCGCGCCAACAAAACCTGATCTTGCTCTAGATCTTCGAAAGACGCGCCGCTGATACGGCTAGCAACGCCTCTGAAACAACAATCTACCACATCGGAAGCAATGCCCACTGCTTCGAATAATTGAGCACCTCGATAGGAGCTCACAGCCGAGATACCCATCTTCGACATGATTTTAAGCAAGCCTTTATTGATGCCTTTGCGGTAATTTTTGTAACAAATGCTTGGATCGCCCAGTATGTCGCCTTTCCGCAGAAGGTCATCTAAGACAGCATAGGCCAAATAAGGGTACACAGCGGTAGCACCGAAACCCAACAAACAGGCAATTTGATGCGAGTCGCGCGCACTTGCGGTTTCAATGACCAAGTTGGCATCACAGCGGAGACCCACCGATATCAGATGATGGTGCACTGCGCCCGTAGCAAGCATACTGTGGATTGGAAGACGGTCGGACGTGATATTACGGTCCGATATGATCATGATGGTCTTGCCGTCTCTTACTTCTTGTTCAACTCGATTGCATAAATCGTCTATAGCTTGAGCAAGGGTCTGCTCAGAGGGCTGATAGGTGGCGTCGATATCGGCGACCTCAAACCCTGCCCGATCTAAGTTTAACAGACGGTTAAACTTAGATTGTGATAGAACGGGCGAGCGCAGTATGATGCGACGCGCGTGCTCCGGGCCTTCCGTGAAAATATTTTGCTCACGCCCCAAATCCGTTTCAAGCGACATAACAATGGTTTCGCGCAAGGGATCAATAGGCGGGTTCGTAACCTGCGCAAATTTCTGCCGAAAATAGTCGTACAGACTGCGTGTTTGCTTGGATAAAACAGCCATAGGGGTATCGTCCCCCATAGAGCCGACGGCTTCGTTACCCGACTCCGCCAAGGGGCGGAAGACCTGTTCGCGCTCCTCGAACGTAACTTGAAACATCTTTTGATACGCGTCGAGCACAGCGACATCAATACCCGGATCAACCTCGCCAGCAAAGGTGCCTTCAATACGCTCCGAATTTTCGCGCAACCAGAGCTTGTAGGGCTTGCGTGTCTTGAGCCGATTATCAATATCCGCGGTGTGCAGTACCTCGCCAGTTTCGGTATCGACCATCAACATTTGACCGGGGCCAACACGACCTTTGGCAACAACATCTTCAGGCTTGTATGCGTAAGTGCCGACCTCCGAAGCAACCGTCAAAAACCCATCGCGCGTTTTGACCCAGCGTGCCGGTCGCAAACCATTGCGATCCAAAAGACAAACCGCATAACGCCCGTCCGTCAGAACGATACCAGCCGGACCATCCCAAGGCTCCATGTGCATTGAGTGGTATTCATAAAATGCTTTTAAGTCTGCATCCATTGATTCCAAGTTTTGCCAAGCCGGCGGAATCAACATTCTGAGCGCTCGCGGCATGTCGACACCGCCTGTAAGGAGCACTTCAAGCATGTTATCGAGACTTGAAGAATCGGAGCCGGTTCGATTTACCAAGGGTTGAATCGCGCTAATGTTGGGTAACTTTTCCGTTTCAAACAACGCGGAACGCGCTTCGGCCCAATTACGGTTACCCTCTATCGTATTGATCTCGCCATTGTGCGCGAGCAATCTAAAGGGTTGAGCAAGCGGCCACTTCGGTAAGGTGTTCGTGGAGAAACGCTGGTGGAATACACAAATGCCCGTCTGCATACGTGAATCGGCTAAGTCCCCATAAAAAACAGGCAGGTCTGAGGGCATAACCAGGCCTTTATACGATATGACCTTAGATGACAAACTGCATATGTAGAACGTAGCGTGCTCATCGGAGTCTAACGCCTTTTCTGTGAGGCGACGAGCAATAAGTAATTTGGCCTCGAGCGATACCGCATCGTCATCGCCCTTGGACGCCTCGATTAGGCATTGCTCAACACGGGGGAGACTCGCAAGCGCAATTTCGCCGCAGATGCTGGGATCGGTCGGAACGAGACGCCATCCCAGTACCTTGAGTTCTTGGGAAGCAATAAATTGCTCCAGGGTGGCACGCTCAGCTGCAGCAAGGTCCGCATCCTGGCTCAAAAATACTTGAGCAACCGCAAAGCCCTCTGGCAGCTCCTGATTCAGCACACGCTTCGCTTCGTCTTTGAAAAAGCTCGTTGGCATCTGGAATAATAAACCGCAGCCATCGCCCGTTTTTCCGTCTGCAGCAATACCACCCCGATGCGTCATGCAAGTAAGCGACTCTATCGCTGTCTGAAGCAGACGGTGACTCGCCTCACCTGTCGTCTGGGCAATCAGGCCAAAGCCACAGTTGTCGCGAAATTCTTCGGGACGATATAAACCAGCGTTCATAGCATTTCCAAAACAATTAGTAAGTTGCAGATCGTGTGCAGAGCACTCCCCGGGCAAGGCTCATGGGGCGCTTCTTCTTAGGGGGAGACGGATTTTACACGGTAGTTGCCATCACGACAAACATCGCGCCCTAAACCGGGGTTGAAAAGGGCTCGATTACGCGATAATGCGGCTCAATTCCTGCTCTGTCACGTCATTCACAACAATAGCGGAACCCAAGTGTTTCAACAAAACAAAGCGCAATCGGCCATCATGGACCTTTTTGTCTAGGGCCATCAGTGACATGAAATCACCCAGAGACATGTCCGCGGGAGCGCAAATGGGAAGTCCAAAGTAGGATAAGAACGCCTCAAGATCAGCAAGGTCTTGCTCTGTGGCCGCGCCTCTCACACAAGACAATTTCAAGGCCAAAACCATGCCTGCTGCCACGGCCTCGCCGTGGAGCCAAGCCCCATAACCGGTGAAGGTTTCTATGGCGTGTCCAAAGGTGTGCCCAAGATTGAGTATAGCGCGGCGACCCGATTCTCGCTCGTCGCTGGCCACCACTTCGGCTTTTAATTCACAGCTGCGGGTGATCGCGCGCTTTAAGGCCGCAGAGTCTCGATTTTTCAATAAACTCTTGTTAGCCAAAAGCCATTCGTAAAAGGGCCTATCCGCAATCAACCCATACTTTATGATTTCAGCCATACCCGCAGCGAACTCACGATCGCCCAGAGTAGAGAGGGTCTGCGTATCGATCAAAACCGCTTTGGGCTGATAGAAGGCACCGATCATGTTTTTGCCCAGCGGATGATTCACTGCGGTCTTCCCGCCAACGGAAGAATCCACTTGCGCTAGGAGCGTAGTTGGCACCTGTATAAAATCGACTCCCCGCTGATAACATGCTGCAGCAAAACCCGTAATATCACCCACCACGCCACCGCCTAGAGCAATGAAGGTCGTTGTGCGGTTGTGCCTATCCGTCAACACTTGATCAAAAATAGAGCCCAGTGTTTCCAAGGTTTTATACTGCTCACCGTCAGGGAGTGTAACGACCGTTACACGCTGTTTAGCGGCAAGCGAGACCATTATCTGGCTCAAATAGAGCGGTGCGACGGTCTCGTTCGTTACGACAACCACTTGGCTCCCAACGACATGCGAGGCGATTAAGTCACGCTGTTGCAGTAAATCTTCCCCTATATAAATAGGATAACGACGCTCTCCGAGCTCAACGTGAATGACGTCTGATTGCTTCACTTACCTTCCTTACGATTTAGACTTCGCCGTATTCGCGAGCGAGTTGAGCGGCAATGGTACGGGAATTTGCGCCATCCGTCTCGATCACACGAGTAGCAACCTCTCGATATAGGGGGTCGCGCAGAGTCATCAAACGCTGCAAAACGGATCTAGGATCTTCAGTTTGAAGTAAAGGGCGCTTACGGTCATTAGCCGTGCGGCGAAGCTGTTCGTCCAGCGACGCTTTTAAATAAATGACATCAACCGACTTAAGGAGGGCGCGATTCTCGTCGCGCATGACAATTCCGCCGCCCGTCGCTATTACCCCGACCGCATCGCTAAGCAAATCTTTTAGAACTTGAGTCTCTCGGTCACGAAAACCCGCCTCACCCTCGACATCAAAAATCCAAGGTATATCGGCTCCCGTGCGTGATTCAATCTCGGCATCGGTGTCCTTGAAGGGTAACCGCAGCTTTTTAGAAAGGAGCTGGCCAACGGTGGTTTTACCGGCTCCCATGGGTCCCACTAATACAATACGCGGCATGACGCGCCTTTAATCGAGCAAAGAATCCGCAAGTATACGTGGTGTAATAAAAATTAGCGTCTCTGTTTTTGTTCGAGAGGTAGAGGTACTCTTGAAAAACTGCCCCATGAACGGGATGTCACCTAGCACCGGGACCTTGGAAACCTTTTCTAGATCCTCAGTTCGAAACACCCCGCCAAGCACAATCGTTTCACCATTACCAACAAGCACTTGGGTCGTAAGCTCTGTGGTGTCAATTGTAGGGATACTGCCGCCCTCACCGGAGGGCACCAGATCACCTATACTGTCTTGATTAATTACTAAGTCCAGCAAGATGCGATCATCAGGTGTTATGTTCGGCGTTACATCCAGCTGCAGTACCGCTTCTTTAAACTGCGTTGCGGTAGCGCCACCCGCCGAGCTCTCCTGGTAAGGGACCTCCGTACCTGACTTAATCGAGGCCTTTTGCTTGTCACCGGTGATCACCTTCGGTTGAGAGACGACCTCGCCCTTACCAATCGCTTCCAGCGCGCTGAGCTCCGCTGTCAAGAACACATCACGACTGGTGAATCCGACTGCGAAACTACCGGTCGGCTCTCCAACACCCAAATCGACCAGCAGAGCGCCGGGGTAGGACACCGTACTTGGCAAGCCATCGATGATAGATTGATTGAGCGAGGTAACGTTTTCGATATCGCCACTGATCGTTAGCGCGTTTCCTTTTCCGTCAAAGTCATTATTAGTGTAGCCGCCGCCCCATCTGATACCCAGCTGTTCATCCAAATTCGACTGCGCGATCACGATACGTGCTTCAATCATGACCTGTCGAATGGGAATATCCACAAGATCAATCAAATTGCGAATTTCAGCGAGCTTCGCAGAGGTCTCCGTCACAATCAGCGAGTTGGTCCTGGGGTCTACAATCACACTGCCTCGGGCCGAAATCAAGGAGCCACCGTCTTCGCTGCCCGCTGAAAACAAATCCACAATCTCGTCGGCTTTGGCATAGCGGATGCGAATAAATTCCGTGGACAGTGGCGCCAATTCGGCAATCTGCTTGTTCGCTTCGATTTGCTGACGCTCACGCTCTGCGATCTCATCGGCCGGCGCCACCATCAGAACGTTGCCAATCTGGCGCTTGTCCAAACCACGAGTTTTCAGTACGAGCTCGAGGGCCTGATCCCAAGGCACGTTCTGAAGCCGCAGGGTAATTCTGCCCGCCACTGTGTCACTCGCGACCAAGTTAAGCTCGGTGAAGTCTGCAATCAACTGGAGCACCGCTCGAACTTCAATATCTTGGAAATTCAGCGATATTCGGTCTCCCACGTAAGCAAATTCATTGCGGCGATCTTCGACTTCCTCCGGCGTCAAAGCCTTCACGCTTAACACATACTGGTTGTCGGTTTGATAGGCTAAGTAGTCGAAGTCTTTCGATGTCTTCAAGGTAAGAACGGCGCCGAGCTCGGTGGTATTCACGTCTACGCTGTATACGGGGGTAGC
>Ga0255771_1004745_pt1 | contig 12198 bp, 8 predicted proteins | sample 011ome_19_FD_179969 | JGI IMG/M metagenome (GOLD analysis project Ga0255771, IMG submission 179969) | Coastal salt marsh microbial communities from the Groves Creek Marsh, Skidaway Island, Georgia - 011510BT metaG (version 2) | ecosystem: Environmental > Aquatic > Marine > Intertidal zone > Salt...
GATGCGAGGTAAGCTCTTTATCAAGCTCTTTATCGAAAGAGAAAAGATGTGTGAGAGAGGGTGAAAAGAAATTATTCGCGGTGCGTGGATTTTGATGCTCTTTTTTTTGCAATAATCGATACTAACTACACGTATGTGCTCTTTCGAAACCGTTTCTCGTTCTATTTGACGACGATATACGACAGAGCACCACCGGCTACATACATAAACTTATTTCTTCTTCTTACCTCCTCCTCCTCCTCCTCCTCTTAGTTTCTGCTTTTTCCCTTCTCTCTTCTCCATCTCTTGCTCTTTTTGCATCTTTCTCGCCGCTAATCCCACGTCCACGCCTTCGCTCGTCTTTTTCATTTTTTCGCGTTGGATGAGTTTCTCGACAAACGCTTTCTCTTTCGACTTGGTGTTTGCCGTGTTGCTCGCAAACGATCGTCGTTTACCTCTGGCTTTGATCTTTTCGTCGCCAGGAATTGGCGCGTTAAACTTTCCAACGCTCGCAGTCGACGTCGCCACTTTATATTGCACGTCTTTGACCAACTGTTTACTCTTCAAACTCTTCGCGCCGACCCGATCGGCCGAACCTCCTCCTCCTTTCTTACTATTGCTATTACTATTATTGTTAGTATTGCCAATCGCTAACCTCAACGTCGCCGGTAACGCTTCCATACCTTTCGTTTTCACCTGCTCCCCTAGATTCCGTCTCCTCTGCATCTCGTTCTTCTCCACTCTCGCTTTCTTATCTTTCCTCTCCTTCAAAAACGGATCCTCCGTCTCGCCCGCTCGGCTCGAAAGTTTTGCCTCGACGATGGCAATCTTCGTCGAATCGTTCGCCCTATCGTACCCGTGCCTCCTCTTCCACTCGTCTTGCTGCTCGTCGAACACCATCTTGCTCCTCTTTCTCTTCTTGATCCCTTTCTCCTCCGCGAATTGCTCCCACTTCGTCTTCGGTTTAGTCAGCGAAGGTAAAGGCAAACTCCTCGGAAATTTCGTCGTACCGGGTGGCAAAAGCGCGAACCGTCCGTTCACGTCCGATTCCGAAGGCAGCGCGAACAAATCGCCCACCAATCTCTGCAAAACGTCTCTCGCGTGCGCTCGCACGTTCTCGTTCCTCTCCTCGTAACTCACGCCGTGTTCCAGGCTGAATTTCTCGCGCTCCAAAACGCTCGTCGTCTCCGAGACGAGGAGGTTCCCGACGTCGACGTCCAACGGACCCGTGTACGCGTTCGTCGCTTCCAAGGTTGTTTCGATTCGCAATCTGTCGTTCGCCGCGGTGGTGGTGGTGGCTGCTTCTTCTTCTTCGCTCATTTTCACGGGTTTTGTGATGTGTGTCTTTCTGTGTAAGTGTGTTTCTTTGTACCGCGCGAAAAGAATGGAGAGACCGCCGCCAAAAAGAGACGGACTTTTTTACCCAAAAGTGCACCATTTTTTCTTCATTATTCTAATAATAGTAAACTGATACACGCATCATCATCATCATCATCGATATCGATATCGATATCGAGATCGAAGCGAGAGAGGTGCGCGAGATGTTCCTTCTTTTTTCATTTTTGTGGACGACGGCTTTCTTCCTCCGCGTTGTTTTTCGTCTCGTCTCGCGCGCATTCTTCTTTCTCTCTTCCTCTCTCTTCCGATTGAGAGCGGAGAGAGAGCAAAAAGCGCATCGCGCAACTACTTTTTTCTCTCTCTCACGCATCATACTTTTTGTATTTGGCGGGTGCGTCATTAGAGTCTCTGTCAAGCCTTTCAAACCCGTGGCTTTGACAGCGCTAACCGCCGCCTAGATGGACACGAACGATACGCCTCTAAGCGCTTCTGTTGGGAGCTATTGTTCGCTCCCGTTGTCGCCCGGTCTTCGTTGGACATTTTTCTTTTTCTTCTCGTTGATTGGAAAGAGAGGGAAAAGGGTGATGAAAATAGAGAGAAGGAGCTCTCTCTCGCGCGCGACGCCAATGAGGAAGCACACTTGTCCGTACCATCTGACTTAATAATCTGATTATCAAAACTTGTGAATCTCGTTAATCCGAGGCGTGCGCGCGTGCATTTCTTCTTCTTCTTCTTCTTCTCTCTGGTGATTCGTTCTCTTGTTCTTGTTGGATACTGACGCGCTTCTTCTTCTTCTTCTCCGTCGCAGGAGGTACGAGACTCTCTTTTCTTTTGGATGAAGGAGAACAACGACTCGACGGACACAAAGACGCAATATACACACGTGCACATGCATGAAAGATGATGATTTCCAAAAAAATATCTTAGGACACCTTCGGAGCGCAAGCTATGAGAAGAACATTTGAAACCTGATTTCATCATGTATGCGCGTGTGTATGCGTAGAATTTTATTCGCTTCGCGGCGTGTGTTTGTGCGAGTTCTCGTTGCAAAGAAAAAAATGAAGTCGATGAAAGATAATCTCAAGGCATAGTTCACTTGATTGCGGACTTGTTCAGGGTCTATAAGCATGAAACTAAACATTTCGAGAATGGAGACTTCTTTCTTTGTCGCTGTTGTTGTTATTCTTCATCGTTGCTATCGTTTTTGGGCGCTTCACTTTACTCGAGTTTGACCGCATTCGTGCAAAAAATTCAAACCTGAGCCATTCCGCGTCCATAAAATAACCCTTAAGTAAAGCGGTTTATTCGTTTGTCAGTAACGTCTCATCCCTAGAGCTTCTGGTACATTCGTATTTGTTTTCGTATTTGCTTTTGGCTCTGTGTGCGTGATGGCACGCGCGTTTACGTATGCGGGTGACGAAAAACCTTTTATGAACAATCCTACTCTGAGTGCCTGGCACGCTGAGGATTACATACCTGATGCGAACTGACGCATATATGAAACGATCTTGCTTTTTTAAAAGTATTGCACGCGCACCGGGGCTTGATTGTTTGCTTGATGATGAGGAAGTTAATGATTATTGAACGCGATTGATCGAGATATCCGTGAAGAATAAAATATACAGAACTCAAAAACTTTTCCGAACACCCAATGTGGACGAATATACGACCATACTCTCTGAGATATCGATAAATCGCGTTCAAAACAGAAGCGGATCATTTCATCGAGAAAAACAATCACTTGTGTTTGTGGATTTCGTTCAAAACTCCACCCTCGTACTCATCGATCGTATTCGTTCTTTTTTTACTACATTAAAATCACAGGAGTGACAATGATGCACAGAGCGTTTCGCACGACATTGCACACGTCAATGGCAGCGTGCGCTGCTCTCGCCGCCACGGCGACGTTAGCTTCGAGCGAAGGCGCGATCGAAAACAAGAACATCGTGCGAAATGTAACGAAAGAAAATGGAAATATGAATAGTAGTAGCAAAAGAACAACAATGTGGGATTACAACTGGGATCGACTGCACTCGAACGAGCAGACGACATCAACGACATCCACGCGCGTCATTCATTTAGTGCGACACGGGCAATTCAATCAGAAAGGTAAAGACGATGCAAAGCACACTTTGACAGATTTAGGGAAGAGGCAAGCCTCGTTAGCCGGTAAACGCCTTCGGGATATCATACCCAAAGGCACAACTCCTAAACGAATCATTTCCTCGACGATGACTCGAGCGGAGGAAACCGCGCAAATCATACGCGACGAGTACTTTAAAGAGATTGAAACGATAGAAAAAACCGATTTATTACGAGAAGGCGGCCCTACTCGGCCTGAACCAGACACTTGGACGCCTTACGGTGGACCATCGGAAGCCGAGTACTGGAAAGACGGCGTGCGAATCGAAGCTGGGTTTCGCTGGCTCTTCCATCGCCCAAAAGCAAAGAAACCGAGCGCATCGAAGGATAAAGAGAACGAGTCGATACCGAATGCGAAAGAAGAGATAAAAACCGAGACGAAGAGAACGAAGAATGCAGCAGCAGAAGAGAAAGTGACCGCACCAAAAGCGGTAAAAAAAGCGGCGGCGAAACCCGCTTCTCCTCCCGCTGCGCAAGAAGAAACCCACGAAATCGTGGTCTGCCATGGAAACGTCATTCGATACTCTCTCCTTCGATTGTTGCAACTCCCTCCAGAAGCTTGGTTGCGGTTTAGTTTATACAATGGCTCCATAACGAGAGTTGAGATTCGCAGCGACGGTTTGTGCAGCGTGCGATGCGTATCGGACGCTGGTTTTATGAAACCATCCGAGATCTCATTCAATTAATATTATTATTAATTTATTTTTGTGTGTGAAAAAAATGCTTGACTATTTTTACACGCGCGCGCGTTTGATTAGAAACCGCACACGCACACGCATTACTTTCCTATTTATTCTTTCGCGAGCGAGATTGAAACGAAATCATCTTTCGCGTTGTTAAAATGTTTGCGCAATACCATCAGCAGCGCGTGACTTCTTCGTCCTCGGCTACGTGTTCTTCTTCTTCTTCTTTGAAAAATCATTCGGAGAGAAAAAGATACGCATTTTCATCGCGCATCGTTACCGGTGTGCAGGGACAGAACAGAAGCGATAAAATAATGGTCGTAAAATCGTCAGAAGGAGAGGATGCGAATATTCCAGCGAATTGCAGTCGCGTCTCAGTGGAAGTACGAAAGCCATTAGGATTGATTTTGGAAGAAGATGGTTTGGGAGGAATTGTAGTAGTCGAGGTTGTCCCAGAAGGCAATTGCGCTAAAACGAAGTTGATTCAGGCGGGAGATAAAATCTTAGCGATATCGGCGCAAATCAAAACTCGCGTTCAAGATTACGGAGGCGTTTCGGTAGGATCGGGAGAGGAAATGATTCGTTTGCAAGTGCAAGGCGAAAAATTCGATACGATCATGGCGGCTATCGGTTCGTACCCGTCGCAAAAGCCGATGAAGATTGACGTGTTAAAGTGCAGTGAGTAAAGTTTTCAACTGCGCGCATGGAGAGAGGAACTGGGAAAGATATGTATCAATTAATGTTTGTAAAGTAGGTACCTGGTACTTGGAGTAGTCTTTGTTATTAGTTATAAATAACGTTTTACGGGGGTTGCCCCCATCCGTTCAGTGTTTTCTTGTACGCGCCTCCGAGTCCTTCGACATTATCTGGGGTATGAATGGAGTTTTGAAAACCCGGAGGTATACTCGTGGCGGAACGACGTTGTGATGTCGATTCCTCATTAAGTAAACTGTCTAACCACTCGTTCTTTTCGAATGCGTCTCCCGTTTGGGCTTCATTGCTCCCGAATCCGTTATTAGTGGTATACGAGGAGAGCGATGAACTGTCGTCGGCAGATGGAATAGAGGTTAAGTGTTGACCCCATACCGACGGTTTTAGATTTTGTTGTTGTGGCTGTTGCTGCTTTTGTTGCAAGTTTACCATCGTATCTTGAACTTTGAGCAATCGCTCGTTGTTGCGTTTCAATTTTTCATTCTCTCTGAGCAGATTGAAGTTCTCGCTCTTCAAATGGTTATTTTCCAGTTCCAAGACGTTTTTCTCCCGGTTCAAGATTTCAATTTCTTCCCTCAACTCGGCTATGGTGAAATCATCGCTTGATGGTTGCGCGTTTGAAATCTGATGATTTTGTCTTCGTGGAGACCGCGGAGATTCGATACCACCACGGTGAGTGACATGCATTTGTTGTCCTTGAATCTGCTCCTCTGGTGTTTGTTGTCGAGGTCCCAGATCAGAAAAGGTGGACTCGCTCGAATCAAAGTTTGTTGGAGGGTGTTTCCCTCGAGGTTGCGCATTCCCAAAAAGCGTTTCATGCATGCTCTTGGATTGTTGTTGCTGCATCAGGTGGTGCTGTTCCTTCCTGCTCATCTTCGTCGGCGACTTTGGCGCTGTTGACGTTGTCTTTTCAAAAACTGCAGATGCGTCTCCTGTGCTTGTATTTTTGTTTTTCTCATTTTTCTCAGCACCGGCACCGGTACTGAGATACTTTTGAAGCAAGTTAGTTATGCGCGATTCCTGCAAACACTTATGCGCATACTCACTCAGAGTTTTCCAATCGTGTCTCCTCGGATCCAGCGTCCTTTTCATTTGATCTTTCAAAGAGGTGCTCTGTTCAAGAAATTGTTTAAAACTGTTATTCCCATTCCGATTCAACTTTTGCGTTTCTTTCACCATAAACACGAGCAATTCTTTATCCGTAGCGGTGAAAGAAAAAGTAAGGGGGGTCGACGCAAGCGTCGTTGCTACCAAATCCTTATTTTTGGCAGTGTTGTTGGTTTTGTTGGTTGTAGTCTCTTTCATGAGAGGGGGTTTTGTGGTTGTCGTCTCCGACGGTGCTTTCCTTTCTCTCGCTTGTAATGAAGGCTTTCTTTGGGTCATACTAATAGTAGTAGCAGTGGCCGTAGTGGTAGCAGTGGCCTTAGTGGTAGCAGTGGCCTTAGTGGTAGCAGTGGCTTTAGTGGTAGCAGTTGTAGTTGCGGTAGCGGTAGGAATGACAGCAACAGCGCTTCCTGGCCATAACAGCTCTTCGATTCTTTTTCTCTCCTCTTCCGACGGAATCTTAATTTCTGGTCGTGCTCGCGCCGGCTCTGCGTTCTTCTCAGCGATGACAACTTGCGTTTTCTTGACAATTTTCGCCGCGTACTTTTCGATCTTATCGTTGGGAAACTTATGCCGAATGAGAAACGCTTTTACATTTTCCTCCAAATCTTTGCCGCTCGAGGGGGAATATCGAAACTCGTGCGCTTCTTTCGTTGTTGGATGTGCTACCCCGAACTTGAAAACCTTCTCCTCTTCTTCTTCTTCGCCACCACCACCACTTTTCTTCTTCCACTCTTTCTTAAGCTCCCTGAAATACTCCACTTTCGCTTTGCAAATCTCTCGTCTCTCCCCCTCGGTCAATTCGTGCTCTTCTTCCGTCAGCGACCCTTCTCTTCTTGTCCAATTTTTACATCGCTTCACCACCGGCGCCAATCGCACGGACGTCATCGTCTGATCGTCCTTATCGTACACGTCCGCTTTATACGCGCCTCCGGATAGCGAGTTTGGATACGCTTGCCAATACACCTTGAATACGTCCATGTGTTTTAAGATATTATACGCGTTGTTGTCGTTGTTGTTGTTGCCGTTTGAAGATTTCCTCGCCTCAGGACCACTATTAGTAAAACTCGTATCTGTATCATTCAACGCCTGAAATACGCTCCCAGTGCTCACCGCATCCACTTCCCCCATAAACCGTCCTTTCGCTCTGTCGATCGTTATATCCACCGGCAGGTGATCTTCCACGTACGGTTCTTTCTCTTGCTCCGAAGTTTCCCGCAGAGATTTCTCCAGCGCTTCTTCGATTTGCGCTTGGAAGCGCCGCTCTTCTTCTTCCTCTTCCGCTTTGGTTCTAGCGTTCATTTTCGATAAAAGTGTTATGCAGAGTACTTTTTACCGCGTGCACCGCGTCGCGCGTGATTCTTATCCGCGCGAAAGCGCTGGTCAAAAAACAAGGTTCTTTGGGGAAAAGGGGGGTCAACAAAATGACATATTTGTTGTGAGAATGCTTTTATTAATATTACAAATGCGCGCATGATACTAGCATCACGACGGCGGCGGCGACGGTGGTGGTGGCGGCGGCGGGGGTGGTGGAGGACTGTGTGGCGCGGGCGGATTTTGTATCCCGTAGTATTCTTTCCAAGTCAACACGTCGTCTAGACACGAACCCATCATTTCCGAGGGCATGCACGTGAAGCCGTCGATGACGCTATTCGTGTCCGACCCTCCCGATTTCATCGGGCTACCCACGCACAGAAGGAGAAATGGGAGCACGAATATGAATCCGAGGAGGATGGCGAAGCCGGTTTGCGCGCTTTTGACTTGCTCCGAGGTAAACGACGGTCGTTCTGGACTGTAATATATTCCCGTTGCAGCCGCTCCGAAGAGGAACGCAAATATTTGAGTCAGATTATCGGTAAACGGGGAGTAGCCAAACAACGCGACGGTGAGGAATATCGCGAAACCGAAACAATGTATGAAGGACAACTCCTTCGTTTTCCAGTAATCCGCGTAGCAAAGCGGAAGGATGGCGGCGATGGCTGATAACCCGCCGGTGGTGACGTGGTCGTTCAAGAAGTACGTGGACGCTAGTATGCCCACAAACGGGCCACAAAAGAGCGGTATGGCGATGTATCCTCCGATATTTCTCTCGATAGGAGCCGCGAGGAACAGGAGAGCGAGTAAAGTGATAACAAACGTCACCACGTTCCCGACGGCGAAGACGGACGTGAACAAGCGCCAAATTTCGGTCTTCTCCGTGACTAACCAACCTAGATTTCCGGCTATGCACGTCGATTTGGCCATATCAAACTTTGACGGTCCTACGAACGCGTTACCGTTGGTGGACCAAGACGCTGAGTTGCAAAAAACGATCTGAACGCCGTACATCATCGAAAGTAACATGGCGAAGAGGAATACCCATCGAACGCTTTGTTGGTTTCGCATGACCGGAAGCAATCTCAGACTCACTCTGTACGCCACGGCGGTTTCGACCGCGTCGCCGTCGTGTCTTATTTCGATCCAGTTTTGGTGCGTTTGCGGATTTCTAAATCCAAAATTGTTGCGCTCGTGGAACGCTGCTTCGTCTCGAGAAGGCTGCACCGGGTAGAACCACGAGTCGCCTCGTCGAATGGGAGGTCCGCTTTGTATTGATCGGTACGTCGACGGCAATTCTGGAGGAATATCCTCGTTTTGCATCCAGTAGCCCCCGCCGTTTCGTTGCTGAGTGTTATTATCGCTGCTTCTATTATTGCTTCTATTGTTATCGCTCGCGCTACTATCGTTGGTGCCGTTACTTCGTGCGTTCCGTCTCCCGTCGATTGCATCGAAAACGCGTCGTTGCGTTTGATTTACAAAGTGTTGCGTCCTCAAAACTTCCCTGTTCACGTTTGCGATAAAGGTCGGCACCGCGCTCGACAGGCTCATCATCCGGCGAACAATATTCGACCTCCTCGACGTAGACGCGGTGCCACTCGCATCGTTGAGAGTATCTCCGCGACGACCAATGACCGGCGGCGCCGTGCTCGATTCGATATCTCTCAACTCCGCCGAGCTCACTAATCGCATCTCGGTCATCCCAACCACCGGCGAACCTTTCAAACCTCTCACGTCCCCTTTCTCGTTCAAAATTTCCGGGCACGTTCTCTTCGCCCACTCTTGTATGGCACTTCTCAGCGCAAAGTTTGGCGCCATTCTCACTATTGACTCGTTCGCCTCCGCCAGCGGCTGCCCAGTCGCCGGACACGTCTTTCCACCTCTCTGAATCCAATCTTCCACGCTCGATCGCTCGTACGTTTGGCCAGTTCTCACCACCACCGGGTCTTTCAACAACTCAAGACTGACTGGACAAAAAAAAGTCGAGCTCGCGCCTAACTGTCTCGCGTAATCGTCTATCTCGTCCTCGTCGATTGCTTTCGGAGGAGTTTGTTCCTTCGAGGATTCCTCTGGTGGCTTTTTAATAAAATCATTCCTCTCCCCGCCTTCGTCGTCGTCTTCGTTTCGATGGTAGCTCGGATAAATCGCGTCCTCCACCGTCCTTCGCACCGATTCCTCCGCGACGACGACGACGAAAGGGTTCTGCCGATCTGCCAATTCAATCTCTTCTTCTTCTCCTCTTCCGGGTGCGACATCAGGCACCCCTCTCGAGTTGGACATCCGATAGTAATTATTAGAAAAAATAACGCACTGAAAAAGGAGAACTTATAACGCTCTCCTTTCTCTCGGTCTTTTTGTAGTGCTATTTAGGGTTGTGCAGCGTTACAAAACCACACGCGTTTTTGTTACTTTTTCGTCTCTCTCTTCTCTTCCAGCAGGCCTCACGGTCCCCACAAAATACACGGAAACGTGGAAAAAAAGCTGACACTCTCGCGACCATGAACAACGCGCGCGTTTCCAAAAGTTAAAAAATGAGGATTGTGAGAAAAATTAATACTTTCGTAAAAAAAAGTCGTCGTGTCGTCTGGCGTATTATATCGTATTGTATATCGTCATTTTCGCGCGCGCGAGTGTTAATGCTAAAATACATAATATCAAACGTTCATGGTTTGCGCGGGATCTCTATACTTTCTATATATTCTCTCGATTTCTTTGTTCACGTCTTCGCCGAGAGGCGGTTGGGTGTACGCTTCCAAATTTTCCTTCAATTGAGGCATGGTCGTCGCGCCGATGATGCTCGAACAGACGAAATCGCGGTCGCGAACGAAACGCAAGGATAAATCGGTCAACGTCGTGCCACTTTCGCGCGCTAAGGTTTGGTATTCCGTCAAGCAGTCTTTCAATCGCGGTTCGTTGAATCTCGCCATGTATCCAGGGAAGAGCGTAAATCGACTGTTTTTCGGCGGTTCTTTGGCGTTTAAATATTTCCCGGTTAACGCGCCGCCGGCTAACGGAGAATAGGCTAAGAAGCTGACGTTGTGATTCTTCGGCGAGCATGCTTCGTTTAAATCGGTTTCGAACGCGATTCGCTGGAGTAAATTGTACCCGTTTTGTATCGTTTGCATCTTCGGGCAGGATTCGTGTTTATATTTCGCCAACGCTCCAAACTCGCACACGCCAAACGCGGTTTCATTCGACGTTCCGAAGTATCTGACCTTCCCGCTTTTAATCAGTCTATACATGCACTCAGCTTGTTCTTCGAACGAAACGTCGTCGTCGCGTTCGCTCGTTCGTTCGTACGGCACGCCTCCGAATAGCGAAACGTATCTGTCCGGCCAATGTAACTGAAGGACGTCGATGAAATCCGTCTTCAGCCTCTCCAACGAACACTCGACCGACCTCTCCATCTGCTTCGCGGTTAATCTGTTCTCTTCGTTTGGGTTTCTTCCTTTCAAAGTCATTTGACTCCTCCCGGCCACTTTCGTCATCAAAACAATCTCCTCTCGCTTTTGATGTTTCAACCACGACCCGATGTACTCGTCTGTTTTGCCTTGCGTTTTCGGATCTGCTGGGACCGCGTACATTTCCGCCGTGTCTATAGAATTCACTCCGAATTCCTTCACCGCAAAATTGAGTTGCTCGTGCGCTTCATTCTCCGTGTTTTGATTCCCGAACGTCATCGTCCCGAGCGTGACGTCACATATCGAAACGTCGGTATCGCCTACTCGCTGATTTCTTTCCAATGCAGAGATGGTATCGGTTTTGCAACGTCTTTTGCTCCCTATTTTTCTCCTTCTTCTTTTGTCGGCGAAAGAAGAAGAAGAAGAGAACGAAGAGTAGCAGCACTGGTGACTTCTGGATGGCGTCGTCGTCGTCGACATGCGGCGATGTACTGTTTTTTATGTAGGATATTACATCGAGTACAGGAAGAAGAAACGAGAGGAAAAGAGGAAGTGTAGGGTTTTAAATGCACGTATTGCCAGGTTTTAGGGTGTAGACACGCGCTCCCGCCCCCACGAAGGGGTGGATGAAATCAATGCCTTTTATAAAGGCTTTAAATCTAAAAGGCAAGGGGGGTAATAGTAAGGCGGGAGGGGGGAGACTGCTTTTATTTTTTTGCGACATGGATCGATCGGGATCTGTGTTTTTTCTCGAGGAGTGTGATCCTTCCCTTTGTGTGTGTTAGTGTGTATTGATTTTATTACAGTTTTTCCCCACAACTCTCCTCTCGAGTTTTGTACTCCCCACACTTTCAAGCTCGAGCCGCGCGGTAAATGTCTAAAACCAAACTCATCCGCGCGGACTGGTCCTTCTCCGTCACCAGCGCCGCATCCGCGAACGCGATCGACCACTCGAAAGCGTTCAACCAAGAGGGCGCGTCGAGAGTCAACCTCAAGTTGGTGGTGTTGAAAAACATCAACGACTCATCATTTGTCGACGAAAATGTCAGCGAAAATAATAACGGAAGAAAAAAAGAAGAAGAACATAAAAAAGAGATCATCGCGATGGAGCTGACGCTGCCGCAGTTTTACGAGTTCGCGAGAGATTTAGAGATCGCCAGGAAGAGTTTAGAGGAAAAAATGTAGCTAGCGCGCGATCGGATAGATTTAGTACACATAGTGTGATATAGCTTTTTGTTTTGTATATTATGTACCACGCACGTGAATTTATATTTTTTGGTGTTGTTGTTAGTTTTTCGAGCGCAACGAACGACAAACGCAAAGAAAAAGAAAACAAAAATTTCCACAAAACGTACTTCAGAGATATCAAACGCTTTACGCTTTACGTAATATAAGCTCACACATAAATATCACTACTCACAAAGAGTGGAACCCCGCGAGATAAGTGAGAGAAACCAAGAGCCTTCGTTGGCTTTTTATTAAACAGGAAGAAGAAAGCGGCGCTTTTTTTATACGCAAACGCGCGG
>Ga0255771_1004768_pt1 | contig 12144 bp, 8 predicted proteins | sample 011ome_19_FD_179969 | JGI IMG/M metagenome (GOLD analysis project Ga0255771, IMG submission 179969) | Coastal salt marsh microbial communities from the Groves Creek Marsh, Skidaway Island, Georgia - 011510BT metaG (version 2) | ecosystem: Environmental > Aquatic > Marine > Intertidal zone > Salt...
TTTCACGAGCGCGTGCCGCGCTTCAGGTTCCTGGATTTCCTCTTCAAAAACATAACATGAACTTCACTCGCGATCTTGGCACCCCGGGCACAAGCTGCCGCGCGTGGCGCGTTCGCGTTTTGCTGGAGGACGAGTGACTTGCGCATATCGGAGCGTATCACACTTTGCGTACCTAGACGCGGCCTTTCGCGATGTCCAGCTAGGGAGCCAGCCTCCTCTACTAGAAGCGCCCAGCCAGACGCCGAGCTTGTGAGCTCGTGCAACACGTAGGATGGGGCAGTTCGCTGCTGCTGCCGTGGACCTCGATCGGTTCAAGGGTACGCAGTGGGAGACTGAGTACCAGGGGATTTACGACGAAGTGCTTAAGACGAAGACCTTGACTGACCCTCACAGCTACTTTGAAGCCATGCTGAGGAATGACCTGAGGTCGTTGAAGGTTCAGATCTCCAAGTGCGAGACGAACCACAAAAAAGTCTTTACTGATGTTGACAACAAGATTACGATTAGGATCGGCTGGTTGAAGAAGCTTGTTCCTCTGCAGCAGGCGTTCGAAGAAGAGCTCCACAAGAAGGCAAACGCGAAGAAGCGTTCCTACGACGAAGCCGATGGGGATGCTTTTGACTTTGATGAAGACGTCGCCGCCGCTTCTCAGGAAGAGCAACTGAAAGATCGGAACAGGAAGGAACAGGAAAGATTTGAAAAGGGGAAACCCGACAGGAGGAAACCGCATCGTTGGGAAAACTTGGGATACAAACCGGTGATGCCTCAGTCATCTCGCCCGGGGGGCGCGTTTTTGGCTAACGCGCAGAAGAAGAACGCCGAGCCGGGGGCCCGAGGGCGCATCTTGCTCGAGCGAGCAGAACGGTCGCGAGCGGAACGGTCGCGAGCGGGCTCCGGTGACGTCTTTGAGCAATCCGCCCCGTATCAACCCTCCCGGAAGGAGCGCCGGCGCGACGGGGAGAGGTCGGATCTCAACGGAATTCGAATCGCTCCCCCCGCGGAGGTCTCTCGCCCGCCGCTCGCAGCTCGCAGCCGCGTCCCGGAAAGCGAGAAGGACGGCGAGTGGAGGCCTCCGTCCGCCGCGGCGGCTGATTCCTCTCCGCCGCCGAGGACGAGCGCCAGGAAAGCGGCGCGCGGCGCCGAGTGCATCGAGATTCTCTCGGACGACGAGGAAGCGGACGGCGCCGGGCCGTCCGGGGCTATCGTCATTGGCGACGACGACATGCCGAAGCACTCGACTCGCCCGACGCGCTCGTCGGTGAAGCTGTCCATCCCTCAGCGCATAGGGAACATCAAGGTGATTTTCCCCCACACGCCCGCGGGGGACGGCGCGAGCGCGTCGACGTCGTCCATCGGCACCGTCGAGATGTCGTCGAAGGATCTCCTCACGCTGGAGGACCACGAGTTTCTCAACGACAGCGTGATCGAGTTCTTCATCAAGAGTTTGCAGCACAAGAAGATGCCCCCTGAGAAGGCGGCGCGGTGTCACATCTTCAACTCCTTCTTCTACGAGAAGCTCACGAACGTCCGTGACGAACGGAGCGAGGCCGCGGACGTGCGACAGAAAAAAGCGCACCAACGCGTGGAGAAGTGGACCAAGGGTGTCAACATCTTCGAAAAGGATTTCGTGTTCTTCCCTATCCACGGCAACACGCACTGGAGTCTTATGGTGTTGTGCCACCCGGGCCGAGTGCAAGATGAAAACGCCGAAGACGGCGAGGACATGCCTCTGGGTGCGCGACCGACTCCGTATCTGTTGCACATGGACTCGATGGCCGGCGGGCACAAATCCTCCGTCGTGGCGATGAAAATTCGGGAGTACCTCGCCATGGAGTGGCTGCGGCTGAACTCGGACACGGTCGTGGTAAGTGAAGAAGGCCAGGCACAGCTTCTCCAGTTCGACAAGTCCTCTCTGCTGCACCAGCGGATGAGGGTACCCCAGCAAGACAACGGTTGCGATTGCGGAGTGTTCCTGTGCATGTTCTTTGAGAAATTCCTCGAGGATCTTCCCGACGTGATCTCGTCGCAGGACGTCCAGGCCGCCGTGCGCGGCGACGCTTCCCCGTACTCCACTTTTATGAAGCCTGGGTTCCTGCGACGCGATTGGTTCCTTCCTGAAGCGGCACTTGTGACGCGGTCGGAGCTCATGCGCGATATTCTGAACGAGCTGGAACGAGGCGTCCCGGATCCTGACACCGCGCGAGAGCAAGGCGCGGACGACAAAACCGTGACGACGCTGCGAAACCGGCGTTTCAACATCAACACCGTGAAAGATGAGCTGTTCGATCGCGTGGATGACCGCACCAACCTCCTGTCCGATATGATTTTCGCGCGCAAGCGAAAGAAGAAAGAGGAGGAGGAGAGGAAGAAGCAAAAGGCGCAGGAACGCGAGGCTGAGCACAAGGCTGAACGCGAGGGACACGTGCCTTTCACGGGGAGATCCAACGTCTCGGGACGGGCGACGGCGAACGCGGACGGCGGGGGTCCCGTCGGCGCGATGGCTTTTTACGGCGACGCTCCGTCGGGCTGCTGGGGCACGCCGGCGAGGGCGGCGCGACGCAAGTCCGACGAACCGGCGGTCGACTTGACGACGAAGCAGGAAAGCAAGGGCGCGGCGCGCGTTTCCACTCGAGGAAAATACCTCGGCGGAATACAGCCCCGCGACGCGAAGCCTCCCGTGAACACGGAAGAGGGCGCCGCGGAGTCGGATGACGACGATTTCCAGATCAGATTGCACTCTCCCGTTTCCACTCACGATCCCAGCCCGAACCCGAGTTCGGCTCGGGGTGACAAGCCTCTGGTTATCGACGGTTCGAGCGATCCCGTCGAGGACGAGCGGCTGCTTTCCGAGAGCGAGAGCGAGGAAATTAGGGAGACCCAGGCGTCGCCGCCGTCGTCGCCGCCGCGGACCCGACGACGCGACGGCGGCGACGGGTTCGGCATGAAAACCGCCGCCGCCGGCGCGCAAGCGGCTTTCTCCGAAATCGAGAGAAAGAGGGATAAGCACACGGGCAATGGTGGTGTTCTCAGGCTGACGCGCGGCAAGCTCACACGGCACGTCGAGCCGGACGTGGATCTGACTTCCGGATCCGGGCATCGGGACGACGAGGGCTAGCTCGGTGCGGAGGACGGTTTCGGGAGGCGCGGGGTGTGCGGCTGAGCGACGGCGAGGACGACGGGATCGAGACGATTGTTTCATCGCGAACGACGAATCAAAACGCTTACGCACGAATCTACGACCTTCACGAGTACGTGGTACCTATGCTTCTACGCGCCGAATCATCGAAACGCGCGAAACGCGACTTTCGCGGGTTTCCGAGGGACGGCTCGTTCGTTCTCGCCCGTCGCGCGTCCGGCGCGGACCGCACGCGGCGCCGGCTTAGGGTTCCGCGCCGCGCTCGCGTTTTCCTCGCCGAACGTCCGACTCGCCAGGCGCCGAATGACATCCCCGAGCTGCGATTTCTGCTCGTCCCACACCTCTAGCCGCTTCAACTTCGCCTCCACGTCGCCCTCTTCTAGAGCCGATCGCCTGTCCTCCGCGGCGATCGTCGCTCGCAACGCGCTGAGCTCGTCTCTCGACGCCGCGAGCGAAGACTCCGCGCGCGCCGCCGCGTCTTCCCATCCGCGGCTCGCCGACCGTTCGCCGTCGAGCGCCGCGCGCGCGGCGTCGCGCTCGGCGCGCGTCGCGTCGAGATCGACGCACATCTGGTCGACCGCCTCTTTCGCCTCCTCCGCCGCGCGCTCCGCGGTGGCGGCGCGGGACGTCGCGGCGACCAGCGCACCCGCGGCGCGCTGCGCCGTGGCGAGAAGTGCGGCGCCGTCCACGCTCGCCGTGTCGCCTCCGAAGCCCGTAATCCCGGCGAGCCATCGCCGCAAAGTCTCGCCGTCGGCATCCTCGCCGCCGCCGACGGCGAAGCACTGCTTCATCGCGTCGGCGAGCGTCGTCGACGCCTCTGCGACCGCATCCCTCGCGGACGGGTCCACGTTCGCTAGATCCTTCGTCGCCGCCGCGTTCGCCATCGCCGCCCGCGCGTCCGCGAGCTGCCGGCGCAACTCGCGCGCGTTCGCCTTGTGCCGCGCGGCGGCGTCCGCGCGGCCGCGCGCGTGCCGCTGCGTCTCGGCGACCCGGTCGATGAGCTGCTGCGTCTTCGCCTTGAGCTCCACCTGCGCGAGCGCGACCGCCTCAGCCTTGGCGACCGCCTGCTTGGCGATGTTCGCGTGCGTCGCCGCCTCTTCTATCGCGGCAGACTCGCGCGTGATCGCCTCGCGGACGCGCTCGTCCGCGTTTTCCTTCAAAAGCGTCAACGCGCGGTCCCGCCGCGTCGCCGCCGCGTCGTCTCGGCGTCGCGCGACCCGCCGCAACTCGTCGCGAGCATCCGCGAGCTCCGCCTCCGCCGTCGCCGCCACCTGCTGGGACCGCGCCGCGGCGCGCTGCGCCTGATCGATGGCCGCCTGGCTCTCGCGACGCGCGGGTTCCGTGCTCTCGCGCAGCGCGTGGAGCTCGCGCGTCTTCTCCAGGGTCTCGCGTCTCGCCGCGTCGCGTTCCTCCCGCGCCTCTGCGCGCTCTTCACGCGCCAAGGCGACGTGCTCTTTCGCCTTCTCCGCGACGGCTTCCGCGACCGCGGCGGCGCGCTTCTCGTCCATCCACTTCTCGCGGTAGCTCGCCATCTCATCGCGCGCGGAAGCAGCGGCCGCTCGCTCGGCGGCCGACGCCTCGCGCTCCGTCTCGGCAGCCTCGCGCGCAGCCTTGAGCTCCGAACGCAGGATGCGAATCTTGGCTTTCGCCCGCACGGCGCTCTCCCGCACCTTCGCGGCGAGCTCCTTCCTCGCGGACGTAAGCGCCCTGGCGTTCTCCTCCTCCTCATCCGCCATCGATTGCCGCATTTCCAGCATCTGGAGCTCCTTCTCGCTGAGCGCCTCGCGGAGGGCGAGGAGCTCCGCAGCGTCGGCGACGCCGTGCGTCGCCGGGTCGTTGGAAACGCCGAACGAACTTTCATCGCCGTCGCCGTCGGACCACTCCTCGGCAACGGCCTCCCCGGGAGACGACCCGTCGGGTGAGGTCCCGGAGCTCTGCGGTGGTTCCGCGTGCTCGGACATGACGACACGTGTCGGCGTCGCTCGCCTTCACGTGTCACGCCTGCGCAGCCCTCCAATGCGGGTTTCCTCGGAGGCGCAGACGGGTTTCACGATTTTTGAACGCGATTTTCGTGGAGCAGAAAAAGAACCGAAAGTCCGAAACCGGCGGACCGGCGGGGTCGCGTCGTTGGTGACGACGTCGACTATGAGGACGGATGCCTCCGAGCTTAGGTGCATCGCGTGTCATCATTCATGTATCTTCGCTATGTCAAATGCCAGAAACAACCGCGTCCGCCTTCCACTCGATGAGCTCCTCCACGAAGGCCTTGGCCTCATCGGCGCCACCCTGTATTTTCACCCCGTGTTTCGCGAGCAACGCGGTGAGCGCAGCTCGTTCCTTCCCAAGCTCGTTCTCCATCCAGTGGCGCAGAGCCGACGCGCGGCGTCGCGCGAACTCCTCCTCCGTCGCAGGGATGCTTTGATCCTCCACGATCGGCACACGGCTTTCCGGAAGACCCCGCATCGCCTCGTCGTGCTTCCCACCAGCCTTGTCCGCGAGGAGCCTTCGCCCGCTGACGAGCGATTTCGGGGCCGCTCCGTCGAATTTCGAGACGGGGTCGTGCTGAACCGGTCTCAGCAAAACGCGCGTCACGCTGCTGCGCACGCATCGTCTGGCTATGATGAGTGACATCGACCTTCTCTCCGACCAGCCCGACGAGCGTACGTCCCGACTGGCTGCGCGTTGGTGATTGAGAGTCTACGAGATCGAGTGCGATAGTTTCCGGTAAACACGGCGTAGAAACGAACCCCGGAACCCGCGGAAGTCCCCGGAACCCGCCCGTTGAAAATCTTGGAACCATGCGTAATAAGGGAAGGAGTGCCTCCCATCTACAAGTACCAGTCCTGAGATCGTGCGAGGTAGACAGGCGGGGGCGCGCCTGCACCTCTGGTGCGAGAGAACGGTGGTGGCGTCCGGACGGCGCGGATCTGCGCGATGAACCGCAACCGCTCGTCACTCGGTAAACGGCCGCGCGAGGCGTTCGCTGAAGAGGACACGCCTGAGGCGCAAGCGCACCTCGAGTTTACTCCCTCGACCGATGCCGCGCAGCAAGCCGAGCACGCCCATAACTCGCCGCTGCGTCACACGCCGGGGGTCACTCCAGGTGCGTGCGGGACTGCGTAAAGCGCCGGCGTCTCCGTTGGGTCCGGACCGTGCCCGACTCTAGGGCCGCGTCCGCGTCCCGTGGGTCTTTCGTGGGCGACAACGGACCTCGAGACAATAAGTCGTCCCGAACTCGATGTCGACGACGCGCGTCGTGGAACTGACGGACGGATCTCCCCCTTTTTCCGGCCTCCCCTCGCAGGCTTCAAACTGCAGCGCAAGAGCTCGTTCGACGAGCTGAACGTCGAGTCCGCCGAGCGAGACAGGTACGGGCGCGTCTCTTCCGATCCGAGAAAATCCTTGGCACCCCTCTTCTCAGCTTGGCACCCTCCTTCAAACTGCCATTTTGAATATTTCCGCTCCTGCGCCGTCGCGCGCCGGGGCGGATACCGCCGAGCGGTCCCGCGAACGCGCGCTGACCCCGCCTTCGCCCGCGTTCCCATCCACCACGCGCTCCCTCGAAACACGATCCGGATCCGAAGACTGGCTCGCGAGGACGCCGAGCTTCTCGGGACGTCCCCGGGTTTGAAACGCGGCGCGGAGGATGGCACCATCGATCCCCGCGCGGCGGCGCACGTGCCGGACGCGGTGCGCCGGACGCCGACGCGGCTCACCTCCATGGACCCCTCCGCGTACGACGACGTGACGCTTTCCCCCGGCGAGCTGGGCGGGTCGCAGTACATCATGTCCCCCGGGCACGAGCTGGCGAGCTCGCTGCAGCGGTCGGAGAGCACGATGAGCGACGGCCGCACGGCGACGGCGGCGGCGTCGGCGGAGGACGTCGCCGCCGCGATGGACGCGCGCGCATCTAACCAGCGTCTGTTCCCCATCTTCGTGCGCGGGCGCAAGGTGGTGCACCTGGTGCGGCACGGGCAGAGCACGTACAACGAGGCAATCAGCGGCCCCGGGTCCTGGGACGAGCCCAACATCTTCGACGCGCCGCTGACGAAACTGGGCGCGCGCCAGGCGAAGGGGCTGGGGGCGTTTCTTTCGAAGCTCCCCAAAGACGCCGTGTGGGTCACGTCGCCGCTGACGCGAGCCATGGAGACGTGCGTGCACGGCTACAAGTCCTCGCTGGAGGTGGCGGCGGCGCAGAGGAGGAAGGCCGCGGCGATGAGCGAGGCCGCGGGCGGGGGGGGCGCCCAAGAGCGTCGGCGGCGAGGGCAAGCCGCCGTCGGGGCGCGCGGCCGGGGGGAAGAGCAGGCTGTCGCGCGGCGGCGAAAAAGAGGCGCGGGGGGAGACGCGTCCGCGCGAGAGCGACGAGAACGGATGCGCGGATGGTGGCCGCGCGCGGGACGCGTCGGCGCCGGTTCGCGCGGACGAGCCCCGAGAGCGCTCTGGTCTCGGCGGCGGCGGCGTGAACCTGCTTCTGCGCGGCGAGAGCAGCCGGTTCTCGGAGACGAACGGCGCGTGCGACGAGCAGACGCCGGCGGCGGCGACGCTCCGGCGGCTGGGCTCGGACGCCGGCGAGCTCGGGACGGACGCGATTGGAGCGTCGCCGTCCGAGACGCTCGAGCCGGACGCCGCGGAGATGTCCTCGTGGGGCGAGCGCGTGATCGTGCACCCGCACCTGTCCGAGAAGCTCGCCACCTCGGGCGACATCGGGCGGTGTAAGGGCGTGCTCATGAACGAGTTTCCGCTGCTCGGGCTGAGCCTGTCGCGACTGCCGGGGGACGTGTGGTGGTACAACCGCCCGCACCACCCGAACGACGCCGAGCGGCGGCTTTTCCAGTCGCACGAGCCGACGGCGAAGTTCAAGGAACGCGTCGCGACGTTCCGGCACTGGCTGATGAGCCGGGAGGACAAGACGTTCGTCGTGTTCGGGCACTCCACGTTCTTCAAGGAGCTGGTGGGCGGGAACAGGAGCCTGAAGAACTGCGAGGTGCACACCTACCATCTCTAGATTTCATACGGCGTGGGCGAAGAACGCGCGCGTCGCCCTCGTCGTCAACCGCGGCGTAGGCGTAGGTATCGTGTGATTCACTTTCTTCGGAGTTGGCGTGTACCGACACACGTGTACCGACAAAGGTCGGCATCGCGTCGCTCTCGCTCGCGTCATCCACTTCCGCGACGCGCCTCGCCGCGTTCGCTCACGCCGCGGCTTGCTCCGGGGTCTTCGCGCTTTTGATGGAAAGCGCGTGGATGGACTCCATCAGCGCGCCGAGTGCGTTGTGCACGAGCCTGTGGCGGGCCAGCGGGGCCTTGCCCTGGAACTGCTTGCTCACCACAGAAACCTCAAAGCTCGACCCGCAGCTGTGGCGAAGAGGGGGAGAGACGTCAGCTCGGTCGGACGGATTGCCGGGAAGGGGACGGTTTCAAGGTCTGGGAAAGAGTCGAGGCGGTCTGGACGTGACGCTCGCCGAGACGTACTCTCCGCTGATGTCGGTGACGTCGACTTCCGTCGCCTCGAGCGCGACGCGCAGAAGCTCCTCGACTTCCTGCACGGAAGGCATGATCTTTCCTCGGCTCTGGGAGGTGTGGCGCCTGTCGCGGTGACAACGGGCTTTTCCTTTTCAAAGATGAAAATACACGTCAGATTTGGTCTCGGCGTGCCACTCGGAGACGCGCGGCGAGGGAACCCCCCCCGGGGGCAGGCTTGCCTCTTCGCGGGGTCGTTCCGCTTGGCGCACGATGTGTGACGGCGAGACGCCCGCGGCCCTGCTCGCCAAGCTGCAGGCGAGGAACCGCCGCGAGGTGGATGCTTTTCGGGCGGTGTTCGAGGCCCACGCCGTGGCGCAGCGTCAGGCGAGGACGCTGCAGGAGCGCGTGACGGCGTTGCAGCGCCAGTGCGCCGAGCTCGGGGAGGGCAAGGAGAACGCCGAGGCGAGCTTGAAGACGGCAAGCGAGGCTGCAGCGCGGGGAGCCGCGGCGCAGGACCAGTCCGCACGCATCACCGAGCTCCAAGCCGAGCTTGCGGCGAGCTACAAGCAGCACGCGGAGAGCTCCCAACAAGTCATTGCGGCGAAGGACCGGCTGGCGAAAGCGGAGGAGGACCTTAAACTCGCGCGAGAGACGCTCGCGGCAGTCGAGCGCGAACGTGACGCAGCTATCGCTCGCGGGGACGACCTGGACGCGGCGCTGGAGGTTTCGCACGCCGCCGCGCAGCACGCGGCGGCGGAGGCGGCGTCGCGGCTGGCGGGCCGGGACGACGCTCTGGCGAGAGCCGAGAAGCTGGAAGCCGAGAACGCGATGCTGGTGGAGCGCCTGATGGCCATCAAGGTCCAGGAGGCGGAGAAGATGAACGAGATCAACGATCTGTACGATGACTTGAGACGCCAGAAGAAGGAGAACGAGCTCCGCGCGATGGCGTCCGACCTCTCGGCGGCGTCGGCGGCGAGCATGGCGAGCCTCGCCGGCGCCGAGACGGGTGCGTTCGGGGGGCAATACTTCCCCGCCCGGAAACGCGTCGCGATTCGCGCCAACGCGGGCGGCACGCATCGCGTGGCGCTCACGCCCGGCGGAGACGTGCTGGCCACCGCGGGCGACGACAAGGTGGTCGCGCTGTGGGACGCGGACACGGGCCTGGCCACCGGGCCGGCGCGTTTGACCGGCGCGACGGGCGCGCTTCTGGACGCCGACTTCTCGAGCGGGCCCGAGAACCGGGAGGGCGGCGGGTCGATGATGCTCCTCGGCGCGGGCACGGACCGCGCGGTGCGTCTGTGGGACGCCACGTCGGGGAGAGTACGGCACACCATGACCGGTCACGCGGACAAGGTGTGCGCGGCGCGTTTCAACCCGTGGGAGTCGACCCGCGCGGTTTCGTGCGCGCACGACCGCACGGTGAAGGCGTGGGACCTGAACAAAGGGTTCTGCGTGGCGAGCATCATGTGCGCCAGCAACTGCAACGCCGTGACGTACGGGGACGGCGCGTCCGTCATCGTCAGCGGCCACTTCGACGGGGCGTGTCGCGTGTGGGACCTGCGGCAGAAGCCGGGTCAGTCCGCGGACCCGATCGAGGTCAAGGCGCATGCGCAGCACGTCACGGCGGTGGCGACGATGCCTTCCAACCGGTCGCAGTTCGTCACCAGCAGCCGCGACAACACGCTCAAGCTGGTCGATCTCCGCGGCGGGGCCGGGGAGGTGGTGCAGACGTTCAGGGCCTCGGCGTACCGGAGCGGAAGCCAGTGGGCGAATCCGTGCGTCTCCCCCGACGGGAGGCACGTCGTGGCGGGCGGCGCGGACGGCGGGGTGTTCGTGTGGAGCGCACGCGACGGCGGCTTGCGAGCCACGCTGCGCGCGCACGACGCGGCAGTGGCGACGTGCGCGTGGGGACAGAGAGGGCTGGCGACGGCGGACAAAAACGGCGTCGCCGTTCTGTGGGGCGCGTGACGTGTCGAGCGAGCTCGTGACGAGCTCGATACGCGTAGGTTGGGGTTTTCGTGCATCGATCGGTGGCGGATTTCGGTTCGACGGTTCGACGTTCTCGTCACGCGGCGCGTCACAAAAAAGAGCGAGCGCTCGCGGGCGCCCGGCGACGTCAGACGGCGACGGCTTCCTTGGTGAGCGTGGCGTTCCCGGTGGCCACCGACTTGGCGACCGCCTGCCCGACCCCCGCCACGTTCTCCCTCCACGACTCGACGCTCACGGCGAGGTCCTTCCACTGCTGCTCGCCGAACACGCGGTGCGTGACGCGGGTCACCACCGCGACGCCGCGCACCTGGTCCATCTTCGCCTCGACGAGGCGCGCGCCGATGGCGCGGACGATCCAGCCCTCGACCTCGCCCTCTCCGCACGACAGCGCGGCCGCCACCTGCGCGTACGTCACCTGCCCGCCGCTTCCGATGCTGCTCTCCGCGAGCCCGCACAGCGCCAGCAGCTTCATCTTGCCCGCGCACTCCGCCTCGTCCAGGCCGAGCCGCGTGAACAGCGCGCCGTTTTTCTTGGCAAACGCCGCAAAGGCGTCGACGCCGTTCGCGGTGAGGAGCGTGGAGAGCAGCTCGAGAACGGGCGCGGACTTCGTGCCCTTGAGCGCCTGCACGGCGGGGTAGCCGAGGATGTCGCACCGGAACATCATGTCCTTGGCCTGGATGAACGACACCGCCGCCGCCGTCGCCGTCTCCTCGCCCGCGGCGTCCAGCGCCTCGCCCGCGGCGAAGGTTTTGAGGTACTTCAGCCTGAGCTCCAGGACGCGCGTCGCGGCGGCGCCGTTGGGGTCCACGGCGCCGTGGGTTTCGGAGAGCATCGTGAAGATGTCGCGCAGAAGCGCGCGCGTCGCCTTGGCGTCCAGGTTCCACGTGGTGTAGTTCTCCTCGACGTGGCGGGCGAGCGGATCCACGAGCGCGCCCAGCTTCGCCTGCTTGACGAACGCGAGGATCTTCGTGAGCGTCGCTAAGCGCGCCGCGGCGTCCGCCTGCATGTTGTACAGCTGGAACAGCAACGTGGCGCGCATCGCGCCGCGCTCGGTGCTGGCGAGCGCCTGGGCGACGAGCGTCTCCAGGCACGCGGCGGCGTCCGCGCCGGGGAGGCGCTGCGCGGTGCCCCCCAGGATCAGCACGGCAGCCTCGAGATCTTTGTCCGAAGCGTCCGCGAAGAGCTTGGCGCCGTGCGCCATGATCTTGCCCATGGCGTCCGCGAACTTGCCCGCCTCGAGCAGCGCGCCGCACTCGGCGGCGAGCTTGTCCGATGAATCGCCGATCAGGCCGCTCACCAGCGTGGCGACGGACACGACCGGGTCCTCCTCGCCGGTCTCCACCAGCACGCAGGTGGACATCGTGAGCTTTCGGTTTCGGGCGCGGGTGCGGCGAGAGCCGTGGGGTCAGACGCGAGACGTGTCGCTCTGATCGGCGCGAGCCCTTTCACGCGCGGCGACGGATCGCTCGGCGGATGCACTTGGCGTGCGCTGGGCGAAGGAAAAAGGGCGCCCCGGCGGCGAGGTCTCGGCTCACGTTCGGATGAACCAGCCGCCA
>Ga0255771_1004772_pt1 | contig 12138 bp, 10 predicted proteins | sample 011ome_19_FD_179969 | JGI IMG/M metagenome (GOLD analysis project Ga0255771, IMG submission 179969) | Coastal salt marsh microbial communities from the Groves Creek Marsh, Skidaway Island, Georgia - 011510BT metaG (version 2) | ecosystem: Environmental > Aquatic > Marine > Intertidal zone > Salt...
GCCTGCTTCGGCATAGAGTTCGCTGATCCTGATGCGCACGCCCATGTGGCGGCGCGATGCCTCAAGGTGCCACCAGGCCGTATTGCGCCGTTCCGCGTCATAGGCGTCCAGCAGCCGGTCTCCGCCCCAGCCTTGCAGCCGTGCCGCCAGAACCCATGACAGACCGGCCGCATCGGCGATGCCACTGTTCATTCCATATCCGCCGGTCGGGATATATTGATGGGCCGCATCGCCAGCCAGCAACGTGCTTTGTTCGCGATAGCGTTCGGCCACCACGAAATGCGCAAACCAGGGGTTGGCCTGCAAGATTTCGTACTCGAACTTCGTGCCGATCCAGCGTTCGAGCACCCCTTCCGGCGTCATCTCGTCCGGGTTCATGCCGGGCAGCAACCAGGCCTGCAGCGTGAATATGTCATGATCGTTCTGGGCGATGATCGTGCCGCCGCCGTTCTGCAGGTGATAGACCGGACCCCAGCGTTGCAGCAGTTCGCGATCGTCCGTGCGGAAATGCACCATATAGGCGCCCGCGACGTTTTCCTCGCCCGCCAGATTGATCCCCAACCTGCGCCGCACCCGGCTGCCGCCGCCGTCGCATCCGGCCAGAAAGCGGCACGACACCTCGCTTGCCTCGCCGGTTTCGGAATGGACGATCCGGGCCAGGACGCCGTCGGGACCGTTCGAGATGAATTCGTCGAAGCGGTGATTGAAGCGCACGTCAACCAGCGGATTTTCATCAATGGCGCGCTTGAGCACCGGCTCGATTTCCACCTGGCTGACGCGCAAGGGAGCCTGCGCGCCATGGCTGCCGTCATTTTCGCGGCGGATGATCTGCGTTTTCTCGTCAGCAGACGGATAGTGGAAGCGATGCAGCGCGTGGCCGACCATGTTCGTCACCCACAGGATGTCGAAGGCATTCTCGCGCGGCACGCCGGCATCGCGAAGTTGTTCATCGATCCCCAGTCGATGAAACAGTTCCATGCTGCGCCCGTTGGTCAGGTCCATCTTTGGATGGCGGGTGGTTGCCGGATTGCGCTCCACCAGCATCGATCGGACGCCGTAGCGCGCAAGATTCAGCGCCAGCGTCATGCCAACGGGGCCGCCGCCCGCAATCAGGACTGGAATATTCTGCACCGGGCATCCTCCCTCGGGTCACCGGTTTGCGCATAACAGCCACCAGATTAGACCATTTGATCAGTTTAATCGCGGATCGATTTCGCGATGTCAATCCGCTGTGAGTCGCGATGCTGCGGCTGGGCGCAGCCTCCGTTCACAGCAGATAACGCATGACTATTGTTGTCTCGGCAGCTCCGGTTACCTCCAGTTCGGCTTCGGAAAATCGTGGCGCGCGCGGGTGGAAGGGTGGATTGCGCGAGAACCCGTAGCCTTCGCGCGGAATGCCGAGGAACGTGTCCAGCCTGCCGTTTGCATTTGCATCGTGAAACACGCCGATGGCGTAGGTTCCGGGCGGAAGATCGGAAAATCGGGCGTGAGCCAGTCCGCCCGCAATGGTCAGTGATGCGGCTCGCACCGCGCGTTCCTTGCAATCGGGAAAGTCGCTACCGGCCGGGCAGATAGCCAGTTTCACTACGCCTTTCGTGTTTTTCAGTCCTGTGATCGTAACCTGCAACGAAGCCAGGTTTCGGTGTTCAGCGATTTCAGCGGCCCCCGGCTGCGCCACGGCGAGGGCTGCCAAGGCCGCGATCGGTGCCGCACAGGCGATCCCAGAAGCGAAAATAGAGGCCATAATTGCACTCGTACCTGTCATGATGAAGCTGGTGATGGCTTGCCGTTATCAGCCATTTGCCGACCGGGCCATGGACAAGGCGGGTGGGGAAGATTTCCCAGCCCATGTGGTTGGTCACGCCCATGATGGTCATGATCAGCAGCACTGCCAGCACCGTGCCGACGTGCAGTGGAATTACGAAGACCAGCGCGGGGATGACGAAGGCGCCGCTGAGCGCTTCCCAGGGGTGAAAGCTCATCGCCGCCCATGCGGTGGGCGGCCGGCTGGCGTGATGGACGGCGTGAATGCTGCGCAGCAGCGGCGGATAATGCATGGCGCGATGCGTCCAGTAGAACCAGCTGTCGTGGATCGCGAGGCAGAGCAGGAACGAGACCGGGATCCACCACAGCGGGTATTGGCTGGCATCGGCATAGATCCGGGTCCAGCCCAGTTCGCGCCATCCCCAGGCCACGAACCCGGCGGGCGCGCCGTAAATCACCGCGCTTTTGATTGACCAGACGATTTCGCGCCTGATCTGCGGTCCCATGCCTCCATGCATCCCGGGCCAGCGCCGTTCGCCCAACCAGGCAAAGATGCCGCTGCTGGCGAAATAGCGCGCGGCCACGATCACGCTCATCGCCAGCATGGCCAGCAATGCACCAGTGGTCTGATCCGGGAAGGGCGCGCGCAGCATCGTCTTGGTTTACCAGCCGCTGCGGGCTAAGGCGAGGCTTCATGGCATCGCGCGCACCCCTTATCATTGCAGGCGGCGGTCTGGCCGGGGCTTTGGCCGCGCTGGTGCTGGCCGAACGACGCCCCGAACTGCCGGTCCTGCTGCTGGAGAGTGGCGCAAGCTTCGGCGGCAATCACACCTGGTCGTTCTTTGACAGCGATGTTCCGGCGGGCATGGCTTCGCTGGCAGCCGCGTTGCGCCCGGTACGCTGGGAACGCCACCGCGTGCGCTTTGAGCTGCGCGAGCGGGTGTTGCCGCTGGCGTATAATGCGGTTTCCGCCCCCGCGCTGGATACGCTTGTCCGGGCTCGCCTGGCGCCGTCCTGCTGGCGGTTGGGGGCAGAGGTGCGCACGCTCTTGCCTGATGGCGTGATCCTGCAATCGGGGGAAAGGATTGCGGCGAGCGCCGTTATTGATGCCCGCGGCCCGGCACGCGAGATGCCGGGGCTGGAGCTTGGCTGGCAGAAGTTCGTCGGGATCGAATTTGCTGCATCTGCGCCGGAACGGGATTGCGCCACCATCATGGACGCCATGATCCCGCAGCTGGATGGGTATCGTTTTGTCTATGTCCTGCCGCTGGCGGCCGACAGGACGCTGGTTGAAGATACATATTACAGCGACGGTCCAGAGCTGGCGGTTGCGGCGGTAGCGGACCGGGTGCGCCAGCTTGCGGCTGCGCGCGATATCTCGGGCCAGGAGGTCCGTCAGGAAACAGGCGTTCTGCCGATCCTGATCGGCGGAGATCCGGCACGATTCTGGCCGGTAGACGACCCGGTCGGGCGGCTTGGGCTGCGCGGCGGGTTTTTCCATGCGACAACCGGCTATTCCCTTGGTCTTGCGCTGCAGATGGCCGAAGGTCTGGCCAGCCTGCCAGGGCAGCCGGACAGCGCCGCCCTGGCAGTCTGGTCGCGCGCATGTTTTGTGCGGCACTGGCGGCAAAGCGGCTTCTTCCGCCTGCTCAACACCATGCTGTTTCGTGCGGCGCGGCCGGACGAGCGGCACCGCATCTTTGCGCATTTCTATCGCCTTCCGCCCGATCTGATCGCGCGCTTCTATGCCGGGGCGCTGCGTCCTTCGGACAGGCTGCGTATTCTTTCGGGCCGCCCGCCGGTGCGGATCGGGGCGGCACTGGGCGCGCTGGCAGACATGCGACGCAGTGTGAGCAAATGAACCCGCCAGTCGACACCAGACGCGCCGAACTGGTCGAATCGGCGCATCGCGCAATCGCCCTTGGATCGCGCAGCTTCGCTGCCGCCAGTCGCCTGTTCGACCCGGTCACGCGCGCGCGTGCCTGGTTGCTTTATGCCTGGTGCCGCGCGGCGGATGACATGACCGATGGGCAGGCGTTTGGCCATGGGGCGAGCGCGGCCAGCGATCCGATGGCCAGCCACGCCACGTTGCGGGCGCTGACCTTCAGGGCACTTGATACGGCGGAAGAGGTGCCCCTGCCCTTTGCCGCACTGCGCCAGGTCGTTGGGGAGACCGGGCTTCCGCGCGGACTGATCGAGGATCACCTCGCTGGTTTCGCGCTGGATGCGGCAGCCTGGCGCCCGCAGGATCAGGATGATCTGCTGCGTTATTGCTATCACGTCGCCGGATCGGTCGGGTGCATGATGGCGGTGGTCATGGGGGTTGATCCGGATGATACGGATACGCTGGACCGGGCGTGCGATCTCGGGATTGCCTTCCAGCTGGCCAATATCGCCCGCGATCTTGTCGCTGATGCACAGGCGGGGCGATGTTATTTGCCCGCAGGGTGGCTAGCGCGCCATTCGCTGGCTGAAGAACACATCGGCTGCCCTGCCAACCGTGCGGCACTGGCCGGGCTGGCAGGCGAACTGGTCAGTCTGGCTGCGCCTTATCGCCAGTCGGCGCGGATCGGCGCGGCGCGGCTTCCGGTCCGTTCACGGCTGGCGGTGCTCGCGGCCGATGCGATTTATGGCGCGATCGGGGAACGGGTGGCCGAACTTGGTCCGGCGGCATGGGATCGCCGTGTTCATACCGGCGCTGTCGGCAAGGGCATCCTGTTCACGCGCGCCATGCTGCGTTGTCTGGATCAGCCCCGGCCCGCGCCGCGTACGGGCCTGTGGACGCGCCCACGTCAGTCAGTCGCGGGTTCGCGCAACTGCCCCTGACCGGATGCGCGCAGTTCGGTTTTCAGCAGTTCGACCGGCGGCGCGTAAAGGAAGCCGAAACTGACTGCCCCCTTGCGGCTTTCGACTGCGTGATGGAGCCGGTGTGCCTGCACGATACGTTTGAAATAGGTGCTGCGCGGCACAACCCGGTGCGCCAGCCGACGATGGACGATTACGTCATGAAAGCCAAAGTAGATGGTGCCATACGCGGCGATACCTGCGCCCATGGCCGTCGCCCAATCACCCCATCCGGCCTGGACGCCGCCATAAATCAGCAGGATCGATGGCAGCGCAAAGATCACGGCATAAAGATCGTTCCATTCGAAAGGGCCAGTGCGCTCACGATGATGGCTGGCATGAAGGAACCAGCCGAAGCCGTGCATGACCCAGCGATGCACTGCATATGCGAACAGCTCCATCCCGGCGACAGTGGCAAGGAAGATCAGGATCAGTGTCATCGTTCCGGTCCTAGACCTTCGGCCCGGCCACGCGCAAATGCTTTGCGTTTCGGCTCAGATCATCAGGCTGGCTGTGGCCTTGGCGCTGCCGACCACGCCGGGGATGCCCGCGCCGGGATGAGTGCCCGCGCCCACGAAATAGAAGTTCGTGAAATGATCGTCGCGATTATGCGCACGAAACCACGCGCTCTGCGTCAGCAGGGGCTCAAGACTGAAGGCACTGCCCAGATGCGCGCCCAGATCGGTTTGGAAATCTGCGGGCGTATAGTGGAAACAGCATTCCAGCCGTTCATGCAGATCAGGGATCAGCAATTGCCGCACCCGGTTCAGCACGATGTCGCGATAGCGCGGCCCTTCGACTGACCAGTCAAGCGGAGCCTTGCCGAGGTGCGGAACCGGCGCAAGCGCATAGAAGGCGGATTTGCCCGGCGGGGCCATCGACGGGTCGGTTGCGCTGGGGTGATGCAGGTATAGCGAAGGATCATCCGCCAGCTTGCCGCGCCGGTATATGTCGTCAAGCAAGGGGCCGTAGCGATCCGAAAAGAGGATGGAGTGGTGCGCCACCTGCGGGGCCGCGCCGTTGAGGCCGAAATGGACCACGAAGAGGCTGGGCGAAAACCGTTTGCGTTTCAGCGCCCGGACACGGCGGGCGGCATAGGGTGATCCGTCGATCAGGCCGTAGCTGTGCACCAGATCGCCATTGCTGGCGATCATGTCGGCGCCAAGCCTGCGGCCCGATGCGGTAACGACCCCGGTGACCTTGAGCCCCTCATGCGTGATCCGGTTGACCGCATCCCCCAGGATGAGCGTGCCGCCCAGCCGACGGAACAGGCCAACCATCGCGTTGACGAGCGCATTGGTTCCGCCTTGCGCAAACCAGACGCCGCCCGTCTTTTCAAGGTGATGGATCAGCGCGTAGATGCTGCTGGTATTCATGGGATTACCGCCCACCAGCAAGGTGTGGAAGGACAGCGCCTGGCGCAGCTTGTCATTGCGCACGAAGCCCGCAACAAGGCTGTAGACGGATCGCCACGCCTGATGTTTCATCAGGGCGGGGGCAGCGCGGATCATGCTGGAAAAGCGCAGGAACGGGACGGCCCCAAGCTTCACATAGCCTTCGCCGTAAACGCTGTGCGAATATTCGAGAAAACGCGCGTAGCCAGCGACATCCGCCGGATCGAGCCGTGCGATTTCCGCGTTCAGCGTGGCTTCGTCGTTTGAATAGTCGAACTTGGTGCCGTCACCCCACAACAGCTGGTAGAATGGGTGGACCGGTATAAGCGTGACATCGTCGGCCATGTTGCTGCCCGATAGTGCCCACAATTCTTCAAGGCAGGCCGGATCGGTGATGACAGTAGGCCCCGCATCGAAGGTGTAGCCATCGCGTTTCCAGACATAGGCCCGTCCGCCAGGCCGGTCACGCGCCTCGATCACGGTTGTGGCAATGCCCGCGCTTTGCAGGCGGATGGCGAGGGCAAGCCCACCGAATCCGGAACCGATCACTAGTGCGCTTGGCGGCGCGCTCATTGTGCAGCACCCTTGCCGGGTGGAGGACACGGGACTGGCGCAGCCATCCGGCGCCGGGGCTTAGTGGACAAGTGAACTCGCCCGTCGCGCTGCCTCGGCAATGGCGACATAATTGGGTGCCCCGGCTGGCACCACCCAGCTGCCGCCTACGCATAGCACCGGTTCCAGCGCCAGCCAGTCGGGCGCGGTCGTTTCGGTGATGTCGCCAGTGGGACAGAAGCGGCATTGGTAAAATGGCGCGGCCAGTGCCTTCAAGGCGGGGATGCCGCCATTGGCCATCGCGGGAAAAAACTTGAAATGCGCAAGCCCAAGGTCAAGCCCGCGCATGATATCGCTCCCTGTCGCGATGCCGGGCAGGAAGGGAATGCCGGCATCGATCGCGGCGCGCGCCAGTCCGTCGGTCAATCCGGGTGAAACAATGAATTCCGCGCCCGCCTTTGCGGCGGCATCGAAGTCGCGTGTGTTCGTTACCGTGCCCGCGCCCACGATGGCGCCGTCTACCTGCTTCATTTCCGCCAGTGCTTCCAGCGCGGTGGGGGTGCGCAGCGTCACTTCCAGCACTTTCAGCCCGCCCGAAACCAGTGCTCGGGCCATTGGCAGCGCGGAGCGGACATCGTCCACGACCAGCACCGGGATGACTTGCGCTGCGCGCATGATGGGTTCGATTCCTGTGCTCATGCTGCGTCAGTCTTTATAAGCACGAAACCCGCGCGTGACCAGCCCCCTTACAATCCCGCCGTGGCGAGCATGGCCGATCCGCCTCGCTCTGCATCGTCAGCCTGCGCACGAAACATGGCGAAGAGTTCCCGTCCCATGCCCTGTGCCTGCGGCGGAGGCGCCACCGGAGATCGTAAGCCAAGGTTGGCGGAGGTGGTGAGCGCCCCGGTGTCAGCGCACAGGCGGATCATGTCCCCGTCGCGCAGCAGGGCCAGCGGTCCGCCGCCCAGCGCCTCGGGGGTGCAATGGATCGCTGCGGGCACTTTGCCGCTGGCCCCCGACATCCGTCCGTCCGTTATCAACGCCACCCTGAACCCCCGGTCCTGAAGTACACCCAGTATGGGCGAAAGCTGGTGCAGTTCTGGCATGCCATTGGCCCGTGGCCCCTGAAAGCGAACCACGACCGCCACGTCCCGTTCCAGTTCGCCAGCGGCAAAGGCTTCTGCCACCTGTTGTTGCGTTTCAAACACCTTTGCCGGTGCTTCAACTGTCCAATGTGCGGGGTCGACCGCGCTTGCCTTGAAGATTGCGCGGCCAAGATTGCCGGTAACCAGTCGCATTCCACCATCGGGCTGAAACGGAGCCGTTGCACTGCGCAGGATTGCCTCGCCGCCGCTCGCGCTGATCGCTGCGCGCTCTAGCGAATTGTCGGACAGGCGCGGCTCGGTCGCATAGGCCTGCATTCCTCCTTCCGCGACGGTCAGAACGTCATCATGAATCAGGCCTGATTCCAGTAGCTCTCCGACCAGGAAGGCCATGCCGCCCGCGGCGTGAAAATCGTTCACATCGCTTGAGCCATTTGGATAGATTCGCGCCAGCAGTGGCACCACGCCTGACAATTCGGCAATGTCGGTCCAGTCGATGCTGATGCCTGCCGCGCGGGCGATGGCGGGCAGGTGAATGGCGTGATTGGTTGATCCGCCGGTCGCCAACAGACCGACGGTGGCATTGACGATGGCCTTTTCATCCACGCAACGGGAAAGCGGCCGGACATCCCCGTCCGCACGTGAAATGGCGGCAAGGCGCTGCGTCGCCTCGCGAGTCAGGGCCTGCCGCAGCCGGGTGCCGGGCGGGACAAATGCCGCTCCCGGCATGTGCAGGCCCATCAGTTCCATCATGACCTGGTTGGAATTGGCGGTGCCATAGAATGTGCAGGTGCCTGGCGCATGATAGCTGGCGCTCTCGCTTTCCAGCAGTTCAGCTCGGCTGGCTTTTCCCTCAGCATATAGCTGCCGAACCTTCTGTTTTTCCCTGTTGGCGATGCCGCTGGGCATCGGGCCGGATGGCACGAACAGTGCTGGCAGGTGACCGAGCCGCAATGCGCCGATCAGCAGGCCAGGCACGATCTTGTCACATATGCCCAGCAGTGCGACTCCGTCGAACATGGCATGACTGAGCGCAATCGCGGTGGAGAGGGCAATGATGTCGCGGCTGAACAGTGACAGTTCCATGCCGTCCTGTCCCTGGGTTACCCCGTCGCACATCGCAGGGGTGCCGCCTGCCACCTGCGCGGTGGCGCCCGCTTCGCGCGCAAACAGCTTCAGCTGAGCGGGATAGGCGCCATAAGGCTGATGCGCCGACAGCATGTCATTATAGGCCGTGACGATGGCCAGGTTCGGACCTCTCCCAGCGGCGATGGCAGCCTTGTCTTCCCCAGATGCCGCAAAGGCATGAGCAAGATTGGTGCAGCCAATGGCAGAGCGATGTCCGCCGCCTTCGCCCTCGCGCGTCATCAGGTCGAGATAACGCTGTCGGCTGTCTTTCGATCGCCCAATTATTCGCCGGGTGACCGAATCCACCACAGGATGAAGTGTGCCTTGGGCCATGGCTGTGAATCATGCCTGATTCCCGCTCATCCTCAACCCCCTTGTGGCCGAAATCGGGGTTTCAGCTTAAGCAGGCTGCTTCAATTCTGAAGGTTGACCTTAATCTTGATCAGCGGCAGGGCATTGACCGAGCCATTCGCTGACGACGCCCGTTTGGCCAGAGCGATGAGGCGTTCGACAATTCGGACGAAGAGGCCTATGTCCAGAAAGAAGCCCAGCGGTGCGCAGAAGATCAAATCGATCAAGGCAGAGGTCGATGCGATCAAGCGCCGAAGCATTCTGGATGAGGCTGCGCAACAGTTTTTCGAGAATGGATACGAATCGACCTCGCTAGAATCGATTGCGGATGCCCTGGGGGTAACCAAGCAGTTCATCTATTCGCGCTTTCGCAGCAAGTCCGATATTCTTGTATCAATTTGTCGTTCGGGCGCCGCCGCCGCCGATCTGACCGTGGAATATGGTACGACGCTGCGCGATGATCCCGCGACAAGGCTGGCCCGGATCATACGTTATTTCGTGCAGTTGCAGATCGAGCATCGCCGGGAAGTAGCGCTTTACTTCAGCGAAGCCAAAAGCCTGCCACCGGATGAAGCGCGCGCTATTGATTCTTCCAAGCTGCAGTTCCACCGCATGCTTTGCGGCGTGCTCAACGATGGCAAGAAGGCTGGACAATTCGATTTCGACGATACCTCAATCGCCGCGTCTGCACTTGGCGGCATGGCGTCATGGGCCTTCTTCTGGTTTCAGCCCGACGGTCGCTGGATTCCCGAAACCGTGGCGCTGCAACTGGCGATTCTGTCACTTAGAACCGTTGGGGTAGAGCGACCGGAAGCATTTATTGCCGACATACCAGATGTCGATCAGGCGCAGGCGGGTGCGGGCGCAGGCTGACTGGAGGCATTTGCCTTTGTCGCGCACGACCACTCAATATACTTGACGGATGAAAAATATTCTGATGAGTATATTTTAATCGATCCACTGCTTCTGCGCGGTGGTGGCTGAGGAGATGATGCGATGAGTGAGGCAGCAATGAAACCGCAGTATGATGCGTTGGTCATAGGTGCGGGTGTAACCGGGATGTATCAGGCGTATTTGCTGGACCAGGCGGGCATGAATGTCCTCGGCATTGACGCGGCGCCTGACGTGGGCGGGGTCTGGTACTGGAATCGCTACCCTGGCTGTCGACTCGACACCGAAAGCTACGCCTATGGCTATTTTGCGCTGAAGGGAATTATTCCCGAATGGAACTGGAGCGAACGTTTTGCCAGCCAGCCCGAAATGCTGCGTTATGCCAATTACGCGGCGGACAAGATGGATATCCGCCGCCTGTTCCGCTTCAATACGAAGGTTACTGCCGCAGCGTGGGACGATGCCAACGATCTTTGGAACGTTACACTGGACAATGGGGATGTTGTTTCATGCCGCTTCCTGATCTCGGCAACCGGCCCGCTGTCTGCCACGCGCATGCCGGACATCAGGGGCATCGATAGTTTTCAAGGCGAATCCTTCCATTCTTCGCGCTGGCCTACTGATGATGAGGGCAATCCCACCAATTACGATTTCACTGGCAAGAAAGTCGGGGTCATCGGGACGGGTGCGACCGGCGTGCAGATCATCCCGATCGCGGCTGAGACGGCCAAGGAACTCTATGTTTTCCAGCGCACGCCCAACTGGTGCACACCGCTGGGCAATACTCCATTGAGCAAGGAAGACATGGATGACTTGCGTGAGCGGTATCCAACCATTTTGGAATATGTGAAGGTTACGGACACATCGTTCCCCTATCACCGTGATCCGCGCAAGGGCACGGATGTTCCCGAGGACGAGCGCAACGCCTTCTTTGAAAAGCTTTATGACCAGCCGGGATACGGCATCTGGCTCAGCGGCTTCCGCGATTTGCTGGTTAGCAAGGAATCGAACAAGTTTCTGGGTGATTTCATTGCCAGGAAGATCCGTGAACGGGTCAAGGATCCGGTGGTCGCGGAAAAGCTGATCCCGACCGATCACCCCTTCGGCTCCAAGCGTGTGCCGATGGAAACCTATTACTATGAGGCATTTAACCAGGAAGATGTTCATCTGGTCGATATTCGCGAAACCCCGATTGAACAGATCGAGGCTGGCGGAATCAGGACCTCGGACAAGTTCTACGATCTTGACGTTATCATCTTTGCCACCGGTTTCGACGCGGTCACTGGCGCCCTCGACCGCATCGACATTCGCGGCCGCAAGGGTCTGCCGCTGAAGGATGCGTGGGCCGATGGCCCGGTCACTTTCCTGGGTCTGCAGTCACGCGGTTTTCCCAACTTTTTCACGCTGGTTGGGCCGCATAATGGATCCACCTTCTGCAATGTCGGCGTCTGCGGCGGCCTGCAGGGTGAATGGGTCACGCGGATGATCCGGTACATGCGCGATCATGGGCTGGTGGCGTCCGAGCCGACCGAGGCTGCTCAGGATGCATGGACCGAGGAAGTGTATCGCGATTTCGCCCGCACGCTGCTGGCAGAAGCGAATGCCTGGTGGGTGAGGGTAGTCGAAAAGCCCGATGGCACGATCGAGCGTCGCTCGCTGGTCCATGTCGGTGGCGGACCGGAATATCGCAAGCGCTGCGAACAGGTGGCCTATTGCGATTACGAGGGGTTTGAACTGGCCTGACGGCAACAAGCCGCAGAAGTTTTGGGAGCATGGGGGCCTCGCGAAAGCGGGGCCCTTTTTTGTATCGGCGCTTGACATTTACAACGTGTGTTTTATTTGCGCCTACAACATGTGTTTTAATCACATGTATGGGCACGGGGGCACTCGGATTGGGTGCCCGCCCGCTGACGGGACAAACACGGCCCAAAGGATGGGCTGAGAGAGAGGATGTGATCATGAAATGCGGATTTTTCCATACGCCGTATATCCTGCCCAAACGGACACCGAAGCAGGTGTTCGACTGGTCGCTTGAGCTCGCGCAGGTCTGCGACAAGGCCGGCTTTGCCGATTTCATGATCGGTGAACATTACACGCTGGCTTGGGAAAAC
>Ga0255771_1004788_pt1 | contig 12105 bp, 8 predicted proteins | sample 011ome_19_FD_179969 | JGI IMG/M metagenome (GOLD analysis project Ga0255771, IMG submission 179969) | Coastal salt marsh microbial communities from the Groves Creek Marsh, Skidaway Island, Georgia - 011510BT metaG (version 2) | ecosystem: Environmental > Aquatic > Marine > Intertidal zone > Salt...
CCACCACCATCATCTTCATCACCGGCGTTGATGTTCTCGAATTTTCGGTGCCTCATTTCCATTTTTTATTAAGAAAGAAGCGAGCGCGCGCGCGCGGAGGGTGCTCTCTTATAAACACACACACACGCACGAAACGGAGATTACAACGACGAAAACGTCGAGCACAAAATAGCCGCGATAATCACCACTACCACCGGTGCGTGCGTGTGTGTGTGTGTGCGCGCGCGTGCGTTTGTTGTATCTATTTTTGAAGTTTTTCGCGAGCGAGTTCCACACTTTTTTATTTTCCAATTTCCCCGCGAAGAAGAAGAGTTTTGAACGCGCGCGCGCGTATGATTCGCGCGGCATCGTCGTCACCATCACCACTTCTCGCCGCTCGATTCATCGACGAAGCGCGGGGAGGAAAATCGACGACGTCGCGAAGAGTGCACCGAGGAGGAGGGAGAAGATTTGACCGCAACTCTTCTTTATCCAAAAGCTGTCGTCGTGGTCTCGGGAAAAAGGGAAACGCCTCGTCGTCCACCCTTCTTCGTCTTCGCGCGCTTCGAGCAGCATCGTCATTGGCGTCGTCGGCGGAGGAGGAGGACGATTTATTCGCCTCGTTGGAACCACCGAGCATAGACTTAGATTTGGAGTCCATGCAAGAAGATTTAGGCGCCGTGTTGGACGACGATGGGTTTGTTTTGAGATACAACAAAGATGGCTGCGAGGAGGAGATGAAAATTTTACGAAACGAGTGCGCGATTATCGATCGGTCGCAGTGGGGGGTGTTTAGAGTCGCGAGCGGTGGAGGGGGAGACATGCGCCGGTTTTTAGAGATAATGGCGTCGTCGTCGTCGAAGGATAGTAGTAACGAGAGTTTTACGATGGAGGAGCTTGAAAAGATTCAACCGGGGACCGGGAAGCGGGTGAACGGCAGGCTCGATATCTACGCGCAAGAATCTGGCGCATTCTTAGTCATTGTATCGAGAGAAGACGTGAAAGAAAAGAAAGTTGAAACTGTTGCGAAGGAGTGTGGGATTAGCGAAGTTATGAATTTAGCGAGTCGTTGCGTGTTGCTCACCGTGTGCGGGCCAAAAACGTTGGAGGTTTTGAAACCTACTGGCTTAGCGATGGTGTTGGAAGCCGGGAAGGAATACGAAAACGCACACGCAGTGTTTGGATTTGCAAACAGACCGGTGGTGTGTTGTAAAACGAACGAGTTTCTCGGTAAGTGCGGAGAAGAGTCTGCCGTGAACTTTGTTGTGGACGAAGGCGTAGCTGGACAGGTGTGGGCGGCTATTATTAAAGCGGGCGCGATCCCGGTTGGTTCTGAAGCGCTTGAGGCAGTTTTAGGTTAGATCTCTAGTCTACGATGTATTTTCTATAGCTTCTCTAATCCTAATCGTGATATGCTAAGATATGCTAATGCTAATCATCAAATCCAACGGCATCGACTTTTGTCACGTCCAACTGAATGATATCGCACTTAGTCCCGTTCCCGAGTAAATCACCTAAACTCGGGTTGGTGCGGCCTCCGTCGCCGTGGCAAAACTCCTTGATATACGTCCCAGCTTCTGCGCGCAGATCGACGTACACGCACCGGCCTCTCGTTCCAGGTACTACCGATACTTTAATTTCGCGTAAAGTCCTCGGGCGAACCAGATCAGATCGTCTGTGTGACACGCGAATGGGTGTTTGTTGTTTCAACTCTACGTCTTTCATAGCACTCACGACGTCGCAAATAGTGGAATCCATTGGCACTGGCGGGTCGCAAATACACACGCACGAGTAGCTCTTCTCTTTTTCGTTCGAATCTAATCGTAGTCCGACGTTTTTGTATGTTTCTTTCGGCACGGCGCGTAAATTGAACGCTTTGACGTCGGTTTTCAGGAAACTCGATTGATTCATAAAAGCTTCTGCGCGAATGAGATTTTCTCGAAGTTCAGAGGTGCTGGCTTTCGGATTGTGCACCTCCAAAACGAATGGTCTTCCATCACCAAGCATGCGAACGTCCAAATCTTCTCTCCCAGAGGAGTTGAATTTTGCCCCGTCCGCGTGTGCAGATTTTACGATGGCATCTTCTAGCGCGTCTTGAACGCTTTCCGTCGCTCGCGCCCATTTGACTGGACAATTCGACCACGGCGACTGCGGCACGTCTCTCGCAAATTTCGCGTACCGCCCGGCGACGTAGACGGGTGAAGCCCACACGCGGACTCGCGCGACAATTGGATTTTGCTTCTTTTCTACTTTTTGTTTCATTCGCACTGCTTCATAGGTGTTATTGTACAACGCGTTCATCAGCGTTTCCGTCGTAGCGTTTTCAATCGCTCGCAAAAAACTATCCGTCAACGTTTCTTTATACACTCTCGAATACTCCAACCGAGCGTCTTCAAACGCCGCTAAATATTTCGGCTCTGGTTGCGACAGAACGAGTTCCCAGTGCGGTTTTTTGTCCTCTCGTCGTTTTCGTTTCTTCCAGTTTTTCTGTCGATCGTTTGGTCGTTTAACGTTGAAGTGTCGCATCGCTTTGAAATCTTCCGAGACAATCGTCGTCGAACCGTCTCTTTCGTTGCCACTGTCGTCGTTGTTGTCCTTATCACTCTTATTATTATTTCTCGCATTCGCCGCCGCGGACGGCAAACCTTCATACTCCACGTACACCATCACCGACGCTTTCGCCTTATCCCTCACTTGTTGCACTTTATCGCACCCGCTCTCCTCTCTCACCGCCGCCATCGCCGCGTCTCGCGCCGGTTGCGCGACGTCCTCGAGCGCCGCGGAAATACCATTTTTATTCGACGTCCGCACGACAAAGTCGCCGTTCTCGTTCTCGTCCTCCTCTCCCTTCTCTCGTCGTTGTTGTTGCGACTCTTCTCTCTCCAATCTCGATAAAACCTCCCTCGCGACGGACTGGCGAAACGCCACCGACGGCGGAAACGCGAAATCCACGAAGACGGTTTCTCCGTTCGTAACCGCTCTCTTCTTCTTTTTATCTTTGTCTTTCGACGTCGTCACGTACTTTACGAACGCCGCGATATCGCACACCTCGCGTCCTTTATCATCACCGGTGGTGGTTCCTTTTCTTTTGGTGGTATTCTCGTCGTCGTCGTCACCTTCTTCTTCTTCTTCTTCTTCTTTTGGCGGCTTCGACGCGCCACGGAGGAAGAAGAAGCAATTCAAACACGCCGGACACAGCGACGACGACGACGAAGAAGAAGAGAGCGTGAACGAAGCGTACCTCTTCGTCGCGCAGAATTGGCACAGGTCTTCTCGCAATGATAACAACGCTCTCTTCTTCGAGCCTTCTTCTTCGCTCGTCATCTTCTCGTCGCCGTGTTTCTTTTCGTTCGTTTCGCGCTTTTTTTTTAACGATTTTGTACGCGCATAATACGCGTCAAAACATAATAATAAACGCACGTAAACGCGCGACCGAAGAATGAAGAACAACGATTAATCATCGCGCGTCGTCGTCACCCATGGTCGCTCGTCTTCCTCTCGCCGCCACCTTTTTTCGGCCCCGGCGCGCGTCTGTTTCCTCCTTCGTCGTCTTTTTCTTCTTCTTCTTCTTCTTCTCGTTCGTTTCGGGAAACGAATCAGTCGACGATAACGAAAACGCGAAGACGGCAATAACGATGACGAAAACGAATAAATATCTGTTCCTGTCGACGATCCCTCGCTGGGCGCAAGCGCGAAACGAGCTCGATTTAGAGAGCGATCGGAAGTACGCTCTGAAAAACGCGGATCACGCGATAAACGGAGACGGGAGGGCGTTCGTTGAGGAGACGATTCGAGACGAAGCCACGGGAGAAGTTTTAAAGGTGGAAAAGAGGAAGGCGCGCGAGCGAACGACGCGAGCGAAGGCGTACGCGAACTTTGAGAAGATGTTCGCGGGGTCCGCGGGGAAGTCGAAAAAAGCGAAACGGAGGCCGGCGAGGACGTGCGCGGAAAGGAAGCGCGACGATGAGAGTGGTGTTGTGCGTGAGAATGATAACGCGAAACAGTTAGGCGTGGTCATCGTCGTTTGTTTCGAGAACGTCTCCACGTTGTTGCGAGAGATTGATTGCGAGAAGACGAACGTGTACGCGTACGTCAAGTGCTCGCAACATTTAGTGTTCGATGAAGACGTGGCGGAGAAAGTTGATGCGTGCGTGACGGTGATTCACTCGAAGATCACGAGGAGGCCGAACGCGAAAATGCACGTCGAGTGGATGGGACATATTTTGGCGCGTTACGACGCGCTTGAACCGAATTTGATGTTCTTGAAAGGCGTGTATAGGAATAAAGGGAAATCGAGTTTAGATCCCGCGTGGATCAACGCGCTCCAAAGGGAAGAACAAACTGCCGCGATGGATTTTTCGTTCGCGTGCTTGATGGATCAATCGACCGATTTTCCGGTACGAAGTGAAAATTTGTTGGACGTCACGGACTCGGAGAACTTGTTGTGTTCGTTGTACGAACGGTACAGTTGCGAGAAAGACACGTGCAAAAACTTTTTAGGGTGCGCGCACTCGATGTTTGCGGCTTCCTCAGAACGGATTCGATCTTTGCCGAAAACGGAGTATTTACATTTGTACGATTTCCTCATGAATGAACGGAGCGATTATCACATATACACGATGGAAAAAGCGTGGGCAGTAATCCTCGGGTGCGCGAAGACGTACGGAGCATATGTGAGAAATATGCCGTTACCGCTTCGCGTGCGATGCGGACGAGGAGAGTACGGGACGTTTGATGTCGCGCAAGTGCTATCGCCATGGTGGATAGACATTTTAACGAGGCAGGGTGTAGAGCCGAAATCACCGCCGATAACGATGACGCCGTGCGAGAACCGAACGAAACATTTTTACGACTCGTGGTTTCCGTGCGGATTGTTTTAAGAGAGAATTTTAGAATAATGATTTTAGGAGTTCGCGTAGCGATGCAGGATAGCCGCAAGTAGATATAATTTTAGATGGAGCACATGCAAGTAATAGATCATCTCATGTTAGAATTTATTCGAGTTTATCTAAGCTAACGTCCACTTCCTCCCTGGTTTCCAAATTCTTCACCTTGACAATCCCGTCTTCCTGTTCTTTCTTCCCGATGGTCAGCAACCGCTTCGCGCCGACGCGTTCGGCGTGTTTAAACGTCCACTTGGACTTTTTGCCATCCTCTAAAACCACGTCTACTTTTCTTCCGTTTTTTCTCAAAATACTCGCCGCTTTCATCGCCGTTTCTCGGCAACTTTCGTCCATGGAAAACACCACGTCGTCTACGTTCATCGTTTTCAACGCCTCTTCTGGCATCAAGCCTCGATCTTTCAAGAGCTCTACAATCACCGCGTCGCCAAAACCAAAACCAACCATCGGAGTGTATTCGCCACCTAACGTACTAATCAACCCGTCGTATCTCCCGCCGCCGCAGATCGCTCTCAACTCGCCTCGTCGATCGAAGCCTTCGAAAACAACACCGGTATAATACGCCAATCCTCTCACGACGGACGCGTCAAAGACTAACCAATCTTCAATCCCATACGCTCTCGCTAATGCGAATAGCTTCTCCATCTCTTTCGCGCACTCGTCCTCCTCGCCTAGTAAACTTTTCAACCCTTCCAAGGAATTCGTTTCCATGCATGTCAAAACAGATTGCGTCGCCTCTTCGTTTAAACCAACCTCTATCAACTCTTCGATAATTTTCTCTCTTGGTAACTTTTCAATTTTATCCACGACGACGCACACGTTCGCGAATATCTCCACCGGCACGCCCGCTTTTTCCATCACTCTCGCTAACACCTTCCTCGAATTCACCTTAATGCCAACGTCTTCGCTCGTAATCCCTACGCTCGTAAAGAAATGGCAAATCGCGCTCAACAACTCCACCTCTGCTTCCACGCCTTCCACGCCGATGATGTCCATGTTCCACTGGTAATGCTCTCTTCTCCTCCCTCGAGTCATCCTCTCGTATCTCCAACATTGTCCAATCGCGAACCACTTCGCCGGCACCGCTAAACTTTTCCCTTTCTGCATGATCAATCTCGCCAAACTCGGCGTCAACTCCGGTCGTAAACTCACTCTTCGATCGCCTTTATCGGAAAAATTATACAGCTGTCCTTGAATCTCCTCGCCCGCTTTGCGAGTAAACAACGCCTCGGATTCCAACACGGGAGCGTCGAACTCTTCGAACCCAAACTGCAACGCCGTTTGGCGAAAGCTGTCGAAGAGCCAATTCCGTTTCCGCATTTCCTCGGGAGGGAAATCTCGCGTGCCTTTTGGCGGATTCAAGTCTATTTGTTGCTGCTGTTGTTGATTCTTTTTGGCATCCACGTTGGCGGTTTGTTTCGTCACCGAACGCCCTCCTCCGTCCGCGCGAGTGATCGCACACATGCCTCTCTCGTGAGTCCGCCCAGATAACCGTTTCATAAACATCGCGCTCTTCTTCGGAAACGTTATCGTCGTAGTCGTAGTCGTCCCCATCATCGCAGAAGAAGAACAAGAACAAGAAGCCGGGGAACGTTTTGTTCCAAAATCAAAGTTGGATGACGACGCAATCGAAATCACCCTTCGACCACCGCCGGCAGCTCTCGAAGACGACGAAGACGAAGTTGAAGAAGACGTTGAAGGAGAAGAAGGCGGAGAAGACGATGGTTTCACCGCTTTCGACAACACCGCGCGTCGGAAGAGAAACTTTGCCGCCGTCATGGAGGTGTGAGCGCTCATTTTTTCCTTTTAAAATTTACGAGTGAGGTTTTTTGTGTTATCTTCTTCTACTTTTTTTTTTACAACGAGCTCTCTCTCTCTTCTAAATAACTACGTACTAAAATTTTTTTCCTTCATCTTCTTTTAACGATTAACTTTCAAGCCATCGATCAACCCGTCCTCGAACTGGTCGATGCAGAACCTCTCGTACGACCAGTGGTGCCGCTGCGCCCAGCCTTTTCGGTCCCACGAGGCGCTTTTTTTTACGAAATAATGCTTCGTCTCTTTCGTCTCGCGGCTCGTGCCGAAACCGTAGAGGTTGACTTTACCGCATAAGTTTAACGCCAATTGGATGCCGTAATAGCCGGCGGACATTTTGAGAGCGTTGCATTTCTTTCCGAGCTTTTGGTTTTCCGCGCAGGAGAGGTCCTCGATGCCTTTGATTTTGTTGATTTTCCAGTACCAGAAGATGTATTTGCTGTCGCGGTGGGAAGGGTAGACGAGGCGGCACGAGCCGTTGCCGGCGGAAGAACCTCCTTTACCCTTGGATTTATCGCGTTCGCACATTTTATCCGGAGGGGAGGCGGTGTAATGGACGCAAACTTCGTTGCCGAAGTTTTTGGAGCCTCGTTCGCCTTTCGCGCAGAAATCAGAGTTTTGGATGCGAATGGTTGTTTTCGCGCCGACGACGGATTCGTAGCCGACGGTTGGCGCATCGTTGAATCGAATGACAACGTCGTGATTGTCGATATCTTTGCCATAATTTTTATTATTCTCGATGTTACCGTTAGAACCGACGACGGCGCAGGTGTTAAACGGAAGTAAGTCCGGTAGATCTGGAGCAGATTCTTTCGTCGTCGCGATGAAACGCGAACGGAGAATGTGCGCCACGCGCATTTTTCTGTCTGCCTTTTCTCCGTACTTCTCTTCGTATTGCGAATGGAACGGGTCGTGGTTTACACCCATGGCGCATTTGATTACCTTCTCTTTGTCGAAGACGTTCGCGTCTATCGCTGGTTCAAACCCGTTCTCCGTGCAATTCGGTCCGGAATATAAAAGTGGACATCGACATTTCCCGTCCACGCACCGGTGGTATTTGGAACACGACGGCGAACACGAAGACGACCCGTCTCCTTCGCCGTCGTCGTCGTCGTCGTCCTCACCATCATCCTCTCGACCATCACCGTTGCCGTCACCACTACTGCTACGTTCTCTTCCATCTGCTACTCTGTCATCACGATTATCGTTAATGCTATCGCTATCATCGCTATTACTACCGCCGCTGCCGAACAACATGGAACTCAACGAAGACGAAGTCGCTTTCTTGAAGTACTCGTTGTACGTATCGGAGACGAATTGGAAATGGTTGTTCAGCGAACCCCAACTGGAAGCGTATTCTGCTTTCGCGTTTTTACCGCCAATTTCCTCTCCCGCACCACTCGACTCCTCTTCTTCTGCATCATCATCCTCTTCTTCTTCTTCTTCTTCTTCTTTTCCGCGCGCTAACTCCTCCTTCTTTTTCGTCTTTTTCTCTCTGATATCTTCCCCTCTGGCGACGAGCTCTTGCGTCACCTTGGCGATCGCCGACTCCGTTATCGACAGCTTCGTTTGTAGCTCGCGCAACTTTGACGACGATGCTCCTTTCGTCGTCTGTTTCGCCGCGGCGACAAAACCGACGACGTCACCGCCCGGAGACGACGACGACGACGACCAACAACAACACGCGCGCGACAACAGTAAAAAGAAACACACCCACAAAGTCGAAAAATGCGAAAACGAGAAGAGCGTCGAACTCATCATCTTCCCGCCTTTGGCGGCGGCTTTAAACGAAGAAGACGACGTCGCGAACAACCCGGCGGCTCCTCCGCGACGAGTTTCTCTCTTCTTTTTTCTCGTCGTCGACATTTCTCTCCTCTCTTTATTATAGGAAAAAGCGAGAGAGAAGAGAGAGAAGAGCACGACGGGGAAAAGCCGAGCAGCGAGAGAGTTCTCTCTCTCTCTCTCTCTGCCTTGCGGTGGTTGGAAAAAAATTTGAAGAAGAAGAAGAAGAAGAAGACGGAAAGAACAGAAGAAGTTTAGACAGAGAGAAAGAGAAAGAGAGACTTCCAAAAGGGGACCTTTTTTCTTTTCGCAGAGAGAAAGAGAGAACCCTCTTTTTTTTGCCTTTTCGAGAGGAGCGCGCCGGCGTTTCTTCACCAAAATAAAAGCAAACACAAATCAAAAAAAAATCAGCCACCCACCCCACAGAAAAACTCATCAAAGAAGAAATCAACAACATGGTGCGTGACGCGCGCCATCTCTCCCTCCCTCCCTCTCTCTCTCTCTCTCTCACTCTCGGAGTCGTTTCTTTCTCTCTCTCTCTCTCTTTTTTATCGAGTCTCGTCCGTCTCTCTCGTGGATGGAGGCTATACTACGCGCACGGGAGAAATTTTCTTTTTATCTCTCTCTCGACCGCTCGTTTCGTCCCAAAAAAAGAAAAATCGAACGCGGAAAAGGGGATCGGGGGCTTAACTCTGACTTTTAATACAAACTCTCTCTCTTCTCTTTATGCAGGCGAAACCAGCGAACGCGGCGATGTTGCAACTCATCGTTGGTTTCTTAGTCGGCGCGGTGTTTGTGAGCATTTTTAGCGGCGGTGGATCCAACTATTCGGTGCGTTCTTCTTCATTCTCTCTCTCTCTGTCATCGCGTTTTTTTTGTCTTTTTGTGTGTGCTCTCTTCTGCTCTCTCTCTCTCTCTTCAGTAGAGGGCTTTTGAGTGACAAAAAAGAGAGAGCTATGATGACCTTTTTTTCTCGTATTTCGTACCGCAGTCGATGCGAACGCTCGGAGCGTCGGATGTTCTTTTCTCTTCTCTCTCTCTCTTTCTCTCTCTGAACGCCACGGCGCGTTTACTGACCCGATTTGAAATCGAAACATGTCTTTCATTTTCGCGCAAAACAGCAATCCGCGTACGGCTTATCCGGTTTGCTCTCGCCGACGTTCGGACACTACGACGAACTCTTTTTAGGAGACCAAAACACGTTCGACCCGCCGCAGAGAAAACCAGGGTACGTGTACAGATCCACGACGTACCAATCGTTATACGATAAAACGTGGACGGAAGGTGGTTACCCGGCGCAGTCGTGCTGGGGGTGCCGATTCGCCGTGGACGTGACGACGAAGTTGCAGTTTCACACGATGTTAGACGCGGGGACCGGGAACGGCGCGTTGACTAGATTGATGCGTCAACACGGGAAGAACGCGTACGGGATTGAGTTATCCCGAGCGGTTTTGGAAAAGGAATGCCCGGATTTGTTGTCCAAGAACTACGTGGAACCGGGGATTCTTACCAACTTGCCGTACGAGGACAACTCGTTCGATTTGGTCATGTCCTCGGACGTGTTGGAGCACATTCACCCGGAAGAAGTCGACCAAGTCGTCAAAGAATTAGTCCGCGTCTCTAGACGTCACTTGTTCCTCTCCATCTCCTTAAAGGGACACACGAAAGCCAGCGCAGATAAAGACGACGAGGCGCACAGACACACCATGCTCCGTCCGAGAGAATGGTGGCACAACATTTTCCGAAAGCACGGCGCCGTCGTCAACGAAGAAATGTTGTGGGCCATGCAAGAGAAAGACTTCTCGTACGTCGGAGACAAACTCGGCGACTGCCGATGGGAAGGCAAACAAGACGACGGTGGCTTGTACGAAGTCTGCAACGTCGACAACAAGTGGTTGGTTGGGAAGAGAGAGCAAGAGAATTTACGAAGAGACAGGTGCATGACGAATGCGAACAAAGAGCTCGAGCCGTGGTTCTTTTCCTTCAGAAAGATTCGATAAAGATTGTAAAAAGGAAAAAAGAGGAAGAAAGGACCGTAGTTAAAAGAAAGAACGTAATCTGATCGCTGGGTGGTTTAAGCGATGTGAGATGTATGAAACGAACGCACAAAAACATCAAAAGATAGTACACGTTGTTATTTTTATAAATTTTTACGAGACAAAATCTCGCATTTTCGCAACACCATTCCTTATATTGCACGCGCGCTAAAATTTTTAACAAAAGCATCAACCATGAGAACAACAACCGTCTTCCTCGCACCGTCTTCTTGCAAACGCCTGACGATGATATCGTCCGTCTTCGTCGTGTTGATGTTCGCGTGCATCTCGTTCAACGCTCGAGAAGCGACCGCGTGGTCGTTTTTCGGTAAAGGCGGCGGCGAGAAGAAAGAGGTGGTGTCTTCGTCGTCATCGGACGACGCGAGAATGGAGACGCAATTCGACCAATTCCCGGACGGATCGATTGAAAGAAACGACGTCGACGATAACGATACTAAGAACGACGACAATTTCGACGGCGACGACGCCGACGTGGTGAGTGAGAAAGAGCGCAAGAAACGGGAGCGAAGAGAAAAGAAACGCTTGAAGAAACTCGAGCGCGAGCGAAAGAGAAAAGAGCAAGAACGAGAGAAGCGAAAAGAGGAGCAAAAATTACGCGAAGGCGAGTCTCCGGCCGGGTCGCTGCACGAAGCGATCGATGATGACGACTTTGAAGAGCTCGAAGATCTGTTGAGATGGAAGCCAAACTTGAAAGAACCGTGCAAGAGGATCGGACAGACGAAAGATTACACGCCAATCATGAAAGCGGCGCATTTAGGACGCGCAAAGATGATTGATTTGTTGCTCGATTACGGCGCCAACCCGAACGAACTCGATTCGATCGGGTACTCGGTGCTCATGAGAGCGGTCATGTCGAAAGATCTAGAGAGCGTGAAAGTTTTAGTGGAAGCTGGGGCGATCGTGACGTACGTTCAGAGGACGACGATGATGGATTTAGGGTTGAGTGCGATAAAGTTAGCGCAAATGACTGGGAGGGAAGATATGGTGGAGGTTTTAAAAGAAGCCGGCGCGAACCCGAATTTAGACTTGTACGAGAAGAGAGAGCAGAAAAAAGAAAAGATCATGCAGGAAATGGAACGCGAGGCGAAAGAAAAAGGAATACCGTTTGATCCGAAATTGACGGCGGATAAGATGAACGTGAAGAGAGGCGATGATGACATCGACATTTTGATTCAACACGACGGTAAAAACGAGACGGTCAAAGGGTCCGAAAACGTGCGCAAGTGGCGAGATGACAAGATAAAGGAGGAGATGGAGAAAGCGAACATGGAGCGCGCGAAAGAAGCCATGTTCGGAACAGAAGAAGAGGGAGAAGAAGAAGAAGAAGAAGTGGAAGAGGTGGAAGAGATGCCGGAGAATACGTTTCCGAAAGAAGAACTTTAATCGAACGATGGACAGAAAGAAAGGGAGAGAGCGTTCAATCGATTACTGTGCCGCACGAAAGAGAAGAAAAAGTGTACCATATGCCGCATGTATCTCGATACTATCGATGACTTTCTACTGATTACAAAACTACATCTATGCGCATCTACTCGCTACTCGCTACTTTTATACATATACTATGATCATCT
>Ga0255771_1004808_pt1 | contig 12082 bp, 11 predicted proteins | sample 011ome_19_FD_179969 | JGI IMG/M metagenome (GOLD analysis project Ga0255771, IMG submission 179969) | Coastal salt marsh microbial communities from the Groves Creek Marsh, Skidaway Island, Georgia - 011510BT metaG (version 2) | ecosystem: Environmental > Aquatic > Marine > Intertidal zone > Salt...
TGTTGATCTACATCTTGCCAAAACAAGAACGCGATGCAGCCATCGACATCTTGCACCGCGCCCATTCTGAGGGGGCTTTCGCACCTGATATTCAGATCATTCTACCCTTGTCGGAATGTGCCGCAGCACATGATGCGACATTGACACCCGGTCGATCTGGGGCAATTTTGTTGGACTGTTCAAGTTAAATACAAATCGGGCTGCCAAAGGCAGCCCGATGCATCAGATCCTGACATTTTTCATTCTTTGTTTGGGGCTTCGCCCCGTTTGAGTATTTTTGCAAAGATGAAAGACGGGAAACTTTACGGGATTAACCGTTGATCGAAACGATTTCGATATCAAAGGTCAGATGCTTGCCGGCCAGCGGATGGTTTGCATCCAAGGTGACTTCGGTTTCGGTGACCTCAACGACGGTTACGGTCATCGCATGACCATCCGGTGTTTGCACCTGTAGCTGTGTTCCCAGATCAAGCGGAATGTCTGCCGGAATTTCGGCACGCGGGACCGCTTGGCGCGCTTCGGGGTGGATGGGGCCGTAGGCGTCTTGGCAATCGACCTTGACCGATTTTTTGTCACCAACCGACATTCCAGGAATGGCGATGTCCAGGCCTGGAATGATTTGGCCGCTGCCGACGGCGAATTCCAAAGGATCGCGGCCTTCGCTGCTGTCAAAGACAGTGCCGTCATCAAGTGTGCCTGTGTAGTGAATACGAACGGTGTCACCCGCTTTTGCTTGGGTCATTGGTCTTCCAATCTTGTGGGGAAAAGTGAATTTCAAGGCCGCAGGCCATCTGCGGGTACTTGGCGATGGCGATATCCTGACGATGAGCGCCTTGAAAGTAAACCCTTTCGTGACAAAAAATACGTTTTGGGCTTGGCCTCTTTCGATCCGCGTGCTTAGGTTGCGCGACACGAAAGGAACGCAGATGACGCTTACCACCTATGTCTTTGATGCCTATGGCACTTTGTTTGATGTCAACAGCGCAGCACGGCGTCTTGCCGAACGCCCAGACTACGCGCATCTGCGCGAAGTTTGGCCAAAGCTGTCGGAAATTTGGCGATCAAAACAGCTTCAATACAGCTGGTTGCGCACGATTATGGGCGAGTATTGTTCGTTTTGGCAGGTCACCAAAGACGGGTTGGATTTCGCGCTCGAAGCGACGGGCCTTTCTGATGATATGGAATTGCGCGAAGAATTATTGGCGCTCTATTGGGAATTGGCCGCGTTTAGGGAAGTTCCCTCGATGCTTGCCAGTCTCAAGGCGCAAGGTGCACAGACGGCGATTTTGTCGAATGGATCCCCTGATATGTTACAGGCTGCGGTCAGCTCAGCCGGCATTGAGATGTTTTTAGACGCAGTTTTATCGGTAGAAACGGTTGGCATATTTAAACCGAATTCATCTGTTTATCAGATGGTTGAAGACCATTTTTCATGTGATCGGTCACAGGTTCTATTCGTGTCTTCAAACGGATGGGATGCCGCCGGTGCAGCAGGGTTTGGATTTCAAACCGCATGGGTGAACCGCACGGGCGATCCGATGGATCGACTGCCCCACATCCCACAACATGTGCTAACCGATCTGACATCCATTCCAACACTTGCGAGGGGCTGATGCCACATTTCACCACCACTGACGGGTTGTCATTGCATTACACCGACATTGGCGCGGGGCTGCCGATCTTATGTCTTGCGGGATTGACACGGTGCGGGCGGGATTTTGATTTTGTGGCTCCCCACTTGGCCGATCATCGCATGATCACATTGGATTACCGCGGGCGCGGACAATCCGAGTGGTCATCTGATTATACCACCTATGCCATCCCCCGCGAGGCACAAGATGTGATTGAGCTTTTGGATCATCTTGGATTGGACAAAGTCGCCATTCTGGGCACATCGCGCGGCGGTCTGAACGCGATGTTTTTGGCCGCAATCGCCAAAGATCGCCTGTTGGGCATCGCGTTGAATGATGTCGGGCCAAAATTGGAACAATCTGGTCTGGATGTGATTGCCGATTACCTTGGTCGCCGTCCCGCCGCAAAAACCCATGAACAGGCCGCCGATGTGCGTGCGCGTACGGCAAAAGGATTTGCAAATGTGCCGATGTCGCGTTGGATGGAAGAAGCGCACATATTGTACACCCAAACCAACACGGGATTGGACCTGCGCTATGATCCGAAACTGCGCGATGCGGTGATGGACGGTTTCAAATCAGGGGCCGCAACCGAAGCATGGCCACTGTTTGAGGCCTGCGCAGGCCTGCCCATGGCGTTGATCCATGGGGCAAACAGTGATCTTTTGTCACGCGAAACGGCGTTAGAGATGAAACGTCGCATGCCGAGCATGATCCTGACCCATGTGCCCGATCGTGCGCATATCCCGTTTTTGGATGAGCCGGAATCTGTCACCGCCTTGCACGCATGGATATCGGAGATCACAGCATGAATATCGACATGATCCGCGCGGCGGACGCGCGTTTACAAGGGCATAAACGGGTCACACCACTTTTGTCCTCGCCGTTTCTGGATGAAATCGCGGGGCGTCGGGTTTTGATCAAGGCGGAATGTTTGCAGCATACGGGCAGCTTTAAATTTCGTGGCGCCTTTTCTGCGATATCTGCGCTGAGTGCCGCGCAACGCGCCAAGGGCATTTTGGCATTTTCATCGGGCAACCATGCCCAAGGGGTTGCCTTGGCGGCGAAACTGCATGGCGTGCCTTCGGTTATCATCATGCCGAAAGATGCTCCTGCCATTAAAATAAACAATACCCGTGCGTTAGGGGGCGAAGTTATCCTTTATGACCGCGATACCGAGGACCGTGATGCACTGGGCGAAGCGATGGAACGCGACCGTGGATTGACCTTGGTACGTCCGTTTGATGACCCTCAGGTGATCGCAGGCCAAGGGACTGCAGGTCTGGAAATCGCGGTCCAGGCGGCCGACATGGGGATCAGCGATGCCCAAGTCTTGGTCTGTTGCGGTGGCGGGGGTCTGACGTCGGGTATTGCGACCGCATTGGCAGCAGATGCGCCCAAGATGCGCGTGTGTCCCGTTGAGCCCGCTGGATTTGACGATACAGCGCGTTCCCTTGTGGCCGGCACGCATCAAACAAATGCGCAAACGAGCGGATCAATCTGCGATGCAATTGTCACGCCATCACCGGGAAAGTTGACCTTTCCGATCCTGAAGGATCTGTGTGCGCGCGGCTATGCAGTTACGGATGAACAGGCATTAAAGGCGATCAAGCTTGCGTTTCAGCGATTGAAAATCGTGCTGGAACCGGGCGGCGCGGTGGCATTGGCCGCGGCGCTGTTTCATGGCGACGCATTGTCCCATGACACGGTCATTGCCGTTGCATCTGGCGGCAATATCGACGATGACATGTTCCGACGCGCGTTAGAGGTAAAGCTATGAAAATTGCAACGCTTGACGGCATAAACCTGCATTATCGAATTGATGGCAATCCAAACGGAAAACCTGTTGTGTTTGCCAATTCACTGGGCACTGATCTGCGGCTTTGGGATGCGGTGTTGCCCCTGTTGCCGCAGGAAAATTGTTACATCCGTTACGACAAACGTGGTCACGGGTTGTCACAATGCACACCCGCCCCCTATTCCATGGGTGCCTTGGTGCGCGATGTGGAACAGTTGATGGATCATCTGGGGGTCACGGATGCGCTGTTTGTCGGATTGTCGATTGGCGGGATGATCGCCCAAGGTCTGGCGGTCAAACGGTTGGATTTGGTACGTGCCATGGTGTTGTCAAACACAGCTGCAAAAATCGGTCAGCCCGAGATGTGGCAGTCACGCATTGATGCTGTGCGCAAGGGCGGAATTGCATCCCTGTCTGATGCGGTGATGGAACGCTGGTTTGGGCGCGACTTTCATGCAACCGCAGATATGCAGTTGTGGAAAGCCATGTTGGAACGCCAACCTGCCGAGGGCTATATCGGATGTTCTGCAGCAATTTCTGGCACCGATTTTTACACCCCGACGTCGGGGTTGCGATTGCCAACCTTGGGAATTGCAGGATCCGAAGACGGATCCACCCCGCCCGATTTGGTCCGTGAAACGGTTGATTTGATACCCGGATCAAAATTTGAACTGATCCGCAAGGCAGGGCATTTGCCCTGTGTCGAAAACCCCACCGAATATGCCCGTATTCTGGGCACGTTTATGAAGGATATTGGTCATGTCTAAGGTCTTGTTGGTACATGGCTCATGCCATGGGGCGTGGTGTTTTCGCGATGTGATCCCCGCGCTTGCCGCGTTGGGACATCAAGCCCATGCAATTGATTTGCCCGGGCATGGTGACAACCCTGCCCCGATTGAGAAAATCACCTTGGATGCCTATCGCGACGCGATCTTGGATGCCATCGACGAACCTGTGTATCTGTTGGGCCATTCTATGGCCGGATATCCGATTTCGGCCGCAGCAGACCATTCACCAGACAAAATCAAACGGTTGATTTATCTGTGCGCCTATGCCGCGCAGAACGGGAAATCCTTGGTCGACATGCGAAAAGAGGCCCCGCGCCAACCGTTGATGCAAGCAATCACACGCACAGATGACGGATTGGGGTTCACCGTAAACCTTGATCAAATCGAAACCGTGTTTTATCACGATTGCCCCGCTGATACGATTGCTTTGGCGCGCGAAAACCTTTGCGTCCAAGCCATCGCGCCACAGGCGACCCCCATCAACTTGTCACACCAGTTTGAACGCGTGCGCAAGACATACATCCGCTGTGAAAACGATCAAACGATCCCACCGGAATATCAATTGACCATGGTGCAAGATTGGGATCAACGTGACGTTTATCATATGCCAACCAGCCATTCGCCCTTTTTCGCCGATCCACAGGGATTGGCCCAACTGATCCACGACATCATAGAAAAAGATCAAAAGGAGACCTAATGTCAGGTTCCGTATTCGACAGCCCATTGCATGCAAAGCTTTTCCCTACGGGGGATATGGGACGGTTATTCACCGATACCGCCGAAGTGCGCGCGATGATGCTGGTCGAAGGATCGCTTGCCAAGGTCCAAGGCGCGTTGGGCATCATCCCCGAGCTCAGCGCCGCTGCGATTAATCGTGCGTCGCTTGAATTGCAAATCGATCCCGCAGGATTAGGCACGGCAACAGGCATAAATGGCGTCACAGTGCCGGGATTGGTCGCAGAGTTTCGCAAGCTGATGCAAGCCCCCGAACACGCACAATATCTGCATTTTGGCGCGACGTCCCAGGACATTGCAGATACTGCATTGATGTTACGGGTGCGTCAATTGTTGGGTCTGCAAGACACTGCCTTGCGCGCGCTTTTGGGGGATTTGGCGCGATTGGCGCATGATCATGCCGAAACGGCGATGGTCGCGCGCACCTATGGGCAATCTGCGACGCTGTCGTCCTTTGGCGCGATGGTTGCGGTGTGGGGCAATATGCTGGCGGATTTGGTTGATGCACTGCCTGCGCTGCGCGATGGTGTGCTTTGGGTGTCGTTATCTGGTGCCGCGGGAACCGGTTCGGTTTTGGGACCTGATCCGGATCGCGTGCGCGCAGATTTGGCTGCGGCCGTTGGTCTGCGCGATCCCAAGCGATCTTGGCACGCAGATCGCGGGCCGATCTTGCGCTTGGCCGCATGGCAAACACAGGTAACAGCCGCCTTGGGCAAAATGACCCAAGATATTTTGATCATGACCCAAAGCGGTTTGAAAACCGTATCTTTGGATGCAAAGGGCGGGTCATCCACCATGCCACAAAAAGAAAACCCCGTGCAGCCATCGGCGATCGTGGCTTTGGCGAATATGGCCGCGGGGTTGAATGCCACCTTGACCCAAGCGGCCCAACATCGCGAAGCCCGCGACGGCGCAGCATGGTTTACCGAATGGATGTCCCTGCCCCAACTTTGTCTGACGGCGGGTTCTGCGCTTATCCTGTCAGGAACCATGATCGCGGGTTTGGCGCCAAATGCCGCGGCATTGTCTGCGCAAATTCAAAATACCGATGACATGATATTGGCCGAAGCCATCACATTTGCCTTGGCGCACAAGATGCCCCGCCCTGATGCCGCGGATCGTGTGAAAGCCATGGTGAAAGAGGCACTTGCGCAGGACACGCGATTGTTAGAGATCGTTAAGTCACAACATCCCGATTTGGATCTGGCGCAATTTGAACCGGCCAAGCAATTGGGAAGCGCCCCACACTTTGCCCGCGACTTTGCGGCCCGTGTGTCCTCGCTCACATGACCCGCAAGATCGACAAACCCATCGCCATTATTCTGATGACCATGCTGCTTGACGCCATGGGCGTTGGCATCATGATCCCCGTTCTGCCCGATTTATTGGTGTCGGTCTTACCCGGATCAACCATCGCCGAGGCCACGCTATGGGGCGGCATTTTGGCCACCATCTTTGCGGTGATGCAGTTTTTATTCAGCCCTTTGTTGGGGGTGGCGTCCGATCAATATGGCCGCAAACCGGTTTTGATGATCGCGCTGAGTGTGATGGTCATTTACTATTTGATCATGGCAGTGGCACAAACCATGTGGCTGTTGATCCTTGGCCGCATTTTGGGCGGTATGTCGGCGGCCACCCATGCGACCGCATCGGCCTATATGGCAGATATATCTGAGCCGCATGAAAAGGCCGCCCGCTTTGGGTTATTGGGCGCAGCCTTTGGCATTGGATTTGTCTTGGGACCGGTGATTGGTGGTCTGTTGGGCGAATGGGGGCCACGCGCCCCGTTTTATGCCGCCGCCATTATTGCGGCGATCAACACATTGTGTTGCTGGATTTGGTTGCCCGAAAGTGTGACAGACGCAATCCGCCAAAAATTCACATGGACCCGTGCGAACCCTTTGGGCGCGTTCGTGACAATTTCAAAATTTGATGGCCTTGGTCGATTGATTTTGGTTTTGGGCCTGTTTTTGATCGGTGTGTCCGTTTATGCCGCGATCTGGCCGTTCTTTACCGTCGAGCGTTTTGATTGGTCGCCCGGGATGATTGGCGTCTCACTCACACTATACGGCGTGTGTTTCGCGGTGATCCAAGGCACGTTGGTCAAGCCTGCCATTCATTACTTCGGCGAAAGACGCGTCGTGGTGTTGGGATTTATTGCCGAAATCTTTGCCTTGTTGGTGGTCACGCTTATTCCATATGGATGGCTTATGTTGGCCTTTACCCCGATGGCCGCGCTTGGTGTTATTGCGCAACCCCCGCTCCAAGCGATTATGTCCAAAGCGGTGGGGGACCAGAACCAAGGCACGTTGCAAGGGGTGATTGCATCCCTCAATGCGATTGCGATGATCATTACGCCCATCTCGATGTCGTGGCTGTTTTATCGCTTTACCACACCAGACGCGCCGTTTTATTTCCCAAGCGCCCCGTTCTTGGTATCTGCGCTTTTGGTGGCGATTGCCTTGGCGCTTTTCACGCGCAGCCAACGCAAAAAAGATCGCTAATTCCAAACACAACGCCACGTCGTGCGGATGGGTGTCATTTTCCGCTTGCCATCAGGCAAGAGCTTGGCAGACTGCCCTTAAAACAACGGGGGAACAGAATGGCACATATCACAGCCGCAGTTTGTCATGAATTCAATGCACCTTTGTCAGTCGAAACCGTAGACCTTCGCGCGCCGATTGGATCAGAGATCGAAGTCACCCTTGGCGCGGTTGCCATTTGTCATTCGGATATTTCTTATGCGGATGGTGCTTGGGGCGGGTCCCTGCCCGCGGTCTATGGACATGAGGCTGCGGGCCGCATCACCGCGATGGGGGATAGCGTGCGCGGATTGGCGATCGGGGATCATGTGGTGGTCACACTTATTCGTGCGTGCGGGCATTGTGGCAATTGTGCGTCTGGGGCGCCTACGATTTGTGAAACCCCCTATGATGGGGATCGCGGACCGTTGACGATGCCGGATGGATCGAAATTGCACCAAGCGATGGCATGCGGTGCCTTTGCGCAAAAGGTTGTTGTTGATCAAGCGCAAGTGGTCAAAATCGCACCGGAAATCCCGTTTACCTCGGCATCCTTGTTGGCCTGCGGCGTGATCACGGGGATCGGTGCGGTGGTGAACGCCGCCAAACTGCGTGCAGGCCAAGATGTGGTTGTTATTGGCGCAGGCGGTGTTGGATTGAATGCCATTCAGGGCGCACGTATTGCAGGCGCGCGCCGCATTGTTGCGGTGGACATGAACGACGAGAAATTGGCGATGGCCAAAGATTTCGGCGCGACCGATGGTGTTTTGGCCACCGATGATACGCCATGGCGCCGCGCCAAGGCTGCGATGGGCCGTGGGGCCGATGCGGTGTTTGTAACTGTTGGATCCAAGCGCGCCTATGACGACGCGCTGCGTTATATTGGCTATGGCGGCAAAGTTGTCATGGTCGGCATGCCAAAAGCAGGCGATGTATCGAGCTATCAACCCTCGATGATGGCGGCGGTGGCCCAAGGGATGATTGGTTCCAAAATGGGGGACGTGGTGATCAAGCGCGACATCCCGTGGATGATCGATCTTTATCAACAGGGCCGATTGAAACTGGATGAATTGGTGTCACAAACGTGGTCTTTGGATCAAATTAACGATGCGATTGCAAATACCAAAACAGGATCCGCCAAGCGCAATGTCATCACATTCGACATCTAGGGGCATGCTATGAAACTGACCGATCTGGACATCATTGTCACTTCCCCGCCAGCCCCGGGTTGGGGCGGACAGTATTGGATCTTTGTCAAACTTACCACAGACACAGGCGTGACCGGATGGGGGGAATGCTATGCCGCGTCCATCGGACCTGACGCGATGTGCCATGTCATCCGCGATGTGTTTGAGCGGTATTTTTTGGATGAACATCCCCAAAATGTGGAACGTATGTTTCGGCGCACGTATTCATCGGGATTTACACAAAGACCTGACCTTACGGTCATGGGCGCCTTTTCAGGATTGGAAATCGCGTGTTGGGACATTCTGGGCAAGGATCAGGATAAACCTGTTTGGGCGCTGTTGGGCGGCATGATGAACGAACGTGTGCGCGCCTATAGCTATCTTTATCCTTTGCCGCACCATGATCTGCGCAGTTTTTGGACATCGCCCGAAGGGGCGGCGCAATCTGCGCTTGATTTGGTGTCGCGCGGCTATACTGCGGTGAAATTTGATCCTGCAGGCCCCTATACGATGCGTGGCGGTCATCAGCCCGCGATGTCGGATATTTCGCTGTCGGTCGCCTTTTGCAAGGCGATCCGCGATGCGGTGGGCGACAAGGCGGATTTGTTATTTGGCACGCATGGGCAATTCACAACCGCAGGTGCAATCCGTTTGGGCAAAGCGATTGAACCTTATATGCCCCTTTGGTTCGAAGAACCCGTGCCACCCGATCACCTGTTGGAATTTGCCAAGGTCGCCAGCGCGGTCAATATCCCCGTGGCAACAGGGGAACGGATGACAACCAAGGCCGAATTTGCGACTGTTCTGCAAACGGGGGGCGCGGCAATTTTACAGCCTGCGTTGGGGCGATCAGGGGGCATTTGGGAAACCAAGAAAGTCGCCGCAATCGCCGAGGTTTTCAATGCGCAAATGGCGCCGCATCTTTATGCAGGTCCCATTGAATGGGCGGCGAACATCCATTTGTCTGTATCTCTTCCGAACCTATTGATGGCAGAAACCATCGAAACACCGTTCCACGATCAAATCATCAAAGGATCCATTCGGGTGGACAACGGGTTCATTCCCGCGCCAACGGCACCTGGATTGGGGATTGAGGTTGACGAAGATCTGGCGCGCGCGCATCCCTTTGCCGGCGAGGGTTTGCACCTTATGATGCAGGATGCGCCGTGTGATTACCAAAATGGCAACAGCTTTGCAGGGGGCGCACCCGTCAAGGAATAACCACATAGACCTTGCAAAATCCCAACACATATGCTTTACAGAATGTGAAGTGGATTTGAGCATGCTAGACAAATTAAAACCGCCCCCCAAAGAAATGGAAAAAAACGCAGGCTCCGCTGCGAGTTTTCTCAAGACATTGGCCCATGAAGGTCGATTGATGATCCTATGTCATTTGGGATCTGGCGAAAAATCTGTGGGTGAATTGGAAGAAATCCTAAATTGCCGTCAAGCCGCCGTCAGCCAAATGTTGGCGCGTTTGCGTGACGATGGCATGGTCGACACGCGACGTGATGGCAAAACGATCTATTATTCTTTGGCGGACGACAACACAGCCAAGCTGATTGATTTGCTCTATAACATGTTTTGTTCGGTCAAAATTTCCGACCCAAATGACACCGCCGCTGAATAACTCCAGCGGCGGCGCTTTTTTATGACTACTCAGCCCATTGCCATGGGCGCGGGAAGACGCCCAGTGTATCTTGGACAGCGGCCTCATCACCACAATTTGAGATACAAGCAACCAAACCGCGCTTTTTATCATCAATGACTGAAGTGACAGTCGCATCAATCCCCGCATCGGCCAAAGCAGCGTTGTAGATCCGTGTGATCGCGCTTTTGCGCAGATCTGGTTTAAACACCTTGCCCACTGCGGTTTTTGGCAATTCGCTCAGGACTTCGATATATTTCGGCATCGCGGCGCGTTCTGTAATGATATTGGCGCAATGTTGCATCAACTCATCAACCGTGACGTTCGCACCGGCAACCAATTCCACATAAGCACAGGGGAGTTCACCCGCATGGCCATCAGGTTGACCAATCGCACCCGCAAAGGCCACAGCGTCATGGCCCAACAGCGCCTCTTCAATGATCGCAGGGTCGATGTTGTGACCACCACGGATAATCAAATCTTTCGCGCGGCCTGTGATCCAAAGATAGCTGTCGGCATCAATACGTCCCAGATCGCCCGTGCGTAAGTGCGTACCCTGATAGTACAGATCTTTGTTTTTGTCCGCTTCGGTATAGGTGTTCCCCGCATAGACGCCCGGATTCGAGACACAGATTTCACCGATCTCATCCGTGTCACATTCGACCAACTGACCATCCACGGTTTTGACAATACGCACATCGGTGTAGGGAAAGCGTAACCCGATCGAGCCCACTTTCTTCTCGCCCTCAGGCGGGTTGCACGACACCAGACAGGTGGCTTCGGTCAACCCATAGCCTTCGACAATCGCGACGCCTGTCGCCTTTTCAAATCGACGGAACAATTCCAATGGCAAAGGGGCTGATCCCGAAAACGATGTCTTGACGGTTGAGATATCGGCATCCACGGGTCGCTGCATCAACGCAGAAATCGCGGTTGGTACCGTGATAATAAACGAAATCTTCCACCGCTCGATCAATTTCCAGAAATTATCGAACACACCATCACCGCGATAACCCGCAGGTGTCGGGAAGACCACATGCGCACCAGAGGCAACCATCGCCATCAAAATCACGTGGCTTGCAAACACATGGAACAGGGGTAACGGACAAATCACATTGTCTGTTTCGCTAAACAACAAACGATGCCCAAGCCACCCATTATAGATCATGCCCGAATACAGATGCTGCGCCACTTTGGGCATCCCTGTTGTACCGCCTGTATGGAAATAGGCGGCAACACGATCGTCTTGCACGTCTTCGAAATCAAGCGTCTTGTTCTGTGCATTCAGCAACGTATTAAAATCATAGACTTTTGCCGAATGGGACACAGGGTTTTTGGGACGCACCAAAGGCACAATCCACGATTTAGGCGGTGTCAGGTAACGGTTTAGATCCACTTCGACGACAGCCTGAACGTTCGGGGCCAATGCGACAGCAGCTGCAGTTTTTTGGCCCACATCTGTCTTGGGAAATGCTTTGAGCGTTACAACCACTTTGGCATTGGTTTCGCGCAAAATTGCACCGATCTGTTCAGGATCCAAAAGCGGATTGATCGGATTGACAATCCCCGCCACGGCGCCACCCAACAAAGTTAGAACGGTTTCGTTAGAATTGGGCAGAACATAGGCAACAACATCCTTTGGCCCTACACCCAACCCACGGAACATGTTTGCCGCTTGGGATGTTTTTTGATGAAGTGTGCGCCATGTCAACGTTTCGGCGGGATCTTTTGGCCCCGACAACAATTGGAACGTGACCGCAGGGCGATCCGGAA
>Ga0255771_1004822_pt1 | contig 12053 bp, 5 predicted proteins | sample 011ome_19_FD_179969 | JGI IMG/M metagenome (GOLD analysis project Ga0255771, IMG submission 179969) | Coastal salt marsh microbial communities from the Groves Creek Marsh, Skidaway Island, Georgia - 011510BT metaG (version 2) | ecosystem: Environmental > Aquatic > Marine > Intertidal zone > Salt...
TGGTCGAAACTCGTAGGCCCCAACCCCTCAGTGAAGCATCTCCCTGGGTAACGAGAATTTCAGGTGACGATCTTGAACAAAGGCAGGTATATAACTTGGCGGATGCATTACGATCCGTTCCTGGAATGGCAGTTGTCAGAACCGGGCAAATGGGGTCCCAGGCATCTCTATTTAGTCGTGGAGCTCAGAGCGATCATGTAACTTTTCTTTATGAGGGAAGAAAATTAAACGGTGGTTTTTCGGGTACTTACAACCTAGGTCAACTTTCTTTAACTGGCGTGTCCAGTGTGGAGGTTTTGCGTGGATCCTCTTCCGTACAGTACGGAGCTGAAGGAATCGGTGGGGCGGTTATGTTGCGCGGTCAAACTGGGGAAGAACAGTTGAACTGGGTAATGGAGGGGGGATCTAATCATTCTTTATTTAATCGAATGCATTATGGGTTTGATCAATCAGGGTGGGCGGGGAGTGTAAGCACATCTTTGGAAACCACTGATAATGAACAACCACACTCTCAGTTTGATAACCAGTCAGGAATGTTTCACTTATCCCGCCAAGTTTCGCAAAACCTAAAGATCGATTTATTTGGCATGGGAACAATGAGTGATGTCAATTATCCCGGGAACAATAAAAGTGCCTTTTTCCCAATTGAGGATCAGTATCAGGAGATTGAAGGATTTCTCGTATCCCCAGGAATTAATTTTTACCTTGGAGATTGGGAGATAAAAACCTTTTATTCTTTTTCAGAGGATAACTTAATTGGGAAGGACAGCTTTTCCGACACGACCTATCAAGCTGATACGAATTCTTTGGATTTTCAGATAAATGGGGCGTTATCGGAGAGTGTTCAAGTAACTCTCGGGGGACTGTACGATAAAGATTCTTTTTTTAAGAAGGAAAACTCTTCTAATCTCGTTGATATTGATAAAAAAGCTGACTCGGAGGGTGCGTTTGCTTTGTCTACTTTTTCTCCCAGCGAAGATTTTTCGGTAACTTTAGGGATCCGTCAGGATAATTTCTCTGATTATGGAACCGCTTCTACCTGGTCTGCATTGTTGGAGAAGAATTTAGTGGAAAATATTATCTTGGTATCAAGATATTCCACAAGTTTCTCTCCTCCACAGGCAAACGATCTCTATGGTATGTGGGGGAATCCTAATTTAAAACCAGAGGAGGCGGATGCATGGGAAGTGGGCGTAACCGCATCTCCGAATGAAATGATAAATTTACGAGTCTCATACTTTGATACCAGGTATACAAATCTTATTGAATGGAGTGGGTCTAGCACCGCCAATGTGGGGATTGCCAGAACGAAGGGGGTGGAATCTTCGGTTGAAGCAGTGCAGGGGAACTATTCATCCCGTTTTTCGTTTTCCTATTTGGATGCAGTCAATTCGAATACAGACCAAAGGTTATTACGCCGTCCCAGAATCTTGGGCAATTTTGTTGTCCAGCATGTAAATGATATGAGCTCCTTGGGATTGGGACTGAAGTTTGTTCACGATGTCCTAGATATTGACGGAGGTAATTTCTCCACCATTGAGGGAGATGATTATGCAATTGTTAGATTATTTGCAGACTATCAAATTTCCGAGGGGATCAAATTGTTTGGAAGAATAGAAAATCTGATGGATGAAGATTATGAGGAAGTGGATGGGTATCCGGCACTCGGGCGTGCAGTCTATGCCGGCCTACGCTTTTCCTTCTAGGTTTTTTTCTTTCCACACTCCGGGCATATCCCGTAGAGCATGACTTCGAAGCCCTGCACCTTGAATCCTTTGGGTGCTTTCGCTGGAGGGGTATCCCCAGTTGTATCCTCCAGCGCGAATAATTTATCACAGGTACGGCAGGCAAAGTGCACCTTGTCCTGTCCGTCCGCCCATTCATACCTTGGCGGTTGTCCCGGGTAGTCGACGCCGACCACCTGATGATCTTCACTAAGGGCTTTCAGGTGCCGGTAGGTGGTGGCGATACCCAAACGGGGAATGTCCTGGGTGGCAAGTTGATGAATCTCAAGAGGAGTCAAGGGACGGCCCGCGGAGCGGATGGCTTTGGCAATGACTTCTCCCTGGCGGGTGTTTCTTTTCACTCTGTCTTGGGGGGGATCTCAGGAAGTTTGCCTGCCTTGAGGCAATCCTGGGTCCGTTTTTTTAAGCCTTTTACCTCGGCTTTGATTTCGGCGTAGGTTTTTTTCTCCATGCGGTCGATGAAGAGAATGCCATTGAGGTGGTCGACCTCATGCTGGATACAGCGGGCGAGGAGCCCGTCGCACTCCAAGGCGTGAAAATTGCCCTGGAGGTCCTGGTATTTCACCGAGATTCGATCCGGGCGGGCCACCTCTCCCCGGATTTCAGGGAAGGATAAGCAGCCTTCCTCGTAGTAATATTCATCGGATGGAATGGGGGTAACTACGGGGTTGGCCAGGGCGAGAGGCATAAGCAGGGCGGGGGCGAGGGCTTTGCCGTCCAGAACGCAGTCCATGGGATATTCCGGGTGGTCGGGCACATCCACCACACAAAATTGGAGAGCTTGCCCAATTTGTTGGGCGGCCAACCCGATACCTTCAGCCTGGTCCATGGCATCAAGCATGTCGTTGGCGAGTTGGGTAAGATCGGCATCAAAGGAGGTGATTTTCTTTCCCTTTTCTAAAAGGATGGGTTCTCCGAACTGGGTAATGCGTAAAGTCATGAATGAAATTGGCTTAATTTTGAACTTTTAGAGTTCACGGAATCTGTTATGGTGAAAGTCGTGGTGAGTAAGTGAATAAGTTGAATTTGCAAAGATGTAACTTCTACATGATAAAAAGGGAAAATCTCAAAATTGGAATCTTATAACAAGAAGAAGTTGGGAAACATTGTGTTTCTTCCGATTGCCGTAATCTGCGGCATCCTGGGTTTTGGTTCTCCCATATTCTTTGCAACCGTTTCGGAAACCGCCCTGGAGGATGTAGGGGAGGGGACCAAGACGATGGAGGAGGAAGTGGTAAGGCAGCTCCGGCAAAATAACCTGGGCCCTGCCGAAATGCTGCTCCCCCTGACCAAGGTGGACCGAAGAAAAGAATTTGCCAAGGTTATCGACAAGAAAAAAGTGGACCACCCGGAGCTTTCCATTTCCGGAGGAGGGAGTATTTTTGACATGCTTACCTTCAATGAATACTTTGGCGGGTTGGATAAGTACAACCTGGCCCGTGGCCGGTTTGAAGCTTTTTTTGTGTACAACCGGGCCACCACAAGGGGTGACCTCTGGGACCGCCTGGGAGAGAACAGCTCGAATGACAATGTGTTGGCGGTGTTGAATGCGATACCGAAGGAGGGGAGACCAGGCAATTTTTGGGCTGGTCTGCTCGCCGAGCCTTTGATTTCCGCCTTTCCGGGAGTCAAGGTAGCCAGGCTGAAAGATTTCCCCTTTTTCCCAAATCGGCACATTGTACTTTCAGTGGGCTTGCGTACCGCCAATGACTTGGACGGCAACCTGAGCGAGGCTGAAGTGCGCGATCTTTGCCTGGCCGAGGCGAGGCAAGGTATTCTTGATTACCAGGAGGGTGCCTCCTGGTTTGAGGTGCAACGGGTGCCAGATGGCTCCCAAGTAAGCCGTCTGGATGGAAACCAAACTTTTCCGTCTATCGATCTTGCCAGTTTTTCGGAGCGTACGGGTATGCTGAAGGTAGGCCGGACAGATGATGGCGGCTATGCTGTTATTATCGGAGGCATCGCGAATGCAGAAGGGAAACTTGAAAACCATGGTCGCTGGCTTCCCTATCCCATTCTTATTCCCATGATGGTGGGCACGGCGATGTCCTTGGAAAAAGAGTACTACACCTCGGACACAGCTTTTGAGATTGGGCGTTTGTCTCAAAAGATGTTGCAGGGTGATTTTGCATCAAAAGAAAGAATCCGTTCCTTTTTCTGGGCAGCTCACCAGTTGGCAAGGAAGATGAACTTGATCCAAATGGCGGAACTTACTCAAAGTTGCCCAAATCTGCAGAGTATCTTTGATCTTTCCGCCCTTATCCGCATGCGCAACCGCCCCCTGTCTGAATCCATTGGCAAGATAAAGGCGGCAGAGCGCGAGCTTGGCTTTCTGCCCATGAATGAACGGGATGAGGCCCGGGCCAACCTGCGCCGATTGATTGAGGAGAAAAGGGTGGTAGAAAAAGATTTTGAGCGGGAGCTCCAAATCATCTATGCAGCCACTCTGCTGTCTTCCAACCCCTCTGGCGTTTACCAGTTTGTTAAAAACTATCCAGTATTTAAAAAGGATGGGGATCTGGAAGCCGCGGTTTCCGCACTTAGTGATTTACGGATCGCTATGAGCCATGGCAAAGGTGCCTTGGATCATCTCCTTGAGCAAGGTAAGCCCATTCATCAGGATGGTCCATTTTTATCCTCGGTTTCCAAAGTCTTTCCTCTGGTGGGTGGTGGTTTGTTGACTTACTTGGCTCACAGCCAAGTGGATCTTGCCCTTTTGGTAAAGATGTTACTCATATGCGCCTCCTTTTATTTATTCATTTTATTCATTGGCGGCATCCTGCCCAACCCAAGCTACAAAAGAAGTCGGGGGAATTTATTTCTTCGATGGGTCATGCAAATTTCAGGGGCGTCGCTCCTGTTGTTGCTGTCCATTCTGGCCCTCGAGCCTTCTCTTTTGCAAAGCCCACGGGGGCAGGTGTCGGTAGCCGGGTTTGATTTTGCGCTTGCGAATCTGCTCGCCTATGCCAATGAGGAATCTATGGCGGATCAAAACCTAACCGAAGTAACGGCCATTATTGCAGGAGCTTTCCTCCTCATCCAAGTGGTCATTTTTATGATATGTCTCTCCCGTGTTTCCGAGGTGAAACAGGAAGAGGGTAGCGCAAAGTTGAGATTATCTCTCCTGGATAACGAGGAAAATCTTTTCGATCTTGGACTCTATGTCGGCTTGGGAGGGACCGTTCTTTCGCTCATCCTGCTGTTGGTTTTAGATGTTAAGCAGGATGCATTGATTGGGGCATACACCTCCACCTTGTTTGGTATTCTCTTCGTGGCTGCCTTGAAGATTTTCATCGTTCGTCCCCTCCGCAATGATTTGTTGAAGCAAATGGACGACAAAAGGTATGAATCGTAGTTTACTGCTCGTAGTATGTGACTTCCTTCTCCTGAGCATTCTTGCTTTGGCCCGCTTTGATGTCCCGGAAGGGGCGGTCATTGCTCAGGATGATGAAAAGGTTGTTTCCAAGGAAGTCATTGAACGCATATCAGACGGTGAAAACTATGATGATGTGGTAGCCGAGTTGGAGGCAACCAATGAGACTTTACTTGAAAACCTGAGCAGTGATAAAGACATGCTTCTCGAAGAAAAGATGAAGCTCGAAGAGCAAATTGCGGAACGGCAGCGTGAGTTGGAGAGAAAAGAAAAAGAGATTGCGTCCAGAGACCAGGTAATTGCCGGAAATGAAGAAGCTATTTTAGCGGCTAAGCAAGAGGCAGCCGAGTTGGATGCCCAAAGAAAGGAAATTGAAAAAAAGCGGGAGGAGCTCCTGAAGAACAACGCAGCTTCTCAAAAAGAGCTGGAACTTTTGGCTAAAAACTTGGCGGAGGCGAAGAAGAAGTCTGAGGAACTTGCTGCTCTCAAGGATAAAACTCAAAAAGAAGCCGAGTCTGCTAAAGTCGAACTTGCCGCCACCATTGAAAAGGCCAAGGCTGATGAGAGAGCCGCGGAGGAAGCCAAAGCTCAACTCCAGGAAGAAAAGAAAAGGGCGGATGCCCTGGTTGCAACCACCGCCCAGCTTGACAAAAAGATTGAAACTTTGAACCAGGGGCTTGAAGGCGTCGGGAAAGATTTAAAAGTTGTGGGCCAGGGATTGGCGGGAGTGGGGGATAAGATTTCCACGGTTAGTCAGGACATGAAAGGGGTAAAAGATACCGTTAAAGGTGTGGGTACCCAGGTTGAAAGCATACAGAAAGATGTCGAGGAAACCGCGGCAGTGCAGCAGGAAAACTTTAAGAAGTTGAGCGAGCGCCAGACCCGCTCACTTAATGAGATATTTACCCGTTATGAGGAGAGTAAAGTAAAACTGGAGCTTTCCTTCAAGCATAAGGGTGGGTTTTTAGGTGCGGAAAAAGAAGACAAGTTTGTGATGGACACCATCATCATGGTGGATGGCTCTTTTGCTTATTCCTTAGTTCATGCCAAGGAGAGCCCATTTCGCTTGAGCCCCCGTCCTCGCTCCCTGATCTCAGTAAACGGCACCATATCCAGCCCCAAACTTAAACAGCCAATCACAGTGAAGGAGGTTGCGTTTATGGATGACCCCCGGATTCTGATCATCCCTCTCTATGTCAACCCTTCCGATTTGCGGAAAACCACGAATATTGAATTTTTCAATGCTCCCCAGAATCCCTACCTTTTTTCGGAGGCTGTGGTTGTGGACTCCATGCAGGGAAGGTTTGGGCAAACTGATTTTGTCCGGGATGAAAAAGATGCCAGGTATATTAAGGTAAGTCATAATCATTTTGCCTTCCTCACAGGTTCTTTTGATCCAGGAAAGGGGGATTTAGTTTTTTCCCAGAAAGGTGAACTCCTTGGGATTATGGTAAATAACAACTACGCCTTTCATGTGAAAAACCTCGGTGCCCGGATCCATGCCGGATCCCGTACAGTTTTAGGGAGTAACTTTTCATCTTCCAAGACCAACCCCTTGCTTACTTCCCTTGGTAAGAAATTATTTGGCTTAAACAAAAAGTTTCAATAAGGGGAGATAAAATCCCAGCCCATACGTGTCAGATAATAACTCACCGAAAACGGAGAAGGATCAAGTTGGAATCAAGCCACCCAATGGTCTAAGCTTATCCTCCTTTATTAAAGAAAGGGGAGCTTTTTCCAGCTTTCTGGAAATACCCCGGGATCGATCCCCTTGGTTTGTATCCTTGATTCTTATCATTGCGGCTTACTTGTTTAGTTTTTGGGTCAGGTTGGAGTGGATCGATTTTGCCCAGGCAAATTATGAAAATGAGCAAGGTGAAGTTGTATTTGCTCATCCTGAAATGGTTAAGGACGGGGTGGCACTGCCCAACACGCACGATAGTTTCTACTTTGGGAGTATTGTACAGAAAGCCAGTTTTGGTAAACATCAGGACAATCATCTTATCCCTGATGTTTATTTAAATGGGATGATTACTGCCCTTCCTTATTGGATTTTAAAGATTTTTCCGTCTTTTACCATAGAGGAACTGCTTCTTTGGTTGCCAGTTTACATTGCGGGGCTTGTCTGTATCCCGATTGTATTAATCGGGCGTCTTTATGGTGCCAGCGTATGGGGCTTCTTTGCGGCTTGCTTAGCCGGTGTGACGCACAGTTATTACAACCGTACCCTTGCAGGCTATTATGACACGGATATGTTTTCGATCACTTCTCCCGCTTTTTCTCTTTTTTTCCTCCTTGCGGCCTCAAGAAAAGAATCAATCGGATATCTTTTAGCTGCCACCATATCTTTGCTGGTCGGCTGCTTCTTTTACGGTTCCGTACAGGCAATAACCTGCTCATTGGCCATTGTCTTTATAGCTTACCGCCTGCTTTTATTGGGGCTGGATTATTGGAGCCAAAGAAAGTCATCCAGTTTTTGGGATATAAAATCCCTTCCTTTTACCCTGGCGAGTGTTCTCTGCATGTCGTGGGTTCTTTACGCCGATAATTGGTTCGCAGGTAGGGTAGTGGGGGAGAACTTTGGGAAATCTTTATGTGCCCTGCTTCCTCCGGTTGCAGTTTTTTTAGCTTTCTCAATTTTTAGAGCAGTCCTTTTTCCCGAAAATAAAGCCGGGAGATTGAGGTTGAAAGTAGGAGTATACAGCACCGGAATTTTACTTTTCTTTGTGGCAATCGGGACGGCCCCGTTTCTTGGTGTGGGTCCATATTCCGGTACATGGTCTAAGCTTACCGGTAAATTGAAGGGTTATTCCGTGATTAGTAAGAGCAATGCGGTCACATCTGGAGCCCAAAAGTATTCCTTTAATTTTTTAGATGTCCGAACCACAATCCGGGAGGCGAGTGAAGTGCCAAAGGAGGTGGTACGAAACCGGATTTTATCAGACATTCCATCTTGTTCATGTCCGAGGTGCTTATCTGCCAAAGATCGTGAATCTATTACCCTTATTTCTGCCTCCATCTTGGGCTTTATTGGCCTGTTTTTTCTCGTTATCCGGTATTGGGAGTTTTGCCTTATTTTCCCCTTTGCTGCGATTGCCTATTATTGCTTTCAGGGATCGGTAGGTTTGAGGTTTACCGTTCATGTTGGGAATATTGCCTCTATAGGAGTAAGCTTTTTGCTGTTACTTGTGCTTTGGACCCTTGTCAGGAAAATTTTCTTGGGCGGTAAGTATTCGGCTAAAAAAGCCACGATTTTATCTTGGCTCACTTTAGTTTGTGCATTCCCGGTGATTGCTGTCTTGGCCGCACCCAATGTGAAACATGCTCAAAACTATCATTCCCATGTGGTTTATCCAACGGAGACCATTGAAGTTTTAGAGGCCTTAAACAAAGCATCCAATCCGGAAGACTTTGTTGTGACCTGGTGGGATTACGGGTCGGGTTGTTGGTATTATGGCGACCTCAGGAGTTTCACTTCTCCCGCTCATCAGACTTATGATAATTATTTGACATCTGAAATCCTTCGTTCCAATTCACCTTTACAGGCTTCCAGGCTGGCGAGATTAAAAACGGAAGCATTTGTACAGGTTCAACAGGATATTGAAGAGGGGGAACCGGAGTATAGGACTGCGGTGCAGGCAATTTTTAAGGATGGTCAGTCTGACTCCGTTTTTTACCGGGGGTTGCTGGAGGATCTGCGTAAACCAAATTTTGAGCTCCCTCCTAAAACAAGGGACATGTTCTTGTTTTTGCCTTACGAAATTTTACGCATTTTCCCCACCATCCTAAGCTTTAGTTCCCGGAATTTATATTTCCCCAAGGACTTGAGTGGCGAAAATTTAAAGAGTCCCCCAGTCACAATCCTTCGAAATGGGAGAAGAGAAGGTTCATCGATTGTGTTTGACGGTGGGTTTCGTTTTGACCGTAGAGGGCAGCTTCGTGTGGAGAAGCCAAGTAGTGGTATCATTCCCTACAATTTGTTTTTGGGTACCAACGGTGACGGAGAAACACCTCAACCCATTGAAATTCTCGAGTTTGACGGTTTAACTATACCAGTTTCAGCGAATCCTTCCTCCACTTATAAACTCCTTTATGTTAAAGAAACGAAAGAAATTGTCATCCTTAGTTCTTCGGCCTCCAGGTCTACCTTTGCCCGCCGTTTTCTTCTTGATCGTTTTGATTTGCAAACGTTTAAACATCCCGATTTTGAGAAAGGGGCGAACCCTGTTCGCCAGCCCTTCATGGTTCAGGCTGATTGGGTTAGTGGGAATCCTGGGAAGCTAAACCTTCACATGCGAGGTAATTATAAAATTGAGGTCGATCTGAAACAAAATTTGGCCACGATCCCCGGCTCTCCAGATAAAATCCCCTTTTCATTTCATCGGCGCCTTCATGATACTAAGACCGGAAAGATGATAAAAATGCCTTCCCAGGAAGTAGAAAACCCACGGTACCACCTTATCCAATCCAATATCCCTGTCTTCGCTGGTGGGAGCACTTACACAGTTCCTGAGCAGGGGAAAACATTATCTCAGGTAGCGCAGATGTTTGGCTTAAACCCCCGTTTATTATCTTCTATCTACAACGAAGCTGAAGAATTTTTATATGAAGGTGGTACCCGTTTAGAAATCCCTGCGAAAGGTTATGAAATGCGCCAAGCTTGGTTTTTTATGGATAATGAAGCCTTTCAAAGTGTTCTAGTCCAAGGCTTTTTGATGGAGGATCTACCAGGCAATTTATTTGAAAAAGTTTACTCGACAGCATGGGGTAAAGTTTACAAGATAAATCAATAATGAAATTTGATTGTATTTTTTTCTGTTCAATGGCTAATGTCTCCATATAGTAACAATACGATTAGTTAACATGTCAGCATATCTATCATGAAGTTCTTCAATACCACCTTACCGCTTTTTTCCTTATTTCTTTTTTCCTTTGCTTTATCGTTTGCAGAAGAGATTTCAACCAAAGGTGCACTGATCATTGCGAGTGTTGAAGGCCAAGTGACTGTGGTTAACAACGACACGCAAAAACCTTTGGATGGCAGTAAGGTAGTCGCAGGGGGAGTCATTTATGATGGGCACACGGTAAAAACAGGATCAGCTTCCAAAATGGTTTTGCTACTTACCAACGGAACGATTGCCACCATTAAGGCAGAGTCCTCACTCAATATTAAAAAGTTTACCCAAGAGAAATTTGATATGTCGAAAACAAACCTTTCGGAGTTGAAAGGTGAACCAAGTAAATCAAATGTCGTTATTGATATTGAGATCGGTGACATGGTGGTGGATGTCAAAAAACTTGATAAACAATCCAGCTTCAATATCGAATCCCCGGTTGGTACAGCGGGTATCCGGGGTACAGTCCCTGCCATTTCTGTTATGCAAATGCCTGACGGTGGCTTTCAACAAAAGACGGCCATGCTTCGTGGTGAAATTGCCTTTACTCCGAGGGGAGGCGGTCTACCAACTCTACTTGGTCCTGGGCAAAGCCTTGCTTCCGGTATAGGACCTAATGGTGTGATGCTCCCCATGCAACTGGGGCAGGTTTCGCAAGCCATGATGAGTGCAATCCAAGCGGATGTTGAAGCTGCTGGTGCAGCCATGGGCATAACTCCCGAAAGCGGACCCGACGGTTCCGACGCTACGGTTCCTGACGCAGACGAACCAACGGAAGATGAACTGAACGAGTCTGATGATGAAAGGAAAGGGGCATCCAAAGGTTTGGGTGATGATGATAACGGCACCGAAGAAGCGGTTGCCCTTGAAAAGGCAGGCTTAATTGACTTGGATGATCCCGAGCAACTCTCCAAGGCAGATACCTATGTTGAGGTAACGGGTGTGGCCGCCAATAAATTAGAGGAGAGAGCTGAACAGCGCAGGTTGGGACGCCGTAATGCCGGAGCAAAAGATGATGATGCATTCCTCAGCGATATTACTTCCAACCTTGGCGATGTTGTAACAGTTACAGAGGAAATGGACGCTTTGGGCATTAAATCAACCGATCTTTTAGAGCAAACCCTAGAAAGTGCAGAGAATGCTCCGATCACTAATTCTAACTTGAACAAAGTAAGGAGCGTTGGTGTAAGTGACCCTGATGCCCTTGCCGGGCTGGTTTCAAGTCCGGATAAGTCTGATGATGCTGCGGAAATCCTAGCAGACGCCGAAACACTGGGATCAAACGATCCTGAGACCTTTGCCGCTCTTGCTAGAAGCACGGATGTTGCAGATAAAATGAAGGAGGCAAAAGACAGCGGCACCGATGTTGACTCTGTATTGGTTGCAGTAAAGACGACTGATTCTAAAAAACAGGTGGCAAAGCAGCAGAAAGTCGAAGCAGAGCTTAAAAAACAGGAAGCTTTGAGCAGTGGTGTTGTCATTCCTTCAAATCTAATCTCCAGGATTTATGCTGCTACAGATGAGGCGTATGAACAAAAGAGGGGGTTACTGGAGGAGGACCGTGATGACATTGTGAAAGCAATTGAATCGGCTCTTACAATCGATTCGACAGAAGATGAAATTACAACCCTAAAAGCTACTTATGCTGATCATCCAGACAAAGATGCAATTCTAATTTTTGTTGATAAATTGGCTGCCTTAGAATCAATATTGAATGAAAACATTGATTATTACGATCAGCTAGATATCCTTAAAGACTCTCGTTTTCAGATACTATCATCAGAGGATGCAACGGTGGCTGCTGAAAGTGCCAAGACCAAAATCGTTGATACATCAGCTTATGTCGGTAAAGTAAAAGAAATATCTGCAAAGAAGCTTCAAGAAGCGAATGAACAAAAGAAGGGGTTACCTAATGACATTGTGATCGCAATTGAATCGGCTCTTACAATCGATTCGACAGAAGATGAAATTACAACCCTAAAAGCTACTTATGCTGATCATCCAGACAAAGATGCAATTCTAAATTTTGTTGATAAATTG
>Ga0255771_1004826_pt1 | contig 12046 bp, 8 predicted proteins | sample 011ome_19_FD_179969 | JGI IMG/M metagenome (GOLD analysis project Ga0255771, IMG submission 179969) | Coastal salt marsh microbial communities from the Groves Creek Marsh, Skidaway Island, Georgia - 011510BT metaG (version 2) | ecosystem: Environmental > Aquatic > Marine > Intertidal zone > Salt...
ATCATCATCCGCTCGTGAACGAATGTGGACGTCCACGCCCGGGAAACGAACGTGGTTCCAACAAACGAAGACGAAAAAGACGACCAAGAGTAGTGCGTTCTCGTCGCGTTCGATGGGTGAAGAAGGCACAAAAAAGAATCTCGCGAACGAACAGAGTCACGTGAGTAAAACGACGAGTTTAAGTGGCCCGCTCGGTCCGATTGAAATCGAACGAGGCGACCCCTCCGGGCAACCGTTCGGCGTTTCTCTCATCGTACTCGATGATGAGGATGACGATGAGAAAGCAGAGCAAAAGAAGAAGGAGTCAACGAGATCGTTACACTTTTCTCTGTACGCGCCGAACGCGGAGAAAGTACAACTCGTGCTCTATTTCGATCGAGACGAGAGTAAGAACGACGCGTTAACCGAACCGACGATACAGATTGACATGACGCGTAAAGAAGAAGAAGATGATTCAGAGGACGATTCAGAAGACGATAAAAAAGGGATTTTTACGGTTCAGATTACGAAAGGCGTACCTCTTCGAGGCGCGAGGTACGGGTATCGAGTGTTCGGGCACAATTCGAAAGAGAATAAACAACGGTTTGATGATTCTGTGGTTTTGTTAGATCCGTACGCTACGATGGTGTCGTCCGGGAGGAAATATTTCGGGGAGGAGCATAAAGCGAGGAAGGAACGCGACCGGCCGAATCCACCGGATATGCTCGGGACGTACGATTTCGAATCGAAACCGTTCGATTGGGAAAACGTGGATCATCCAAGAATTAACGAGGAAGATTCCGTGGTGTACGAGATGACCGTTCGCGCGTTCACGAGAGAGGACGAGTCGATGAACGAAAATATTCGAGGGTCCTTCTTAGCCATCGCGGAGAAAGTGAAATACTTTAAAGATTTAGGCGTAAACGCGATTGAGTTGTTGCCGGTGTTTGAATTCGACGAGATGGAATTCAAACGGTTTCCAGACGATCCAGACGAACGATACCGAGCGCGAGCGCACATGGTCAACACGTGGGGATACTCGACCATGTCTTTTTTCGCGCCCATGTCGAGGTACGCCTCGAACGGCGGCAACGGTATCGACGCCGCTCGCGAGTTTAAACACATGGTCAAGACGTTGCACCAAGCCGGCATCGAGGTAATTTTAGACGTGGTGTATAATCACACCGGGGAAAGCACGGACGATCGGCCGAACTTTTGTTCGTTTCGAGGCATCGATAACGCGAACTATTACATGATGGACGAGAACAACGACTACATGAATTACACCGGGTGCGGCAACACGGTCAACGCGAACAATCCGATGACGAAAGATTTCATCTTGGCGAGTTTACGACACTGGGTTCAAGAGTATAAAGTCGACGGGTTTCGATTCGATTTAGCCTCGTGTTTAACTCGAGACGAAAGAGGCAGACCTATGGAATCGCCGCCGCTCATTCGAGAGATTGCGAAAGATCCTATTCTGTCGAAAGTAAAACTCATCGCGGAACCGTGGGATGCCGCCGGGTTGTACCAAGTCGGCGATTTTCCAAACTGGGACCAGTGGGCCGAATGGAACGGGAAGTATCGAGACACGTGTCGACGATTTATTAAAGGCACGGACGATCAAAAGAAAGATTTCGCGGACTCTTTGTTAGGCTCCTCGAGATTGTACCGGAGGAACAACCGGAAACCGTTTCACTCGATCAATTTCATCACCGCGCACGACGGGTTTACGCTCAACGATGCCGTCTCTTACCAATCGAAACACAACCACGACAACGGCGAAAACGGCAACGATGGTGCCAACGACAACGAAAGTTGGAACTGTGGGCAAGAAGGCGAAACCGGGGATGCGAACATTAACAATTTACGCGCACGACAAATGAAAAATTTCTTGATGGCGTTGTTCGTCAGTCAAGGCACGCCAATGTTGTTAATGGGCGACGAGTACGGGCACACTCGGTTCGGGAACAACAACACTTACGGCCACGATGATCGACGGAACAACTTTCAGTGGATGGAAATGGAGAAATATAAAGAAACTCGGTTCCGTTTTTGTTCGAACATGATTAAATTCCGGAAAGCGAACCCGTTGCTCGGAAGAAAAGAATGGTTGGACGATCGAAAGTGCATTTGGCACGAAGACAATTGGGACAACGAGGAAAGTAAATTCATCGCGTTCACCTTAGTCGACGACATTTCCGGCAACAACGAAGATTTATACATAGCGTTCAACGCGCACGAGTACATGGTCCAAGCTTCGTTGCCGAAAATTGAAGACGGCATGAGTTGGCATCGCATCGTCGATACGAATTTAACTAGCCCGGATGATTTCGATTTCAAAGGATCGCAAAGAATCGGGAGCGAAGGTATTTATAACATAAGCGAGTGGGGGGCGGTCATTTTACAAAAGAAACGATAGTTCTTTTGAAGTGGTCAAAGACGAGGAACGAATTGTTGTACAGTAGTATGATTATTATAAATAGAGTTGTAAAGCAGCGGCTGCGTCAAACACGTGTTGTTAAAAAACTATTTAAAACTAATATTAGAACTCCCAGTGACCGCCGCCGGGACCACCGCCGCGCCTTTGACGCTGATACTGATGCTGATGTCCACCCCAATGATGTCCTCCTCCTCCTCCTCCTCTGGCCCAATTTTGTCTATTCCTTTCCTCCTCTTTCGCTTTTTCCGCCCTCGCGCGTTCTCTATTTACGCTTCCGGCTTCGCAGTTGGCGCGATCGTTCAACTCGTCTCTCGCTTCTGCCGCGTCGTTCAGCTTTCTCGCCGCTCTCTTTTTTCTCGCGTTTGTCTCGTGCTTATCCGGATGCCACTTCAACGCCAATTTCTTGAAACTCTTTTTAATAAAATCGCACTGCCTTTCCTTCGTCAACTCGTTGAGATTCGGCGGGACGCCTAAGATTTTCGCGTAATCTCGATTGTTTTCGTACTGCCGAACGAGGTTGTGCGTTTCTCGAACGAACGATTCTAAGTTCTCCTTGAGAGATCGAGACGAACTGGACTGTCCCGCGTTCGCGCGACAAATCTCCAACGCTTGTTCGGCTAACGATTTCGCCTCTTTCGGATTCTCATCCGCGACGTACAATTCCGCCGTCGCGCGCAGCGCCTCCGCGTATTTCAGCATATCCTCCGCGGTCACTTTCTCTTCCAATAAAGCCTCCGCACCGTCCTCGCTTCCCGTCAGTGGATCACTTTCAATCATTTTCGCTTTCACTCCAAAATAATCCGAGGCATTTTGACAATAATCGTACGCGTCGTTCAATTGTCTCTTGAAGACCGCCGCGCGACATTTGCGCACGTTCATATCGTTCTCGAACGACTTCACTCCGTGGAAACCTAAACTTTTCGCCGCAATTTCAACCGCATCCATAGCCTCCAAAGCTGGACGAGGGTGTTTATCGTTCAACTTATCGTCCACGATTTTCATGGATTTCTTGATAGAGTTCAAGTTCTTGTAAATGTCTTTGCATAAACTGAAATCTGGATCGTTGCGAACGCACACGGCGTAGAATTTCAACGCGCGTTCAGAGTCGCCGAGTTTCATCGCGGACATGCCACCGATATACACGGTTAAATATTTGATATCCGTCGCTTTCCAATCGCCGGTCGTTTTGATTCGAGATAAAATGGAAAACGCGTCCGTCGCGGATTCGTCAAACTTTTTTAGCCTCAATTTACACTTGGCGGCGAAGAGCTTTTGCAACGCCGTCACCGGTCGCTTCCGATCGATTTTTATCATCGTTTGCGAAAAAAGTATCGCGTTTTTGCACTCGTCTTTCTTCATCGCGGTTTCAAAGTCAACGCTGGCGGTAAAATACTCCACGTTTCGTCTCAATAATTTCACCGTTTTTTCGTATTCGAGTTCCAAGGCGACTTCTCCGGAATCGGCGATTTTTTCCTTGTATTGCGCCGCGAGCTCGAGAAGTTTCGATCCGGAAATGATGCCAAACTTATCCGTGCCATCTGCCCACATTTTCAAAGCTTCCTCTACATTCGAAGTTTTCTTCCCGTAATACGCATCCACGTATCCCTGCGCGTTTCTCTCGTTCACAGATCGCCATCGTTCCTCGCCGGTAAGTTTCAACAAATTCCTGAGCACGTCCACCATTTTTTCCGGTTCTCTGATGCCGTTATACACGCACCACTCAAACACCGCCGTTTGCGCGTCTTGGTCTTGAAACACGAGCATCTCTTTCATCTTCCCGTCGACTTTAACGTCCATTTTTGCCAGCGGGGGTAATCTCCCGACTCGTTCCAATCGTTCCGATTTCGGCGTCTCGTACGTTTGTCTCAACAACTCTCTAAATCCTTCCTCCGATTGCGCGATCGTCTCTCGTTTCTTTTCCATCTTTTTCTTCAACTGCTCTCCTAAACTCACCAACTTTTCGTTCTCGTCTCGCTGTTTCTGCTCGTCATTGATGAGCCGTTTCGCTCTTTTCATCACCTCCACTAATCTGTTCAAAGGCCCGCCGACGGCCACGTCCTCTTTGTCTTGCTCGATGTGCTCGTCCGAATTCAGTTGATGGTCTTGAAACTCTTCCACCAATCTGGACAACTCCTCCCCGGCTTTCACGAACTTCGTTTCGTTCAAATATTCCCTCACTACCTCGTACCTCTCCTGCGCCGTTTTCTTCCTCTTCTCCGGCACGCCTTCTCTCCTCCTTCTCTTGGCAGCGGCGCCGCCCACCGCCGGCCTCGCATCCTCCGGCATCTTCTCAATCTCCTCCTTAATCTTCAAAGCAGTCGCCCTCACGTGCTGATGATGATACAACTCGTGTTTCACGCAAAACCGAAACGCGGCGGATGCGTAATCGTCCCCGACGATGAAATCGATTGAACGTTGGACCAGTTTCTCGTTCCCCGAAGACGCGCCTCGAACGGTAATCTCGTGTGCAATTTGCACTTGAATATCCGATTTGAGAGTAAACTCGTCCGAGAATTCTCCTTCGATTTCGGCGTCTATTTCGCCCAGTAAATCTAAAAAATCATCGTTTTTGTTATCCTCCGTACCATTATCAGTGTTGTCTGACGCGAACGCAGTTGATGTTGATGCGAACATTGCTCCTATTAAACAACACAAAAGAAGCAGACATCCGATCGAATTTCTTCCCCGCTGCTGTCCTCGATATCGTCGTCGTCCTCGATGTTTTCTCGTCGACATCGTCGTCTTTACGTTCACGGTAGTATTCGGTGACGACGAAGAAGAAGTAATACAAGTCATCGTCGTCTTTTTACTCGTTTCATACGAACTGCTCGTTTTTTTATGCGTATCTTTCGCGCTCGTTCGTGTGTGACTAATGAAGCGCGAGGGATGAGATTAGTGTTGAGATTTTTCGACGACGGGAGACGATACCTCTATGGTATAGGACACACGCTCACGGAGCGCTGCTACTGCTGCTATGACTGCTATTCGTACTACTGCTACTAATACTACTGCTACTATTACTACTATTACTCTCTCTCTCTCTCTCTCTCTCTCTCTCTCTCTCTGATTGAATACTGAAATCTCTATTCTTCGCTCTTCGTCCTCTCTACTCGAGAGAGCGCGTTTGTTTCTCTCTCTCTCTCTCTTTTAACTTACGCGAGAACAAACTTGGTAATGCGCTTTACCAGAAGGTCTCTTTGCTTCTTCACTTTGATGAAACCAAAGTGGTCGCTTTTCTTTCCTTTGATTTCGAGTAACGCGAGGTGTGGTGGTGCGTTCGAGGTTCCGTTCGTGTTTCCGAAGGTTTCGTAGGAGGATTCCACCGGTTTCTCCGAACCGTCGTCGTCGTCTGAATCGTCGTCATCCTCGACGCCGAAGAAGAAGTCGGAGAGGATATTGTTGTTTTGTTTCTCGTTAAACTCGTTCTCGTTACGCTCTTCCTCGTCGTTGTTCTCTTCGTCGTCCTCGTCGTCGTTGACGTCTTCCTCTTCCGGTTGTCCTTTCGCCAATTTTTCGCAAAACTTTCGCACTTCTTTCACTCGCGTAAACTCGTCTCGTTGGCCGTGGACGAATAAGAGCCTCGTTTTCCTCGCCACCAAACTGCCGCGATTCCTCTTGTCTTTCACGAAGCACTTTCGCAACCTTCCCGCGTGCTTCCCGAATAAAAATCGAGATACGACGCCCATTAGAGAAGAAGTCGCAGCGAACGGGTTCAAGGACCCGAGAGGGAACGCGACCAAAATCAACCCGTCGATGCCGCATCGCGACCACACTCTTCGCTCCTCCTCTGATTCGCCTTTACAAAAGTCAACAGTATTCTGAGAAAGTAACTTTTCGTGCAACAACCCAACCGCGTTCGCGCCAACCGCGGCGCCGAACGAGTACCCGAACACGTGCATCTTCACTTCGACATCATCCTCTGCATCAACAGATTCGCGCGTTCGAATCTCTTTCACCATCTCCAGCACGTCTCTCGCGTCCACCTCCCCGAACACGCTCGCGCGACTCGTTTTCTCGTTCCCGTCGCACCCGCGAAAACTGACGTTATACGCGACGAACCCTCTCATCGCGAGTAGAATCGCGTACGCGTTGAGCATACATCGACTGCCCCCTAACTTCCCGTGCGCGTGGAGCAAAAGAAACACATCTTTGTTTTTCACGCGCTGTATTGCTTCAGGAGGACGATACACGTCGCACTCGAGACGCAACGCGAAAGTGTCGCTCTCCCCGTTTTCGCACGCAGGTAAGCGCACGTTTCGCTCGACAGTTGGTCGCGCGGAAGAGGATGCCATTTTTGCGTAGTATTAATTGACTGCTTTTGACGGTGGTGCCCACACGACGACGCAGCACAAAAGTGAAGAAAAAATGTGAACGCGTACTGGTATGACGCGTCTTCTTTACGTATCATCACGTGTATATATAATACGAAGAAATCTCGAAAGTGAAGAAAAAATGTGAACGCGTGAGTGTGATGCGTCTTCTTTACGTATCGTCACGCGTATATATAGTATGAAGAAATCTCTATCGTATATCATCTGGAGCAATTACCTAACATGATGACGCCGAACAAGACGAACGCGGCGCTGGCGAAGAACCCGGCGATGGCTTTTCTCCCGCGAACTTCGCGGTAGTACCAGACGCCCCAACTCGTACTCACGACGAGTTGACACTGAACCAACGGCCACCCGACGGCGACGCCTAATCTAGAAATGGCGACTATAGAGCACGCGTTTCCAGCGGACCAGAGCACGCCGGTTAACAGAGCCGGTTTCGCGCACGTCTCGAAGTGGAAGTTTAACGGCGAAAAGTCTCTATTGATTTGGCGGCGGTAGAGGTTGTACAGAAAGACGAGAACGACGGTTGCTAAGGCCGAGCCGACGCCGAAGGAGAACAGGTACTCTAACCCGGTGACTTCTTTGTTGGCGTATTTTAACGGCGTCATGAAAGACCCGTTGGCGATGCCGACGTACGTGGCGCACAGGATGCCGATTTTCACGTCTTTTTGCTTCTTCTCTGCTGAAGAGGAGGAGAGATTCAAACCGCCGCCGCTTCGGTGGTTTTTCGCGGTGGTGCGAAATCCAAACGGGTTGGTGGAAGCTTTCGACAAGTCGTCGAATTCTCTCATTCCATTACCACCATTACCACCACCACTCGACGACGACGACGTTGTACCCATCATCAACCGTTCCCGCGCCGCCGCGAATTCCCTGTTGCTACTGTTGTTGTTGACATTATTCGCAGTATTCATCTCTACGTCGTCGTCGTTCGTATTCCTATACATATCGTCGCCTCCTTCGCCGCCGTTGATTATTGGAGACACCGAACTCGATCTCGAACTCCCACTCGTCGTTTCACTCTCACCAAAAACAAAACTACTACCTCTGTTGTACTGACTACTTTTGCTCTCCGTTCTCCTCCCGCTCGAGGACGAAGAACTCGATGATTGCGACACCACCATCCCCATGCTCCCCATCCCGGCGCTCATCGCCGCGAGCGCCCACATCGAACCCGCGATATCTCTCACCTCTTCCTCGAACACGATCGTCCCCCACAAAAACCCAACAAAAACACTCAACCCGGACCATAACGTTTGCGCGGTGGATAAGCCGCACTTTTGTACCGCGACGATTGCGACTGTTCCGTTAATCACCCAGACGGAGGCTCCGAGGATGCCCCAATAGGTGAATTTCAACTCGATGCCGAACACGAGTGGCAGGAAGGACGTGAGGAAGCACGCGAAGGATTTATAGCACTGGAACTGTTCACATCGTAATAATCAAGTTAAAAAAGAGAGAGAGCGCGTTTTTGTCAGAGAGAGAGAGAGATGCGCGACAAAAAGCAGTACCGCGACCGGGTCGACGTTCGCTCTGACGATCGCTTTCGTTTTAATCGGCACCGCGAAGGAGCCGAAAAAAATGGACGCGAGAACTGCGTAGAACACGCCGGAGGCGAAATGAGTCTCCTCAATCATATATGTGTGTGCGAGTCGTGGTAAGAGTCGTGGTGAATGCGTGCGTTACGTAACAACGCGCTCGTTTTTATCGACGAGAGAAGAGAGAAAAGAAAACACGCGCTCGAATGTGTTTCTTTCTTTGAGGAACTTTCCAATTCGAATCCTTCATTGAACAACAAGAGAGAGAGAGAGAGAGAGCATCATGTCTCGCTTTTCACTCGCATCCTCTGGAAGAAGATCTGCTTTTTGCGCGTTTACTACTGCTCCTCGTCGTCGCGAGATTGATGGTCGTTGTTCTTCTCTTCGAAAGCAAACGATGCACGAGAGGAAGAAGAAGAAATCCATCCTTCGCTCGATGATGGATCAGCGACGAAACATTAGTTCTTTGAACAACGACGGCGACTTCGACGAAGACGAGAGCGACAAGAACGACGACAAAGATGATAAAGACAATAAAGATGATCCAGACGAAATCGCGTTTTTATCCAGTCGAGACGGAGAGAGATACAACAACACGAAAGAAGAGAACAAACACATCTCATCAACGTTGGCGGCTTCGACGGCGCCAACAACGCGAGACGAAGAAGACGAAGAAGAAGACAAAGAAGAAGACCAACCAGAAGAAAAGACAACAGAAGAGGAAGAATCTTTAGGCATACGGGAAAGGTTCGGACGACTCTTAACGAACACGTTCCGTAAGAAATGGGACTCGAAACCCGCGAGTTTAAAAGGCTTGGACGCGTCAGACGTGCCGAGACACATCGCGGTCATCATGGACGGGAACGCGCGCTGGGCGGAGAAACGAAGGTTACCGCCGAGAGTGGGACACGAGAACGGGGTGGAGAGTTTGAGAGCGGTGGTGAGGTGTGCGAGCGCGTGGGGGATTAAAGTCGTTTCGGTGTACACGTTTTCGATCGAGAATTGGTCGAGGGGACCGCCGGAAGTGGACGGGTTGTTGGAGTTGTTAGAGACGACGTTGAGAGAAGACGCGGAGAATTTGATGCGGAACGACGTGAAAGTTGCGGTTATGGGGGATTTGAGTCGCGTGAAACCGAGTTTACGACGCGCGGTGGAAGAGACGGTGGAGATGACGAAAGAGAATCAAGGCGTGGTGTTGAACGTGGCGTTGAGTTACGGCGGGAGGCAAGATATCGTAAACGCGGCGAAGGATATGGCCGAAGCGGTCAAGTTTGGAAGTTTACGGATCGAAGATATATCGCAAGAGACGTTTATGAGGTATTTAGGCACCGCGAACGTTCTGAAAGAAGGCGAGGAGGATTTTTTTGACGATGATCGCATCGATCGGAAAAGCGGTCCCCTCGAATCTGATCCGTTGGGTGATTACGCCGGCGTCGGCGAGCGATTCGTCGTCAACGGCGGACATCATACCTCCTCGTCCTCTTCCGCATCATCATCATCATCATCATCCTCGCAGCAACAACAACAACAACAACAAGAGAAAGGCAACACGTTGTCGAGTCTTCGAGCGGCTCGGTCGTTACAGAACCCAGATTTACTCATTCGGACCTCCGGCGAACAACGCCTGTCGAATTTCATGTTGTTCGAAATGGCGTACACGGAACTGTATTTCACCGACGCCATGTGGCCGGAATTCGGCGAAGCCGAGTTGAGAAGAGCTATTTTCGCGTACGCGAAAAGAGACCGAAGATTTGGTTCGAGAGCGGCGAAAGAAAATTCTAACAGCAACAACAACAACGAGTCGTCTGATTCGAAAAGAGTGCAACAAGGACCGCCGGGTAGGTTCGGTAACGGCGGTTTGAGCAACAACACAACAAGCGCTCCAAACAACGCCGGGGACGCTACCGAGAGAGAAGGATCTCAACACCAACCGTCTTCCGGGAGCATCAACGCCTTGACCCTAGGCGGGGAAACGAACGTGTTAAACAGCACTAAAGTAAATACGAAAGAGGACGTCCCCATCGAGCAAAAATCATCGTCATCGGAGGATGATTAATGTAAAGCGAGCGTTTACGTAGATTTAGAATTTGTATGAGACAACAACCGTAATGTTTTTTCTTCACTTCTTTCCGATGCCGATACCGAACAGTCACACCAAAAAGAACAAATCGAACATTTCCAAAGCGTCCTGTGAAAGTTGGTCCGTCGTCGGTGGCATTCGAAATCAGTATCAACGCAACGGAGACGCGAAAACGTATTACGAAAACAACGGCGAAGCGTACACGAATCCGCACTTTTCTCGCTTGCGCGAAGTTTTGCCGGGAACGCTTTTCGACGACATCGTGGTGCCGAAAATACTCGTCCCGAGCATAAACGCGAAGAAAAAGACAAAGAATAAAGGAACGAATGAGGATGACGAGCATTTTGTGGAAGAAACGACGACGTGTTTTCACGTTTTAGATTTCTGTTGCGGCAGCGGAGAATTCTCGAACATTCTCCTTCGTTGGAGCAAAGACGTGAGACAAATCGCGTTCGCGATAACCGCTGCGGATCCGTACACGAGGGAGGCGTTTAAGAAACAAAAAGAATTCGCGAACGTAGAGTGTAAACCGTGGAGCTTTAAGAGCGTGTGCGAGGGGTGTTTAGAGGAACTCGGAGACGAAGATTTCGCGTACGATATCGTGGCGATATCGTACGCGATTCACCTCTTGCAGCCGTCGTTGGAACATTTGTTTTACAACGCGTTGGCGAAAAGGTGTCGGTATTTGGTGATCGTTTCACCGACGAAGAACAAAGGCCTGATCGAGAAGAATAAAGAGACGAGTTTTGGTTTCAAAGAAATCGCGTACGAGACGAAACTGAAAGTGCACTTGAGAGTGTTTGAGAGTTTACGATTACACGCGGTTGGACTCCGTTGATTCGTTTAATAAGAGTTCGCTTCTCCTTTACGCGCGCGCAAATGCACATCATACCTACTCTGTTTACTCTCTTTACTCTCTCTCTCTCTTTCATTCACGCAGTACACTAATACGAGAAAACGACCACGACGACGAGCAGTGTCCAACACGTCGCGACCGCCACGACGCATCCGACGAACAACTGTTTCCCTCGCGGATGTTCTTTAATCTCCGAGTGTTCAAACACCAATCTCTCGTATATAAATTCCGCGAACGCGATCGAACACGTGAGCGTAAACACGATGAACGCGATTTGTAAGTACCGGTAAAACCATACTTTTAATGTTCTTCTTCCTTTAGTGTTAGTAGTATTATTCTTGTTGTTGTTCTTCGATGTGTTCTTGTTCTCGTTCTTCGTCGTTAGAAAAGGAGTGGTAGTATTCCCCGCGTTGGATTCATCCTCCTCCATCTTCGGACGATGATGTTGATTTGGAAAAAGGAACCCGTTCCGGTGTTTCAGCGCGTCTCTTCTCTCCTCAAACATTATTTAAAAAGGAGCAGTCTCGCGTACGTGCGTGTACGTATTTTCTCTCTCTTTACGACCACATTTTGTGTGTTTTGTGCGTCTCCTTTTGTTGTTGTTGTTGTTCTTACATCAGAAACCACTTGTGTAATTCGAGGAGCAAAAATGAAGAAAAACTGTCGAGCCTTTTCGTTTCCTCATATATAAAAATAGGCGTAAAACTCATCATCAAATCATGGGCGGAAAAACAGAACTCACGACGATCAAAACGCTGATGGAAATCACCGGTCAGAACAAAGAGGACGTGCAGTCTGTTTTGCAGAAATTCGGCG
>Ga0255771_1004837_pt1 | contig 12027 bp, 10 predicted proteins | sample 011ome_19_FD_179969 | JGI IMG/M metagenome (GOLD analysis project Ga0255771, IMG submission 179969) | Coastal salt marsh microbial communities from the Groves Creek Marsh, Skidaway Island, Georgia - 011510BT metaG (version 2) | ecosystem: Environmental > Aquatic > Marine > Intertidal zone > Salt...
AACTACTATAAAAGAGATAACAAAAAATGTGTCACGCCTTTTCTTCTTCTTCTTCTTCTTCTCTGTGTTTGACTTTCCTCACATTTTCCCCGAGACTGGCCTCTTTCTTTTCTCGATGGAAACGACCAACACGCGATGAGCGCTTCTCTCAAAACCACACCGCATCCTCCGTCTCCGTCTCCTTCTTCTCTCCAAGAGCACCACACGATCCCACCTCTGATAATATCCGACTGTTCGCACGTGAAAGACACGCTCTCTTGTTTACTCCACACGATACTCTTTCAACGGTCGCTCGGTCCGATTTCAGTCCGCGACTGCACGTGCGACTTTTGCGACGTGACGTATTGCCAGGCGAAATCAGCGTCAAAATCAAAAGGAGGAGACGATAACGACTTCGTCGTTGGGAAATACGTGGATGATAAGATTCAGAGAGTGATTGAACACTGCATGCAGATGGCGGTTTCAACGAATCATCGAGTCAAAGAGGTGACAGTTTTGTTGCACTTTTACGAGAAGACCATGACGACGACGACAAAGAAAACGAGCAAAAACAACAGCGCGAGTAACAGTCACAACAGCAGTCCTCGCGGCGGCGCGGGGACGTCGTCGTCGTCGTGGAAAAATGGCATTTCCGGCGGCGGCGCGACGATTCAGACGAGCTCGTTGACGAATCGAATGCGCAACGAGGACAACGCGCAGGCGAAGAAGTTTGGACGAAAGTGGGAGACGTGGCAGATTTCTTTGGAGATGTGGGACGAGGACTCGTTGCTGGTCAATTCGAGAGGAGAGTCGATGGAGAAGCAACGCGAGCGCGCCGCGAATGACTTGGCGGAGACGTTGAGTGGGACGATGACGCATATTTTAGCTCTGTGCGAGGAGAAGAAAGAGCACGTGCCGGCGGTGACGACGGAGAGGATGCCGAGTTTTCCGTTTGAAATCGAGCTGGTCGAGATTGACGGGTTGAATAGTCGGGGCGGGAGCGGGAGTCAAGGCGGGGTGTTTTCGAGCAGTTTTGGGATGCTGAAGAAGTTGTTGAAAGACTCCACCCCGACGCAGTTGATTTAGATTTTTTAGATGTTAGAGACGTACGTCGTCTCGATGGATGCGCGCGTGTGTATATAAAATAATGTAAAAGAGAACTATTCTTGATAAGTTTAACTCGCATCATCACTTTGCCATGCGATCTCTCTCTCTCTCCTTCTTCACTTGCCTTCTCACCAATAACTCGTTCCTCAATCGCGCGGCTTCGTTTTCGTCGAACTCGCCCATCATCACCCGTCGCATTCTGCTGTGCAAAAGCTTCTCCTCTTCCATCTCTCTTTCCTCTTCTTCCGTAATTTTACGCACTGGAAACCACCCGGGCAATTCGAACGCATCGAAAGCTTTACCGAGCTCTTCGCTCAACATCGCGCTTCCCATCCCGGCGACGACGCCGCCTAACAAAAACCCGCTCGGCGCGCCGCTCACACCTCGATACAACCCCCAAATCGCACTTCCAGTCACTCCTCCTGCTATCATATCGTTCATCACACCATCTCTCTGTCTCAACAACTTCGCCGTCTCTTTACTCCCTAAAAAAGTCCCTCCGACGACGACAAAATTCGTCGCCATGTTCAGCGCGTAGTGCGGCGCGACCGAAACCGGGCGTCCGCGAACCAACGCAAACGCGAGACCAGATGCGACCCCAGCGCACCCGCAATAAAACGTGCCCTCAACCACGCGCTCGAGCCACCCAGGGTTGCGTAAAATCATCGGGTTGCTCGGTAACGAGAGCGGTTTGATGATATCGTTATTCGTATTCGTAGTAGTAGTAGTATAAGCGGCTCCACCATCATCATCCTCTTTCTTCTTCTTCTTCTCTTTCCGCCAGAACGATCCACCCCCCATCTGCGTCCCAAAAGTGAGGAGTCTCGTGTTATTATTACTACTCCTTCTACTGTATTCTCTCGATTATCTTCTCGTTCTCGGCATAAACTTCTGTCCTTTCTGACTCAATCTTTTCCTCCTCTTTTGCAACTCTTTCTCCAATTTCCCCGCACCTGCGGCTTTCAAACGCTCGTACTTTTCGAGTATTTCCAGCTTCTTCTTGAGCGATTTTTTCAGGTGATAATTCCTCGGCAAGAGCTTTTTCTCTTTCACTTCCACGTCTGTATCTCCTCCTTTCGATGACTTACTCTCGTTCTTCTTAGTCGCCGAGGGCATCTCTCGTCGCTCTCTACAAGGGCAGTTTTTATGGTGGTTGGTTTGGGAAAATTATTCCATTTCTCCATTAAATCTCTCCTTATATCTCTCTCTTTTGATGCGCTCTGTCTCCTCCTTTGCGGCGTTTTCCACGTGTTCCAATCATCACTCGTCGTCGCGTACTTCAGTGTCTTCGAGGAGCGCGAGGAGCAAAAAAACGTCCGTCATAGAGGCGTGGAATCGTGATGATGATGCGCGCAGCGTAACAACAAATGGAACATTAAGATACGACCGAAAAGAAGAACAACAACTGAATGCGTCGGCTTTCTTCACCCCTTTTCGAGCGCAAACGAGGGCGAAAACGACGTTTACGGCTTCGAGGAGGAGACGACAAAGTGGACGAGTTTTTTGCGTCGTCGCAGGAGGAGGAGGAAAAGGAGGAGATTTGAACCAGCCGTTACACGCGATGACGATGCGAAGGAAACGCATCCGCGCGAAAGAAGCGTCGATTTTAAAACTGCCGGCGGCGTCGACGAAGAGGAAAGTGGCTATTTTCGTCGAGCCGTCGCCGTTTACGCACGTCAGCGGGATGAAGAATCGGTTTTTACGTTTGATTGAAAACTTAGCCGAATTGGGCGACGAGGTTGTGGTTATCACGCCGTGCGTGGATCCTCCGGAGGAGTATTGCGGGTGTAAAGTTATCGGCGTGAAAGGCATCGTGTTGCCGTTTTACGGCACGGATACGCTGTTGTTGTCCACGGGTTTGAGCGGGAGAGTGTATCGGGATTTTAAGGAGAAGAAACCGGATTTGATACACTGTTCGACGCCGGGGACGATGATTTGGGCGGCGATTTTGTATTCGAAGATGTTTGGGGTGCCGTTGGTGCAGAGTTATCACACGCACATTCCGCATTATATTCCGCGGTATACGCCGGAGGCGTTTGGGATTGCGAGGTTTTTACAGAGGCGGATGTGGGATTTAATTCGCATTTGGAGCGGATTCGCGCAGACAACTATGGTGACCAGTTCAATCATGGAGGAAGAGTTGAGACAGATGGGGTGTTCGAGGTTGCAAGTGTGGCAAAAAGGCGTGGATACGGTGACGTTTAATCCGCAATTTAAAAACGAAGAGTTTTCCAGGCGCGTGTTGACCGAAGGGAGGAGTGGACCAATCATCGGGTGCGTCGGAAGACTCGGCGCGGAGAAGAACTTGTACGCTTTGAAAGAGATTTTGACGCATTTACCGGAAGATACGAACGTGGCGATCATTGGCGATGGACCGGAGAGGAAAGCGTTGGAGAAACACTTCGAAGGAACGAGGACGACGTTTACCGGGATGTTGACTGGAGAAGATTTAGCGATGGCGTACGCCGGTTTAGACGTGTTTGTGATGCCATCGGAATCGGAAACGTTAGGATTTGTGGTCATGGAAGCTATGGCGAGTGGCGTGCCGGTGGTGGCGGTTGCCGCGGGTGGATTGTTGGACATCATGACCAATTGCGCCGGGAATGCCGGGGAGTTGTATCCGTCCGGGGATTACGCCAAAGCCGGCGAGTTGACGAGAAGTTTACTGACGGATAAGCAAAAGTTGGCGAGATACTCGCAAGCGTCTTTGGAGTACGTCTCGCAGTGGTCGTGGATGTCCTCGAATAAAAAGTTACGCAATCGACAATATTTCAAAGCCGTTCGCAGACATTGGAAAGCAAACTTTGGTAAGGAAAGAGCGAAAAAGATTAAAGTGCGACAGTGGATGGCAAACGCGTTGCAGTTTGTAACGAGTGGATGGTTTCTGGTGAACTTGGCCTTCATCGTTGCCGCGTTTGGGATTGTTCTCGCAGGGAGGAACTTGGAGTTATCCGCGAACGTGGCGAAGAAAGTCGCCGCAAATAGCGCCACAGCGAACGGGGTCATCAAAACCGTCATCGCGGCGATTGAAACTGCAATTATGAAATATGGCGTTCCCGTAGCCATGTCTGCGAACGTTGTCGCGATTGCGTTAGCAGGCATCGTGCCGTTTATGACAATGATTCCGTTGTTCATCGCGAGTGGCTTGTTTTTTGGCGTCATCCCGGGCGGCGTTTTGAATGTCGTCGGAGCAACGGTAGCGGCAGTATTCGCGGCGAACGCTTCGCGTGCGGTCGTGAAAGCGGCGGCGACGATGAAGCAACCAGCCGAGCTGGTGCTCGTAAAATCCAACGCGCCCGTCCGACGATTCTTGAAAGCTCAAATGTCCGCCGTAAAAAACGGCATCGTCAATGAAAACATCATTTCGCAATGTTCCTCCATTTGCGCTTTGCGATTATTCCCACACTCGCCATTTACGGTCGTTTCGTACGTTCTCGGCGCTATTCGAGACCTTCGGCTTCGCGCCATCTTTCTCGGCACCGCGGTTGGTACCATTCCGTGGGCCTTATTCTACTCCTTGGTCGGCAACAGCGGTAAAAGCTTGCTCCAACTCTCCTCCTCTTCCGCGAAGAAAGCCGCCATCGTCGCGTCGAGCAAAACGCCAGCAGACTTGGCCGCTTTCACGAGTGAACGAATCGTCGACGCGTTATCGCGCGCGGACAAACTCGTTCCCAAAGTCTTAACGGGCTTGGAAATGGTGATTGTCGGTATCGCGCTTGTCTTGACCCTTATAACCGCGGTCAGAGTCGCGTTGGACGTAAGAGCCGAACAGCAGAAAAACAACCACCAAATGGAATCCTCATCCGGATAGGAAGGGTTTTAATACTCATAAAGATACCAAAACGAACGTGTAATACACATCCTCCGCGTAACATCTGATACGCCTTTTTTCCTCAAGTCTTTTAAGTGGATAAATCTCTCCACAAAAATATATGCTTGGCGCATCAACAGTCCTCTCTCAAACGACCGCCGCGGTCGTCCACAAACGCGACAGCAATGCATTCGTAGTACCATCATTCACAAAATCATCTCGGTTGTCTCGGCAAACGTCCATTCTTGCGTCGTCGTCGTCGTCTTCCTCTCACGGGGAAAACAACGACGAGAACGAGAAACTTCGCGTTCCATCGAACCTTTTCCCCGGGTTCCCATCCCCGGAAAAGAAAGCCGCCTCATCTTTGGTCACGTTAATGACGATGGCGGCGTGTCGCGTCGTTTTAGATCAGTGGTGCGGGTCCAGGCATCGATCGCCAATGTACAACAAACTCATCGATTACATGCAAAAAGGTGCCCCACATACCAAAGGACAGCCCAGACCGATACGAGACGGCAACGCGTGGCTGCACGAGCTCATGCGACACCCGGAGCTCGATTTCCGCCTCGCCGCGGTACGAATTCTCGAAACGAGGAAACTGTTAGTCGATACGGAGTTTAACTGGGACGCGATGAACGCGAACGCGAGGGAAGGAATAGTCGCGGAGAGCGTCGCTTTGAACAAGTTATATTTGAGTCAACTGGCGGAGTGTACCGAGAGCGAGGAGTTTTGCGACGCGGAGGATGTACTCAAAGACGACAAAAGAAACGACGACGATTCGGAGGGAGGGTGATTTTGACCAGACTACCCCTGCTCGACTTGTGCGTAGGGCAGATGATACGCTTTTAGTATGTAGTACTCATCAATACTGTCGTTTTACGCGTAAAACGTAAAGCGCGCACAGAGGACACTCGACCGTTATCTCAGGCCTCACAATTTCTCCTTCCCCTTCCACAAGAATAAACCACCGCGTGCGAACGCTAAAAATGCCACCTCTACCTCCTCGCCAAAACGAAAACGACGAGCACAGCGGCACGAACAACACCTCGATCGATTTAACGTTGACGGAATCTGAGCTCCAAATCATCCACGCCTTTCGCAGTCTCACGAATCCCGTCATCGAATGTTCGCACATGCTCTCGCCGTTCGCGGCGTACATCTCCCACCAGATGGCGATGACCACGTCGCAAATCACACGAACGACGTGGTTTATCGCGCGGTACTGGTGGTTGAGACATTCGAGGCGAAGGTACGGACCCGTGGTTGCCTCGCTGGCGATTGGCGGGGTGGTTATGCAACACAAACGGAGGAAAGTTGGAGGAGCAGTTGGGGAAGTTGGTGGGGCAGTTCCCCTGATGTACTCGACGACGGGATTGGAAATCGGGAAAGGATTGAAACTGTTTTTACACTTAGCGAGAAAACTAACGACCCCAGATCCGCTTCCAGAATTCACCGGGTCGATGATACTCTTCGTCGCCGCGTTTGCGCCGCACAAAGCGTTGGTTCGACGGTTTTTGAAACTCGCGGCGAAGGTGTGCAAGATACCGAGGATACGGAAGACGTTGCAGAAAAACGGGAAGAAGTTGGCGAAACTTTTGGCGCAGAATAAAGCAAAGAACGAGGTGTTTAGCTATCGCCAGGCGCTGAACGAGGCGTGGAAAGAGTTGGAGAGTTCGCTGGCGCCGGACGTGTTGCAGAGCATGCGGGTGGCGGAGAGGAGGGCGGCGGCGATTGCGCACGGCGCGTTTGAGGAGGACGACGCGGACGCGTTGTTTTTTAGCGAAGAGAAAGAAGATAGCGATGATGATGATGACGATGAGGTCACGCGTAACAATAATAATAACAGCAGTAGCAGTAGTAATAGTAGCGCGAATAATGAGTGGAGGAGAAGGAATAATAAGTTTGGGCCGAAACTCCCCGAACGAAAGAAGAAGGAGAAACAGGAGCAGCCGCAGCAGCGGCACAAGAGGAAACCGTCGACGTTACAACGCGTCGGATCGTTGGTAAACGTGGTCACGGGTGGTGGGAAAGGTAAAGGTGACTGTGGCGATGAGGATATAGGAGTAGAGGGAGAGGATGAAAACGATGGGAGTAGAGCTCTGGTCACTTTTGATGCGCTGCAAACGCATAAGAGTCCTCGCGCCTCGAGAAGCAGATGGTTCGATACGCCCTCGGATGCAGAAGAGGAAGATATAGACGAAGAAATCGACGATATTATCCGGAATCGAATCGCTAGAAATAATAATAATAATAATAACAGCAAAAGTAAACGCGCAGTTGCGAACAACAAGAACAAAAAAGATAAGAGTGGCTCGAACGGCTTAAAAAGGAACGGCGTTTTGTCCATCGTTCAAAGATCGGTGTTACACTTGGTAGAGGATGTGAGGTGTTTTCCGCAAGACGCGGTCGATTACGTCTTCCTCGGCGACGCTGGATTACCCCTCGCGAAACTTCCGAGAGAGTCAGAGGTCGAACGGTTCATCCGCGCGATTGAAACCGAAGCGAAGGATTGTTTCACGCACGTCCAGTTGGCGTGTTTTTTGATGCAACGACAAAACAAAATCGACATTGCGGCCGAAGCCGTCGAACGGTCCGCGAAATGGAGAAGCGGATACAAATTTCTCGACGACCGCGCGTTGAAAAAGTTTCAAAATGTCATCTTTCGTCATCGAAGATTACCGAGAGGCGGCGCGCAAGTCATTTTCCGTTTGCGCGCGGCGCACGATATGATTTTGAAGAAATCGAGCATGGATTCCTCTCTGAATTTAGAGATTGTTGTCTGTGCTATCGTCTCAGTCGTCGAACGCGAGTGGCAGAAACTTCGCGCGTCTGGGAACGGACGTTTGCGTGGAGGTATCGTTTGTGTCGTTGATTGTGCTGGGTTGGATATAACCGCGCTTCCGATTTCGCTCGTCGCCGCGACGTTGCGACTTTTAGACGCTAACTATCCAGAGTTAGCGGCGGAAGTACACGTCACTTCAGTCTGGTGGGCTGCGAAAAGAGCTCTGAAAGCGTTACTCGATGGCGTCTCGACTTCGTCAAGAGCTCGCGTGCACATTTACAAATCTGGAAACAGCGGAACGGAGAAGTTACTGGACCATTTCGCGAGACATCAATTGCCTTCCTGCATCGCCGGAGGCACGTGTAAATGCCGAAGATGTAAATCGCTTCCCACCGCGCAAATGTTTCGCACGAGAGAAGGGACGTGGCGAGACATTCCTTGGGGAGAAATGAATGCGAGTCAACGCAGACAGTACGTCCGACATCATTTCGTGTACCTGGTTGGTTTGTGTGCGTTTTACCCGATGCACTTTGCACGGATGACTGCGCACCCTTTCTTGGTTTCCGCGGTAAAACTCGATTCGCGAATGTCGCGGCGAACACGAATAATGGTGTGGCGAACAGTTATGAGTGCCATCGTGTTGCTCGTCACGTTTTGGATATGGCAATGGATGGAATCGAACCCGACACAAGTTGAGATCATTCGCGACGACATCAGCAGCAAAGTCATCAACTTGCGGGAGAAAGGTAAGGCGAGAATCGACGATCTTCAAAGGAAAGCCGTATTGGCGCGCGATAGGTTCAAGAACAGTAAATTGTAGATTTAAGTGTTACAATGTGTAGTTTAATTTTCAAATAAATTGTGTAGTATCGTGTAAAGCGTGTTTCTCTTCTTCTTCTTTCAGTCGTGTCGTATCGTTCAATCTTTCTTTCTTAATAGTTTCCACCATAACCGCCTCCGCCTCCGCCACCACCGTAGCCGCCACCACCGTAACCGCCACCACCGTAGCCACCTCCGCCGCCGTAGCCGCCTCCGGCTCCGCCACCACCGCCTTGGTTCGGACATTTGTTTGCGAAATGACCCGGCTCGCCGCACTTATAGCAGTTTCCTGAAGCGCCGCCGCCGCCACCACCACCACCACCGCCATATCCACTACCACCACCATAACCGCCGCCGCCGCCGGTGGTTTGTTGGTTGGGACACTTAGACGCCCAGTGTCCTGGCTCACCGCATTTGTAGCAGTTCCCGGAAGCGCCTCCTCCGCCTCCTCCTCCACCGCCGCCATCACCGCCGTAGCTTTGTTGATTGTATCCACCAGCGCCACCACCCATGTTACCACCCATGGCAACGCCCCCTTGGCCTGACTTCCATTCGTTCGCTGCGACGGACGGAGCGCCACCGCCACCACCTGCCGGGCGATCGACTTTTTCTTCCAAGATTGACTCGCCGTTGTGAAGTTTTTTCAACTTTTCAATCAAGACTTTCGACTCGTCGGCAAAGTTTCCGTCGCAGATTGGTTCAACCGACTGAATCGTGTACTTCACGCGCGTCATGTCGTTGTACGTGTCTTCGTTAACCTTCAACTTGAACTTGTACTCTCTCCACCTGATGTCGTCCCTTTTTTTCTCAAACGCGTGAAAGTCGGTGTCCAAGAGATGTTTGAAATCCGGCGCCGGCATGCCAAATAACTTTTCACCAACCTCGCCAAAGACACTCGCCATTACCGCCCCGGAATAATCCGCCAATTTTACGGTACACAGGTATCTCCAATCCACCGACGGTATGACGGTGTCGTAGTGTCGTTCGCATTCCCACATGCCGTTCATTTCGTTCTGGCGCATCTTCTTTTGACACTTGCGTCCGTCGTGATCCATAGGGCAGGCGGGATACATCGGCCCATTGTCGCTGTTGTGAATGTACGTGATCGAACCCCTGCAAACGACCCAGAATGCATTGCTGCACCCACCGTTCGCGGCTTCGTTTTCGATTTGTCGAATGGTGGCAAATCTGTCGCCTCTTCCGCCGACGGCGCCAGCTCCGCCCATGCCGCCGGAAAGGACTTGTACGTCCTCCGTCTTTCCGCCAGCGTCGTACCACGATCGCAATTGTCCCGCTTTCGGATGATCTGGATTCACATCCATGACAGTGTTGTTTCTGATGGACAAGTTCTTCCCGTTAAACTCGCCGACGCACGCGCGCTTGCACGCCAAGATTGGGTGCTGGTTCTCGAAGAGCATCGTCTCGAGCTTTTGACCGAGACCGTCGGCGTGTTCGCCCCACAACGTCAACTCCACTTCCGCGCTGGAATCGTCGCGAAGCTTGATCGAACGCTTCGCTTTCTCGCCACCCGTTCGAAGCATTTGCATCGAAATCGGACTTACTTCGTGAACGACACCCATGACATCGATGGAGGTATCCTTCATCAACGTCTCGATTTCTTTGATGTTGCGGAAGTTGTATTGCACCTTTGGGATTTTCATCGCACCCTGGGCGTTCTCCGGCAACGGTTGGACGACTGTGTTGTGGTCCAACTTCATCTCGTACGCACCGATCGCATATCTCGGGTTTCGAGACGCCGTTAACGTTGCCTTTGAAATCTCGTACACCCCGTATTGTTGCATCTTCTCCGCCAAGTTCAACGCGCAGTCGCCAAAGCACACGACTTTCATTTCGCTGCCTTCCGCATCGACCACGTCAAAGCCGAGAACTTTCCCTTCGCCTTTGGCGTTGTGCCACGTGCGCACTTCAATCGGCGTCGTCACGCGAACGCACACGGACCAGCCTTGTTGGTACGGGTTCAAAGCTTGCAAAGGCGTATAATTCGTCGCGCCGCCGTACTGGGTGCCTACTTTCCCGGTTGGACCACCGCCTCCGGCGCGATTACCACCGTAACTGCTCCCGTAGCCCATATCGTTTTGTTTCGCGCCCATGGAATCGTACCCGTTGCCGCCTGCGCCGTTTTGGTTTCCGCCACCATGACCACCGGCGCCTCCGCCGTAGGGATTTTGTTGTTGTTGTTGCCCGTACGCGCCGTGTCCGTACCCGCCCCCGCCGGTACTCTGATACCCGACGTTACTCTGCCCAAACGGCTGCGCCGCGAACGGCTGCGGCGGATTCCCACCACCAATCGTCTGCTTCTTCGCGTAATTCTGCGGGTTCCCCATGATCGATTGCTCTTGAACGAGAACTTCCAACTGCGTGATAATCGGCATCACCTTGTCCCCGACCATGTTGTACATGACGTCCAAGACGCGCACGACGGTGTACTTTCGCAGTTGCTCTGTTTTTCACAAACGTATTCAAAGAAAAGAGAGAAAGTGTGAGTCTCCGACAAAAGGCGCATTTGAAGTGGTCCTTGCGTAAAAGGATAAAGATAAGAGAGAGGAAGAGGAAAACCAAACGCTTCTCTATCGTCGAGACGAAAAGAGGATTTCGCTCGAGGAGGCACCCCCCCTGTGTTGTTTGAAAAACATACCTGAAACGATCAACGGATTCAACTTTGGCGAGCACATCGCTTGAGAATACGAGGCGCCATCGCTGTAATAGTAATAGTAATAATAATAATAATAATAATAAGAGTCGCACAAAAAAGAAGGTCAGCGAATGATGATGTCGCGCGTTCTCTCGCGCGCATCTCTTTAAAGCAGAAGAAGAAGACGAAGAAGAATCGTCTCTCAAGCCGCTCGAGAAGAACGAAGCGACGGAGTGAAAGAAAAGAAATTCAAAAAGTGCCCAGATTTGAGATGCGATGATTTCCAAACAAAAAACATACCTGATCATGACCCTGTATCTCGTGTTCTCCGCCGATTCCGGTTCGCCGGTCGTGTTCTTAATCTTGCGGATGTCTGCAGGTGAGAGAGAAAGAGTGATGATGTGTGAGTAAACGGAAAAGAAGAGCGGAGAAACATCAAAAATTGAATCTCGCGCGATTCTTTTGTATTCAAAAATTCGATCTCTCTCGCGCAAAGAATGAATCGATTCTTTCGAAGAAGAAGAATAGAAAGCAAGAGTATCGTTTAATAATAAAAAAAACGTAAACAAAACAATTACCTGCTATTTGTAGCACCGGTTGAAACGCCGAAGGATCCGGTCGCTCTTCCAGCATTCGCGCGAGAGCGTTTGTCGTTAATGAGGGTGATGCTGCCACCATGATGATTCTTCTTCGCTTCGTCTGTTTCTTTCAACTCTGACGTTTTTTTTTGTTTCTCGAGTGAAAATTTTTTTTCTTTCTCGCACATTTTTAAAACCCTAAATAGGTATTCAATGGCGTTTTTGGTTCAGACGGAGGAACACCTCGCACACAAAAACAGCGCACGACGAAAAGATATATAATAAATGTTGAGCGGCG
>Ga0255771_1004843_pt1 | contig 12015 bp, 7 predicted proteins | sample 011ome_19_FD_179969 | JGI IMG/M metagenome (GOLD analysis project Ga0255771, IMG submission 179969) | Coastal salt marsh microbial communities from the Groves Creek Marsh, Skidaway Island, Georgia - 011510BT metaG (version 2) | ecosystem: Environmental > Aquatic > Marine > Intertidal zone > Salt...
CAGTTGCCAGCGATGCTTTGGTAATGCCCAGCAATTCGCGGCTCGCGGTGGGCGAAATGAGCCCCTCGGCCTCCAGCCGATCACATTCCTCAAGGAAAGCGGTGTACTCGGCCTGCTCGCCCTTAATAAAGGTTGAGTCGCCGGTTGAGATGATCTCGACCTTTCTCAGCATCTGGCGAACAATGACTTCGATGTGCTTGTCATTGATCTTCACACCCTGCAGGCGATAGACCTCCTGGATCTCGTTGACGATGTACTCGGCCAGCGCCGGGATCCCTTTCAAGCGGAGGATGTCGTGGGGACTCAGAGGCCCTTCGGACACGATCTCGCCCTTCTCTACAGTCTCACCTTCGAATACCGACAGTTGGCGCCATTTGGGAATCAACTCCTCGTAGTGGTCTGAACCATCCGCCAAGGTAGAACCGTCAGTTGGCGTAATCACCAACCTGCGCTTGCCCTTGGTTTCCTTACCGAAGCTGACCGTCCCCGATATCTCGGCAAGAATCGCCGGTTCCTTGGGCTTTCTGGCCTCAAAAAGATCCGCCACTCGTGGCAGACCACCGGTGATATCGCGAGTCTTGGAGCCTTCCTGCGGAATGCGCGCGATGACATCACCGACTTCTACCTTAACCCCGTCTTCAAGGTTGACCATTGCGCCGTGAGGCAGGAAGTAATGTGCCGGCACGTTGGTGCCTGCAAGCATCAGCTCCTTACCTTTACCATCAACCAACGTCACCGCAGGACGGATGTCCTTGCCAGCTGTGGGACGCTCGGCGACATCCATGACAGAGATACTGGACAATCCCGTGAATTCGTCAGTCTGTCGGCGAATCGTCACGTCCTCATTCATACCACTGAACTTAACCGTACCGGCCACCTCTGTGATGATGGGGTGAGTATGCGGATCCCAAGTGGCGACGATATCGCCCGCTGACACGGTCGCTTCATCCTGAACGCGAATGGTCGCACCATAAGGCACTTTGTAGCGCTCACGCTCGCGGCCCACCGAATCCAGCAGAGACAGTTCACCGGATCGAGAAACCGCCACCAGAGAACCGTCCGGCCTGTCGACAACCTTGATGTTGTGCAGACGGATTACACCGTCGTTATTCACCTGAATATTGTCTTGCGCAGCCTGACCCGACGCGGCACCACCAATGTGGAAGGTCCGCATGGTCAGCTGAGTACCAGGCTCACCGATTGACTGGGCAGCAACCACTCCGATTGCCTCACCCATGTTGACCTGATGACCACGACCCAAGTCGCGGCCATAGCAAGTGGAGCAGATGCCGTAACGGGTCTGACAGGTAATCGGAGAACGTACCACGATCTCCTCAATACCCATCCCGTCGACCTGCGCCGTCAAAACTTCGTCGAGCATAGTGCCCGCCTTAAGCAGGATCTCACCCGTGGAGGGGTCGACCACATCTTGCGCGACGATTCGACCCAGCACGCGCTCTGACAATGACTCGATAATATCGCCACCATCGATGACCGAGGTCGTCACCAGACCCTGATCCGTGCCGCAATCCTGCTCAGTCACTACTACATCCTGGGCAACATCGACCAGGCGACGAGTCAAATAACCCGAGTTCGCTGTCTTCAAGGCGGTATCAGCGAGACCTTTACGCGCACCGTGGGTCGAAATGAAGTACTGCAGTACGTTCAGACCTTCCCGGAAGTTAGCGGTAATGGGCGTTTCGATAATAGAGCCATCCGGCTTGGCCATGAGTCCACGCATACCAGCCAGCTGACGGATCTGAGCGGGCGAGCCTCGCGCTCCCGAATCGGCGTACATGTACACCGAGTTAAAGGACGCCTGCTCTTCATCCTTGCCCTCGCGGTTGGTCACCGTCTCTTTAGACAGCCCCGCCATCATGGACTTAGATACCTGATCGTTAGTTCTCGACCAGATATCGATAACCTTGTTGTACTTCTCGCCCTGGGTCACCAGACCGGCACGATACTGCTGCTCAATCTCGGCTACCTCACCCTCTGCGCGAGCAATGAGATCGGCTTTCGCCTCGGGAATGGCGAAGTCGTTAACGCCAATAGACGCACCTGAGCGAGTTGAATACTCATACCCGGTGTACATCAGCTGATCCGCAAAGATCACGGTCGACTTTAGGCCGACCGCACGATAGCACTGGTTAATCACACGTGAAATCGCCTTCTTCACCATGGGCTGGTTGATCAGATCGTAGGACAGACCGTCCGGAACAATATCCCACAGCAACGCACGTCCCACCGTCGTCTCAACGATACGAGTCCGCTCGGTCGTCTCCTCACCGAGATTCATCAAGACCTCGTGGACACGCACTTTTACTCGCGCCTGTAGGTCTACCTGACCGCTGCCAAAAGCACGCTGCACTTCCTGAGTGTCAGCGAAAGACATACCCTCGCCTTTGGCGTTGACGCGCTCTCGAGTCATGTAATAGAGGCCCAAAACCACGTCCTGAGAGGGGACAATAATGGGATCACCCGATGCCGGCGAGAGAATGTTGTTGGTTGACATCATCAGGGCGCGGGCTTCGAGCTGAGCCTCAATGGTTAGCGGCACGTGCACCGCCATCTGATCGCCATCAAAGTCAGCGTTGTAAGCAGCACAGACCAATGGGTGCAACTGAATAGCCTTACCCTCGATCAGGACTGGCTCAAATGCCTGAATGCCCAGTCGGTGCAAGGTAGGCGCTCGGTTCAAAAGCACCGGGTGCTCGCGGATCACCTCGGCGAGGATATCCCACACCTCTGGCGGCTCACGCTCGACCATCTTCTTGGCCGCCTTGATTGTGCTCGCAAGGCCACGTAACTCAAGCTTGCCAAAGATAAAGGGCTTGAAAAGCTCCAGCGCCATTTTCTTGGGCAGGCCACACTGGTGCAGTTTGAGGGTCGGGCCGGTCACAATCACTGAGCGCCCAGAATAATCCACGCGCTTACCCAACAAGTTCTGACGGAAACGGCCCTGCTTACCCTTGATCATATCGGCAAGCGATTTCAGAGGACGCTTGTTGGAACCCGTGATCGCACGACCGCGTCGACCGTTGTCCAGCAGCGCGTCGACCGATTCCTGCAGCATCCGCTTCTCGTTGCGCACGATGATATCGGGCGCATTCAAATCCAGCAGCCGTTTCAGACGATTGTTTCGATTAATAACCCGACGATACAGGTCGTTAAGGTCAGAGGTCGCAAAACGACCGCCATCCAAAGGCACCAACGGACGAAGGTCAGGCGGCAACACGGGCAACGCATTGAGAATCATCCACTCGGGCTTGTTCCCTGACTTATCGAATGCTTCCATAAGCTTGAGTCGCTTGGAAAGCTTCTTGATCTTGGTCTCGGAGTTGGTCTGCGGAATCTCTTCACGCAGGTGCTCAATCTCGGCCTTGAGATTGATCTCCTTCATCAAGTCCTGGATCGCCTCAGCACCCATCTTGGCAGTGAACTCATCGCCATACTCTTCCATGGCCTCGTAGTACTGCTCGTCATTGAGTAACTGGCCATGCTCCAACGCCGACAATCCGGGATCGGTCACCACATAGGCCTCAAAGTACAAAATGCGCTCTATGTCGCGCAGCGTCATATCCAACAACAGACCAATCCGCGACGGCAATGACTTCAGGAACCAGATGTGCGCCACTGGGCTGGCCAGCTCAATATGGCCCATTCTTTCGCGGCGCACTTTGGCCAACGCCACCTCGACACCACACTTCTCGCAGATGACACCGCGATGCTTGAGGCGCTTGTACTTGCCACACAGGCACTCATAGTCTTTCACCGGACCAAAAATCTTTGCGCAAAACAGCCCGTCGCGCTCCGGCTTAAAGGTCCGGTAGTTGATGGTCTCGGGCTTTTTTACCTCGCCAAATGACCACGACCGGATCATCTCCGGAGAGGCAAGACCGATACGAATCGCGTCAAAGTCTTCGTTTTTTTCCCTGCTCAGCAGGTTCAGCAAATCTCTCACGTTCTCTCTCCCCTCAGAAGCCGGATGACTCAGACTCAAGATCGATATCGATCCCGAGCGAGCGGATTTCTTTGATCAGCACGTTGAAGGACTCGGGCATACCCGGCTCCATCTGGTGATCCCCGTCGACGATGTTCTTGTACATCTTGGTGCGTCCAGCCACGTCGTCCGACTTAACAGTCAGCATCTCCTGGAGGGTGTAGGCGGCGCCATACGCTTCGAGCGCCCAGACCTCCATTTCTCCAAAGCGCTGGCCACCAAACTGCGCCTTGCCACCCAGCGGCTGCTGAGTAACCAAGCTGTAAGAGCCGGTAGAGCGCGCATGCATCTTGTCATCAACCAGATGGTTAAGCTTGAGCATGTACATGTAGCCCACGGTCACGGGACGATCAAATTGATCACCGCTTCTACCGTCAAACAACGTCAGCTGTCCACTGTCAGGCAACTCGGCCATGCGCAGCAGCTCTTTAATGGACTCTTCGTGAGCGCCATCGAAGACCGGCGTCGCCATGGGTACGCCCGCACGCAAATTCTCCGCCAGCGCCAGCAACTCCTCGTCACTGAGAGAGGCAATATCTGCGCTACGACGACTGTCCGTCGTATGGCTATAAACCTGCTTGAGGAAGCTGCGAAGCTGCGTCAACTTAACCTGCTGCTCCAGCATTTCGTCAATCTTGCGGCCGAGGCCACGGGCGGCCATACCCAGGTGAGTCTCGAGAATTTGTCCTACGTTCATTCGCGAGGGCACGCCGAGCGGGTTGAGCACGATATCGATCGGATCGCCATGCTCGTCGTAGGGCATATCCTCAACCGGCATGATCACGGAGATCACGCCTTTGTTTCCATGCCGTCCCGCCATCTTGTCGCCGGGCTGGATGCGCCGCTTGACCGCAAGGTAAACCTTGACGATCTTGAGTACGCCAGGCGCGAGGTCATCACCGCTCTGCAGTTTTTCTTTCTTGATCTCGTAGCGCTCTTCAAGCTGCTTGTTCTGCTCTTCGAGCAGCCGCTGAGCAGCAGCCAACTGACTGTTGAGGTCAGCATCGGAAAGCTTCAACTTGAACCATTGCTCACGATCGAGATCGGCTAAGACCTGCTTGGTCAACTTGGTGCCCTTGCTCAGGCCGCCGCCAGAAACCGTTGCTTTGCCCTCAAGCAGTCCGGCGAGGCGAGCAAACGTCGCCTCCTCGTAAATCCGGTACTCTTCTTTCAGGTCTTTTCGGTAATCGGCCAACTGTGCCGCTTCAATCTGCTTCGCACGCGGATCCTTCTCGAGACCGTCGCGCGTGAACACCTGCACGTCGATCACCGTACCCTTATAACTCGAGGGTACGCGCAGTGAAGTGTCTTTCACATCAGAGGCTTTTTCACCGAAAATCGCCCGCAACAGCTTTTCTTCCGGTGTCAGCTGGGTTTCGCCCTTGGGGGTTACCTTGCCAACCAGAATATCGCCCGCGTCCACCTCGGCACCGATATAGACGATGCCGGACTCATCGAGCTTACCCAATGCGCCCTCGCCCACATTCGGTATATCCGCGGTGATCTCCTCGGATCCCAGCTTGGTGTCACGCGCGATACAGGTCAGCTCCTGAATATGGATCGTCGTAAAACGGTCCTCCTGTACGACACGCTCAGACACCAGAATCGAGTCTTCAAAGTTGTATCCGTTCCAGGGCATAAACGCGATACGCATGTTCTGGCCCAATGCCAGCTCACCAAGATCCACCGACGGACCATCAGCGAGAATGTCACCGCGCTCAACCACATCACCCGGCTTGACGATGGGCCGCTGGTTGATGCACGTGTTCTGGTTGGATCGCTTATATTTTGTCAGGTTGTAAATATCGACCGGCGAGTCATTAATGCCCACTTCTTTGGCATTGACCCGCACCACGATGCGACTGGCATCTACCGAGTCAATGACGCCGCCTCGCGCCGCCACCTCACACACACCGGAGTCAGAGGCGACGTAGCGCTCCATGCCCGTACCCACCAGGGGCTTCTCTGTCTTGAGGGTCGGCACCGCCTGACGCTGCATGTTGGAACCCATTAATGCGCGGTTGGCGTCGTCATGCTCAAGGAACGGAATCAAGGCAGCCGCAATGGACACCACCTGCTTGGGTGACACGTCCATATATTGCACGTCAACCGCAGGCTTGACCGTGAATTCGTTCATGTGGCGAACATTAATCAGATCGTCAACAAAACGATTCTTGGTGTCCAACGTTGCCGAAGCCTGAGCGATCACATACTCCGCCTCGTTAATCGCAGACAAGTACTCAATGTCGTCGGTCACGACACCGTCGACCACTTTGCGATAGGGCGACTCGAGGAAGCCGTATTCATTGGTTCGTGCGTACGTCGCAAGGGAGTTAATCAGACCGATGTTCGGCCCTTCCGGTGTCTCGATGGGACAGACACGGCCATAGTGCGTCGGGTGCACGTCCCGCACCTCAAAGCCCGCTCGCTCGCGGGTCAAACCGCCCGGGCCGAGCGCAGAGACACGGCGCTTGTGCGTGACCTCTGACAGCGGGTTGTTCTGATCCATGAACTGCGAGAGCTGGCTGGAACCGAAGAACTCCTTAACGGCCGCCGACACCGGCTTGGCGTTAATCAGATCCTGCGGCATCAAACCTTCGCTCTCGGCCATGGAGAGACGCTCTTTAACCGCACGCTCGACTCTCACCAAACCAACGCGGAACTGGTTTTCAGCCATTTCACCCACAGATCGCACACGACGGTTACCCAGATGGTCAATATCGTCGACCACGCCCTTACCATTACGAATGCCGACCAGCGCACGCATGACATCGACAATGTCTTCTTTATCCAGCGTAGCCGAACCCAGCTTGTCTTCACGACCCAGGCGTCTATTGAATTTCATGCGCCCAACTGCCGACAAATCGTAGCGCTCTGGTGAGAAGAACAGATTCTGGAAGAGGTTTTCAGCGGACTCTTTGGTCGGCGGCTCGCCCGGTCGCATCATGCGGTAGATTTCGACCAGTGCCTCGAGCACGCTGCGGGTCGAATCTGCGGCCAAGGTGTCGGAGATAAAAGGTCCACAGTCGTATTCATTGGTGTAAATGGTTTCGATCGTATCGATACCCTTATTGCGCAGCTCTGCGAGCAACGCAACGGTGATCTCAGAGTTACATTCAGCAACCACCTCACCCGTCGCGGTATCAACGATGCTCTTGGATAGTCGCCGACCCTCCAAATACTCCTCGGGCACCGAGAGAAGCTCAATACCCGCTCCATCCAATTCCCGGATGTGTCTCGCTGTAATTCGGCGGCCCCGCTCCACAATGATCTTTTTGCCAGCAAGAATATCGAACGCCGCCATATCGCCCTGCAGGCGCTTGGGCACGAGGGTCATGGTGGCAGATCCTTCCTCGCCTAGCTGGAAAGTGGTGGTCTCGTAAAAAATACCGAGGATTTCTTCTGAGTCAAAACCCAGCGCGCGCAACAGCACCGTCGCTGGCAGCTTGCGACGACGATCGATCCGAACGTACACCAGATCCTTGGGATCAAACTCAAAGTCGAGCCAAGATCCACGATAAGGGATCACTCTCGCGCTATAGAGCAACTTACCAGAAGAGTGGGTCTTGCCACGGTCGTGGTCAAAAAACACGCCCGGGGAGCGATGCAACTGAGAGACGATAACCCGCTCTGTACCATTGATGACGAAGGTACCGTTCTGGGTCATCAGGGGAATCTCCCCCATATACACGTCTTGCTCTTTGATGTCCTTGATGGATTTGGACGACGACTCCTTGTCGTAAATAATCAAGCGAACCTTTACCCGGAGCGCACAGGCGTAAGTTGTGCCTCGCAACACGCACTCATCAACGTCGAAAACAGGTTCGCCCAACTTGTAATCCACATACTCCAGTGCAGCGTTACCGCTGTAACTGACGATCGGGAAGACCGACTTGAAGGCGGCGTGGAGGCCGCTCTCTGCGCGGTCCTCCAGCGACACGCCGTCCTGGGTAAACTTGCTATAGGAATCCAGCTGGATCGCCAACAAGTATGGAATATCCATCACCTTGGGCAAGGAACCGAAATCTTTACGAATGCGCTTCTTTTCCGTGTACGAGTAAGTCATCAGTACTCCCCTACGGTCTGCGCCGCCTTATGGCGTCACAAACCTTGAAAATTCAAATACCGGCGTTAGAACCGGGAAAAGGCCGGAGCGCCAAGCGCCCCAGCCCTGTTACAGTGCTTACGAAAACGTAGCGCCCAATTACTTGAGCTCTACCGCGCCGCCTGCTTCTTCGATCTGCTTCTTGATGTCTTCTGCTTCGTCTTTTGAAGCGCCTTCCTTGACGGGAGCGGGCGCACCATCAACAACGGCCTTGGCTTCCTTGAGGCCAAGCCCAGTCACCGCGCGAACAACCTTGATCACGTTGACCTTCTTCTCGCCACCAGAGGTGAGAATGACGTCGAATTCGGTCTTCTCCTCTGCTGCCGCACCGCCAGCAGCGTCGCCACCAGCCGCGGGTGCAGCCACTGCAACCGCTGCGGCTGCAGAAACACCAAACTTTTCTTCCATCGCTTCAACCAGTGCAACGATGTCCATTACGCTCATCTCGGCAATTGCGTCGAGAATCTCGTCTTTTGAAAGTGCCATGTCTTAATCTCCGTTAAAAATTGCAGGTGGAGGCTTTGCCTTATCAGGCCGCCTCTTGTTTCTGATCTCGAACCGCCGCCATAACGCGAACCAACTTGCCAGGAACGTCGTTTGACGTGCGCACCAGCTTCACGATGGGCGCTTTCATCACGCTCATCAGTGTTGCCAGGGCCTGATCCCGGGTGGGCAACTTAGCCAACACATCAAGCTGTTCGGCTCCGAGCAGCTTGCCACTGACCGACAGTGCCTTTACCTCAAAACGATCATTTGTCGAGGCAAAATCCTTGAACAATCGCGCTGCTGCGCCCGGATCTTCCATGGAAAATCCGAACAAAGAGGGGCCGGTTAATGTGTCGGTAACACACTCATATTCGGTCCCTTCCAGTGCCCGCTTGGCCAGCGTATTCCGCACCACCCGAAGGGTGACGCAGTTTTCGCGGGCCGTGGCACGCAGAGCAGTCATGTCATTCGATGCAACACCGCGCGCGTCGGCAATTACAAGCGAAAGTGCACTGGCGGCTGTCTCGTTGACTTCAGCGACGATCGCTTTTTTCTCTTCGAGTCCAATAGCCACTTGGCTTACTCCTTTTGTGGTTGTTTGGGCCACCGCTATCGCCGCGACCCCCCTCGGTGATGAACTGCCTCACCATCTGCGTAGGCTCTGGGATTGCCATCCCCTTATTAAGGCACTCCGAAAAGTGCCACCTACGGTCTTTGACAGCCTTTGGCGTTCAGTGGGGACAAACCACACTTTCCTGCAAAGACTTCCAAAGCGGGCAAGGCCTTTACCGCGCCTTGCCCGACCCCCAACAAAAAACAAACGGGGGCCTTTGACCCCAGGCAAACGCCCGGGATCCTGTGCTGTAATTAAAAATCGATCGCGTTGTGATCGATAGTGACGCCAGGGCCCATCGTGGTCGACAGCGTCACCTTGCGTACGTATACCCCTTTGGCAGACGCGGGCTTGGCTTTCTTGAGATCGGACAACACCGCTATCAGATTGCCCTTGATGGCGTCTGGCTCAAAATTCACCTTGCCGATGCCGCCGTGAATGATGCCGTTCTTGTCGGTTCGGAACCGGATCTGACCCGCCTTGGCATTCTGAACAGCCGTTTCCACATCGGGCGTCACCGTGCCAGTCTTGGGGTTTGGCATCAGACCACGTGGGCCCAATACCTGGCCTAACGTCCCGACCACGCGCATCGCATCGGGAGACGCAATGACGACATCAAAATCCATCATGCCGCCCTTGACCTGCTCAGCCAGCTCTTCCATTCCCACAAAGTCAGCACCCAGTGCTTTCGCTTTTTCGGCGCTTTCACCCTGAGCGAAAACAGCAACACGCACCTCGGCACCCGTGCCATGGGGCAGCGTGGTGGCACCGCGAACACCTTGATCAGATTTGCGCGCATCAACACCAAGGTTGACCGCCACTTCGACCGTTTCGTTGAACTTTGCTGTGCCAAATTCTTTTAACAGCGCCACCGCTTCATCCAGCGGGTAACTGTGGTTAGCATCCACCTTCTCGCGGAAAGCGCGAACGCGTTTTGATAACTTAGCCATCAGTTAACCCCCTCAGTCTCGATACCCGCTGAACGCGCGCTACCGGCAATGGTTCGCACCGCTGCGTCCATATCTGACGCGGTCAGGTCGGGCCACTTTTGCGTCGCGACCTCTTCGAGCTGGGCACGCGTCACTTTGCCGACCTTTTCAGTATTGGGTCTTCCCGATCCGCTCTTGATGCCAGCAATCTTTTTCAATAGCACTGAAGCGGGCGGCGTCTTCTTGATGTAAGTGAAGGACTTGTCGCTGTATACCGTAATCACCACTGGTATCGGCAAGCCGGGCTCCATGCTTTGTGTATCAGCATTGAAGGCCTTGCAGAATTCCATGATATTTACGCCTTTCTGACCCAATGCAGGGCCAACCGGTGGGGACGGATTCGCCTGTCCAGCCGGGATCTGCAGCTTAATATAGCCGTCGATCTTCTTCGCCATGTTACTTTCTCCTGGGTTCAAACGCTGTTGTGCTGCCTACCGACGGCAAGACACTCGAGCTCCCCATTTTCGCCGCAATGCGGCGTGATTTAAGAGGGAGTTTTAACCTCCCCCACCCGATCAGGCTTTCTCGACCTGACCAAACTCCAGTTCTACGGGCGTCGAACGCCCGAAGATCAGCACCGCCACGTTCAGACGGCTCTTTTCATAATTCACATCCTCAACGACACCATTAAAATCGTTGAATGGGCCATCGATCACGCGCACCATTTCACCAGGCTCGAAGACTGTCTTCGGCTTGGGTTGGTCAACCCCCGCCTCAACCCGCTGCAGGATGACGTTTGCCTCGGCGTCGGTAATGGGTGACGGCTTATCTGCCTTACCGCCGATGAATCCCAAAACCCGCGGCGTTTCCTTGACCAAATGCCAGGTGTCATCATCCAGGCTCATCTGCACCAACACATAACCCGGGAAAAACTTGCGCTCACTCTTTCGTTTTTGGCCACCTTTCATCTCGACCACTTCTTCGGTGGGAACAATAATCTCGCCGAAACGATCCTGCATACCCAAACGCTCTACACGCTCCTGTATCGCCGTCGCCACCTTTTTCTCGTATTGAGAGTAGGCATGCACTACGTACCACTTTAAAGACATTGTCCTTCCCTCAACCCAGAATCAGAGACGCGAGCCAGCCCAGCACGCTGTCGAGGCCCCATAAAATCAGGCCCGTAATAATCACAAATACAAACACGATGAGTGTGGTCTGCGTGGTCTCCTGCCGCGTTGGCCAAACGACTTTGCGGATCTCTGTTCGCGACCCCTTCACCAGAGTCAAAAATTCACCGCCTTTCTCGGTAAGTGACGCCACCCAACCCGCGACCAGCGCCAGCACCAGCAACGCAATCACCCGATACAGGATCGGCTGATCAGCATAAAAGCTGTTGCCATAGACGCCGCCGGCAACCAAAGCCAGAACGACCACCCATTTCAGCGAATCAAGCCTGCTCGCGGCGGCTTCACCCATGCTCACTCTCCACATCACCGGTGCGCGCGGCGCTGCCGGTACTCGTAACCACCTCACATGTAAGGTGGCAGGCCAGGAGGGAATCGAACCCCCAACCTGCGGATTTGGAATCCGCTGCTCTGCCAATTGAGCTACTGGCCTTCCACTTCTTTTCAGCCCCTTTTCGGGGGCGAAAACACTGCTTTTCCAGAGACGACGAAGCCGAACAGCCAAAAAAGGCGGTTCGGCTCAGCTATCAGGCGGCCATCAAGCCACCATACTGGTTACTCGATAATCTTGGCGACGACGCCCGCACCTACCGTTCGACCACCCTCGCGGATCGCAAAACGCAGACCCTCTTCCATCGCAATCGGCGCAATCAATGTCGCAACAAAATTAATGTTGTCACCCGGCATCACCA
>Ga0255771_1004844_pt1 | contig 12015 bp, 11 predicted proteins | sample 011ome_19_FD_179969 | JGI IMG/M metagenome (GOLD analysis project Ga0255771, IMG submission 179969) | Coastal salt marsh microbial communities from the Groves Creek Marsh, Skidaway Island, Georgia - 011510BT metaG (version 2) | ecosystem: Environmental > Aquatic > Marine > Intertidal zone > Salt...
CTTTGGTCTCACTGTTTCGGCATTGGTCTTTTTCTTTGCCCAAGACTTTGGTCAAGACAAGCTAATCCCAGCAACCACAATTGGCTACGTTTGGTCATACGGGTCGATAGCAATCGTGCTTCTCGTCGCTATGTTTCCAAGGTTTCGTTCATGAGCCTTTAGCGCCGTTGGCACTTGGGGCAGAAATAAGAGGACCTGTTTGCCCAGGCCTCGCGCCTAATCGCGCTACCGCACCTCTGACAAGGCAGTCCTGCACGGCTGTAGGCATTGAGGTCCTGCGAAAAATAGCCCGATTCACCATTTACGTTTTTGTACTGCTCGTCGAAGCTTGTTCCACCTCGCTCAACCGCTTCCCGAAGGACCTCATTGGCAACTTCGATGAGCTCACTTAGCTTTTTGGCCGAGATTGCGCTGGCAGGCCTGTCGTAGTGAAGCCGCGATCGCCAGAGGCTCTCGTCGGCATAAATGTTGCCTATGCCGCTAAGTAGGTTCTGGTCGAGGAGCACCCTCTTGATCCCAGAGTTACGTCGGCGCATTTTCGAGACCACCGACCCTGCATCAAAATGTGGGTCCAAAAGGTCTCTTGCGATGTGGGAAACGGAGGTAGGTATTGAGAAGCTGCCCTCTCCCTCTGGAAAGTAGCCTGCGGGAGCGTTGTCTTCGGTCTGTACGAGGTCGTCAATCTGCATGCCGCCAAAAAGCCTTTGGTCTACAAAGCGCACTTCTATTTCTTCACCAGAGGGTTTTTCCAACGAAACAGTTACCCTGGTGAGCTTGTCGTGGCTAAAGTCCTTGGACCGAACCAAAAGCTGTCCGCTCATGCCGAGGTGGCAGACAACAGCCCGGGTTGCAGTTATTGGCAGCCAAAGAAACTTGCCCCGCCTAACTACTCCTTGGAGACGCTCGCCAATGAGCTCGCTGGTGAAGCCATCTGGGCCAGAGAAGTTGCGCTTTAGGCTGCGAGTGTCATGGACATCAATGTTTTTTACCAGAGCGCCAATCACGTGACTTGCGAGGCCGGCACGAACAGTCTCGACTTCGGGTAGTTCCGGCACTAGAGCTCCGAGAGGGTTCTCAGCGCGCTAAGTGCTGCGTCTGTCTCAGCTTTGCGCTTGGTGCGCCCCGAACCTGACCCCAGGCTCACCTTGCCCGAATAACAAGTCGCAAAATAGACGCGCTCGTGCTCCGGTCCAGATTCTGAAATTTCATAGGTGGGCTCTTCGCGACTTAGCTTTTTGAGCTTCATGGCTAGCGATGTCTTTGGGTCAGCAAACTCTCTAAGGGCATCGGAGTCGTCAAGTAGCGGCAAGATGTGGTTGGCAATTATCTTGCCCGCGTTTTCAAGTCCAGAGTGGATATAGGCAGCGCCGATGAGGGCCTCAAATGCGTCGGCCAAAATGTTTTCCTTGCGCCTGCCCTCTGTCTGCTCCTCACCTTTACCCAGGAATAGGTACTTGCCAAGGTCAATGCGGTTAGCCGCAACAGCAAGGGCCTGAGCGGAGACGACGCCGTTTTTGAGCTTTGTTAGCTCGCCTTCGGAGAGCTCCGGGTGAGCGGTGAAGATGTGAGAGGCGACCAGATAACCGAGCACTGAGTCGCCAAGGAACTCTAGACGCTCGTTGTCAGAGCCGCCGTTTTCGTAGGCGAAGGAAGAGTGCGTGAGGGCGAGCTTGAGAAGCTCGGGTGAAATTTCAGCCCCGAGCCGCCCCAGCAGCTCGTCAGACATTTGTTAGCTGTCGGCTACTTTGCGACCCTTGTATTCCATGTAGAGCTCGGTTCCGACTGAGTCGGTAACTACCTTGGCCCGGTGAGGAAGGCTGTAGACGGTTTGTCCATTCTCAACAGTCTTGACCAGGGTCACTGGCTCGGCCTTCCACTGCGAACGGCGTGCGTGAGTGTTAGCACGTGACTTGCGCCTTTTAGGTACTGGCATCTTTAGCTCCTCAATTGGCCCGCTCTATGTCGAAAGCGAGAAAAGTCTTTGTTGTTTGAAGGTTCTAAACCTTCTTCCAAACCCACGAAAGCATACTTGAAAAGTTTCTGCTTTCCAAGCAAAACCTTGAGTTTACTGGTCTTGCTGGTTTGGGGGTAGTGCTGCCACAAGCGGGTGGTCTCCTGGAATTGGGCCTGTCTTAGCAGCACCTCCTGGCGAGCCGATCTCGTTGAAGAAATCAACGTTTACCGAGTAATAGTCGCTCCACTCACCTGGTAGGTCATCCTCGTAATAGATGGCCTCTACTGGACAAACCGGTTCACAGGCTCCGCAGTCAACGCACTCGTCTGGGTGGATGTAGAGCATGCGATCGCCCTCGTAGATGCAGTCCACAGGGCATTCGTCAATGCAGGCTTTGTCCTTGAGGTCCACACACGGTAGCGCGATTACGTAGGTCAACTGGTTACTCCTTGAAAACTCTGTAAGTCTAAATCAGCTCAAACTCGAATTACTTCCAATGCCGGCTAGTTTCCCGGTTTTCTTGCCACAAGCCCGTTTGCAAACTCCTCGGCTGAGAAAAATGCAAAGTCGTTGACCCCTTCACCAACTCCAACCAGCTTCACCGGCAAGTCCAGTTGCTGCTGGATTGTGTAAACAATGCCGCCCTTTGCGGTGCCATCGAGTTTGGTCATTACGATTCCAGTCACTTCCGCAACCTCTGTGAAAGCCTTTGCCTGGCTTATCGCGTTCTGACCTGTGGTGGCATCAATCACTAAGAGCACTTCGTTGATTTGCGCCTGCTTTTCGACTGCTCTGCGAATTTTGCCCAGCTCGTCCATCAGGTCTTTCTTGTTCTGAAGCCTGCCGGCGGTGTCAACAATGGCAATGTCAGCATCGTTCTTGATTGCAAGCTCAACGGCTTGGTAGGCAACAGAGGCCGGGTCCTGCCCATCGCGCTCCGGTCTGACGATTCCGGCTCCTGAGCGTTCGGCCCAGGTTGCCAATTGATCTACCGCTGCAGCCCTAAAAGTGTCAGCAGCTCCAAGAACTACCTCCCACTCACCATCACTTAGCCATTTAGCGAGCTTTCCTATTGTCGTTGTCTTACCGGCGCCATTGACTCCAACTACCAAAAAGACATAGGGCAGCTTTCCGTCCGAGAGGTTGAGTTGCAGATCATCTCGATGAAGCTTTTCAACCAAAAGCTCTTTTAGGAGCAACCTAAGTTCCGCATCGGAGGTGGCGCCAGTTTTGCTGGCCGCTTTGCGAAGGTTCTCAGTTATCTCAACGGAAGCCTCAACTCCAAAGTCTGCAAGCAAAAGAATGTCTTCAAGTTCTTCAATGTCGACGTTTGAAGAAAATAGCGACCTAATCCCATCACTGAGTGACCGCTTTGGGAGTTCTACCTCCACAACCTCTGGCATCGCTTCTGGCTCTTTAGCTGTCTCAGGTTCGCGCGTGGGGTCAACAACAGCCTCGATCAGGGTTTCGACGACGGACTCTGGCTCGATATTTTTTTCTGGCTCTGGGGCTTTGGTCGTGACGCTGGCCAGAACCTCGGTGGCAGGCTCTCCAGGCGCATCGCGTGCTTCCATTTCGGGCTCGGGGATTACTTCCGTTGCTACCGCCTCTGGCTGCGGTTTGGCTTCTTCTTTTCTTCCCCTTAGGCGCTTTAGAAATTTAAACACTCAACTGGCCTTGTCAAGTTTTTGTCCGACCACTCGGGTGATGCCGTCTTTACCCATACTCACACCATAGAGAGCATCGGCGATTTCCATCGTGCGCTTTTGGTGGGTGACAATAATCAACTGAGAGGTATCTCTCAGGGTCTCAAGTACGTCCAGAAGCCTTCCCAGGTTCGCATCATCCAACGCGGCCTCAACCTCATCTAGTACATAGAACGGGCTTGGCCTCGCTTTGAAAATTGCAATAAGAAGTGTGATTGCGGCAAGAGATCTCTCGCCACCAGACAACAGACTCAGGCGATCAATACGCTTGCCCGCCGGTCGAACGGAAACTTCGACACCGAATCCTTGACCTTCCTCGGTCTCGGTAAGCGAGATCGAACCAGTACCACCAGGGAATAGCGCGGGGAAGATCTCTTCAAAGGCCTTTTTGGTATCCTCAAAGGCGTCAAGGAACGTGGTGTTCATTTTCTCGTCAAGGTCCTTGATTATGCCCCTTAGGTCACTTCTTGCGCTGTTGAGGTCAGCAAGCTGCTCGGTCAGGTACTTATAACGCTCCTCAAGGGCCGCGAACTCCTCGAGAGCTAGCGGGTTGAACGATCCGAGCTGGGCAAGTCTACTTTCGGAACTCTTGATGTAACTGCGTAGTTCGTCTTCAGTCTTCGGGTGTTGAACAACAAGGCTTGCGATCTCCTCCACTAGCTCTGATGGCGTAAGAGATAGTTCATCAAAGATCCTCTCTGTAAGGCTCTGTTGTTGAAGCTTAAGCTGATAGACCTTCAGTTCGGCATTCTGAGCAGTTTGCCCAAGCTCAAGCGCACTCGATTCCATTCCGCTGACTTGGTTTCTAAGCTCGTTCAAGCGCGTTGCTTTCTGCTGCCGCGAGGCTTCTAGTTCCCTAAGATCCGCCCTGGCGCTTGCAATAAGTCTCTCCAAAAGTGGCAATAGGAGGCCAGAGGCAAGAAGAACCTTCTCTGAATTTTGAACCCGCTGTCCCTGACTCTCAAGTTTTCGTTCCAACTCAGCTTTCTCGTTTTCGGCTAATTGAAACCTTTGCCGGAGAGTTTTCTCCTCTCGCTCGACAGCAGACAGACGTTCCTTCATCGCGCCAAGCGCGATCTGAGCGTCAGTCTCGGCTTGCCGAGAGGTTTCTAGTTGTTCCAATAATTTTGATCGGCGTCCCGAATCAAATTCGCTGCTCGTTGGCTCGGCTTCTTCGAGTTTGCGTCCAGCGGCAGCAAGGCCTCGAGAGTCGGCTTGAATCTTCTCCCCAAGGTGGGCGATAGAGCTCTCCAATCTTGTTCTCTCACCATGAGCAGCCTCAAGTTGAGCAGTCAACCTTCCGAAACTTTCTGCTTTCTTTGCTGACTCGGCGTCTCTTTTTTGCAGCTCATTCAGGGTTGCTGTCACCTCATCACTAACGTTGACTTGTTCGTCCTTGAGCCGACCTAAGGCTTCTTTTGCCTGTTCTATTTCTCTACTAAGAGATGCCAACTTCTCAGAGATTTGCGATCGCTCTGCGATTAGCTCGACCTTGGAGAGATCTGTTGCGCTCCCACCCTTGACTAAATTTCTCGAGAAATATTCACCATTCTTGGTCACAACGACGACTTCATCATTTTGGAGTGATTCGAGCAGCCGCACTGCTTCGTCGAGGTCCTTAGCGACAACAAAGTTATTGAGAAGCTCCTTGAGCTCTCCAGGTCCCTCCACAGCTGACAGCAAAAGTTTTGCCTCTGAGCCCAAATACTTGGGTTTCTGCGACACCAGACCAGTTACAACAATCTCTGCGCGGCCTAAATCGTTCTCGCGAAGGTGAGAAATAGCAGCAATCGCAGCATCCAGAGAGCTGGCACTCACCGCATTCGCCAGTGAGCCAAGAGCCGCAGAGACAGCCTTTTCATAGCCTGGCTCCACCTTTACTTGGTCCGCAAACAACCTTTCTATACCTCTAACTTTTGCCTTGATTAGGTTTCCAGCACCGTCTGGGTTCTCAAGCATTTGTCCGAGCGCAGCGTGACGCGCCGCCAAATAGTCTCGCCTCTTTTCAAGTTCCTGATGCTGGTCTCTTGCCATGTCGACATTAGCCCGAGCCTCAATCTCCTTTTTTCGAGATTCCTCATATTTGGCCCGGAGGTTACTAGCCGAAGACTGTATTCCATTCTCAAACTCGCGGCGCTCAGCTTCGAGCTCTTCAACATGAGCAACCAGTCTTTGCAGCTGTTTACTTTCCGACTCGAGAGTTTCTTGAGTCTGCGCTATCGACTCCTCGAGGGCGCTCTTGTTAGCTTCCAGCTTGCCCCTGGCAGCATTGTGTTCTTCTTTCTGGAGGCGAAAGGCCTCAACCTCCGAATCAAAGTCTTCTAATTGTTTGAACGCAACAGATTTGGCAATCGAAGTAGCACTGAGGGCATCTGCAGCAGCCTGGACAAGTCGAGAGAGCTCTTCGTTTTGAGGCTTTATTTGCTCGAGACCCCGTTGAATCTCCTCAAACTTTTGCAATTGATAGACGTTCGCGCTGTCGGACATCGAGTTAATCTTTTGAGCTGCAATTGCTCTTGCACTCCGAAGTGAGGTTTCTAATGTTTCGAGAGAGAAAAGCCGTGACCTTGCTGTGTCAGTGAAGGCCTTATTTAGTTCGCCTTCTATCTCTGCCACGGCGCCTCTCAAGGTGTCAAGCTGAGATTGGTTGAGGGCAGCCTCGGCCTTTCTCTTCGACTCTTCATGAGCACCCGTCTCCAACTCTTGCTTTAGGTCTTCTAGTTGCAACGCAAACAGCTGGGACTTAGCTAAACGGATACTTGCAGAGATCTCGCTTGCCTGCTGAGCGGTCTCCGCTTGTCTTCCCAGTGGCCTAAGGCTTCGCTTTACCTCAGAAATTAGGTCTTGAAGCCTGACCAGATTGCCCTGCATAGCTAGTAATTTGCGCTCCGTTTTTTCTCGCCGTCTGCGGTATTTGAGAACGCCAGCAGCCTCCTCAATGAAGGCTCTTCGGTCCAGGGGAGTTGCCCTCAGAACCTTGTCAAGTTGACCCTGACCAACAATCGAATGCATTTCGCGGCCGAGTCCCCCATCACTGAGGAGCTCTTGAACATCTAGAAGGCGGCACTTCTCACCATTGATCGCGTATTCACTTACTCCGTTTCTGTACAAAACTCTCGTGAGAGAAATCTCGGTGTACTGAGATGCAAGTTTTCCGAGGGAATTGTCCAGGGTTAGGGTCACTTCAGCACGGCCGAGCGGGGGTGAACTTTGCGTTCCAGAAAAAATAACGTCTTCCATTTTGGAGCTACGCAGGTTGGATGGGGCCTGCTCCCCAACAACCCAAGTCAAGGCATCAATCACATTGGATTTGCCGGATCCATTTGGGCCTACTACGACAGAAATCCCCGTTGCCAACTCAATGGACTGTCGAGTTCCAAATGACTTAAAACCGGAGGCAACTATTTTTCGAATCATGGCAGACGGTAAAGGTCCTTTTCAATATTCCTGAGCTGGTAAATCGGCAGGTTGTCGCGCTTTACCCTGTCGAAATTGGCCCTGTCAATGAGCGTCTGCCTGTTGGTCTGGCGATTGGAATCCTCTTTCGCTAAAATGAGTGCTTCTCTAATTGCCGTTCTGATTTGATCAACATCATTACTTTGAATGACGACTCCTGTGCTCTCGAACCATTCTTCACAACATGAAGTGGCAGACTGAACAGGAATCGCTCCTTGAGACATCGCCTCTAGCATGGAGGTGCTAATCCCATCGGTTTCAGATACTCCCACGTAGATAAGCGAAGATGCAAAAATGCTCAGCACTTGATCGTGACTCAGCGCACCTTTCCTGTAGACCTTGAGGTTTATCTTGAAAATAAGGCGAATCAAAAGCGCGTACATGGCAGTGGAAGCGCTTGCTGAATAAACCACTACCGTCAATCCTTTATATTGCACCCTGTCCTTCAGGATTGCCTTTAGTGCCAGGATTCCTCGACCGGCCCAGCCTTGATAGCCCTTCACTGCGATCAGTTTTCTCTGTTGAGCCCCGAGAAGCGTTGAGCTGAGTGTTTCGTCAGAGAATCCACCGGCATTGGGATTTACAGTGTGGAACGCACCAATGTACCCAAGCTGCCTGGCTAAAAGTAAATCTCGTCGACACTCGGCCGCATAAAGATCGGTAATTTTCAACAAACCTTCAAGTTTTTGTCGGTGTTTAGGGAACTTCCTAAACCAAAAAATGTCACTTCCGTAATTCGTGACTACCACTTTGAATTTCAAATCAGGTGAATGCCTAACCGCTTCCAGTAATGCGTAGCCTGCCCCCTGAAGTTCGATCGCGTGCACGATGTTTGGACTTGTACGAGCCAAAAACCGAGCTAAAAGAAGGCCGCGGAAATACCCTTTACCCAGTCGATCTAGAAACCACACCAGAAGACTTAACCAATGCCATTTGAATAAAACGAAGTCCGCCCTTGCGTTGACTTGTAACAGATCATTGAGCTCTGGCCTAATGCGTCTATGAGGAGATGAGGGGAAAAGGAAAAAAGCTATGTCTTCATCTTTGAACTGAGCCAACCATCGGGCGTAGTGAATGCTGTCGAACATTCCGATTACAACGATGCTGGTTCTCAAAAGAAACTCCTATACGTCATGACACTCGAACGACACAATTCCCTGACCTGGGCGCACCTAAATTAACTTTGGAATACGTTGAAAAGGGTAGCATTGTCGGTCTTGAGCAGTCAGCTGTAAAGGAGAGAAATGGCCTGGTTCAAAGCTGCCTTGGTTCGCATAGCCCGATTAGTTTCAACCTTTTTCTGGAAATTGTCGATACGTTTGGGCGGCAAAATCGCAGTCTTGTCACATGGATTTGGAATGCCCTTTGAGGACGCTTTCTGGGAAACGCTCTCCAGTCGCACCAGAACGATTGCTCACCAGAGCAAATTGCACGGGAAGGTCACATTTAGAACGACACAGATTAACACGATAACTAATTGGAGAGCGGCGACTTTTTCGAATAAAGAGCCGGAAACACTGGAATGGATTGACGGCTTTGATCCAGATTGGCAATTCATCGACGTGGGAGCCAACGTAGGCATTTACTCCCTTTACTATCTTGCAGTGCATAAGGGAGAGGTGCTCTGCGTTGAACCCTCGATGAATAACCTCCAGCAGTTGGTTATTAACGTAAATGTCAATGGCTTCCAGGACCGTTGCGTTATAGTCCCCAACCCACTTGGCTTTAGCGATAACTCTTTCTTACAACTTGACACCAAAACAATCCAACCCGGGTCGGCTGAGTCCTCAGCCGGCGGACTAATAGACGAAGCTAATCTGTCTTACCGCATTCCGTCGCTATCGTTAGATTCCCTAACAGACAATCTGGAGGGACCTTTCGCACTAAAAATTGATGTCGACGGGCTCGAGGCTGAAATTTTGCAGGGAGCTACTCGCTTTCTTGCCTCAAAGAAGTGCAGGACACTACTCGTTGAAAATGACAGGGACAATTCCAAGCGAAAACAACAAATCGAGAAGTCGCTCAGAGTAGCAGGCATGGTATTGAGCAGTGAGTCATACTCAGAACTCATGAATTCCGGCAGGACCTCAGATCAAACCGTGAACCAGATTTGGACTAGAGACCCGGCTGTGAAAGATTAGCGAGAATCCTCTCGACTACTGGAATATCTGAAGGCACGTCCACTGGGTGAGATCTTAGGTCTGTCCAAAGAGCTCCAATAGCGACGCCGTTCTCTATGAGTCTCAACATATCGATAGACTCCGCCGCTTCGAGGTTTCCCTCAGGTAACGAACCGAAGAGTTTCAGCCCAGCTCGGGTGAAGGATATTGAGCAAACTTGTTTCCCGAGAAACTTCGACTCTAGAAATCCTTGTCCCGGTATCGGCAGGCGACTCATGTAGAGAATTCGCTCAGATGAGAGTACGCACTTTATCGAATTCGGACTGTGATGTTCTTCACGGGACGTTATGGGGCCGACTAAATTAGTGATTTGAACGTCGGGGTTAGACTCGCAAAACCTAATTTGCTGGTCAATTGCCTCGCCAGTCACGCACGGTTCGTCACCTTGAAGCATGATTATTAAGTCGTAAATTCTGCCTGTTTCAGCGAGCTTACCCTCAGCTTCGGCAACTCTGTCTGAAGCCCTCGAATGATTCGACGAGGTATCGATTGCCTCAACACCGTAACGTTTTGCCTCTTCTGCGATTGTCGCATCACATGTGGCCACGTAAACGGCCTGAGCCAACTTTGAGGCCTTGGCGTTGGTGATGACGTGCCCCAACATGGACATCTCAAAGATTTTTGCCAAAGGTTTGCCAGGAAATCTTGTGCTCCCCAATCTTGCGGGAATCACTATGGCCACGTTCATTTGTTCTCCTCAACCAATACGTTCTTACTAAGAGTCTTTCACGTTCAAGCTCGTCCGTAATTCTTCAATCTCAAAGAGGCCGACCTGACCGCCTCTCAGGGGATAAGTGCTGCTTTGCACGTCAACTTCTTCACTGCTAGTCGCCGTGGTTACGAGACAATTGTATGACCCCGACCGAACAAACGCTAACGACGAAACTAGTTCGGCACCAACCTCTATTGTCCGAAGCTCCTCACCATTTGGACTGAAGCAGGTGAGCTTTCCAGCGCCCCAACATGCGACCCAAATGTTTCCCTCAGCGTCGATTTCCATACCATCAGGTTCGCCTAAAATTTGCCCTACAAACTCGCTACATGCATCCTTTGCGGTTGGGTAATCGCGGCTACCTAGCTCCCAAACCAAAATACTTCCAGCCGTAGAGTCTGAGCAGTAAAACCTTTTCCTCTCGAGGTCAAGGCTCATGCCATTTGCCAGGCCAAATGGGATCTCCAACCAACTGAGTTTCTGATCCAGAAATACCCCAATCCTGGCATGTTTTACTGAGGCGTTAGACAGATCTTTGGTGCCAACTACCAGCGCTCCAGATGGGCAAAGAATGGAGTCATTGAATCGCCAATCGTTCTCTCCTGTGGATTCCCACAACGCTTTTTCGGCGCTAGAGTCTTCATTTTGAGAGTCGAAGCGATAAATTGAAGTCCGTCCAGTCGCAAGATAGACACTCGCTCCGAGTGCGTGCACTGATGTGATTCCCTTGGACATTTTGCGACTGAAGACCTGGTTGCTTTCAGGGCTGTACTCAAAGAACCTGTCCTCGTCGATGTCTACCCAGAACAACTTGCCGTTGAAGCGATTGATACCAGGGCTTTCCGCCAAGGAGTGACCGGATGAAATTATTTTGAAATTCGATCTCACTCGGAACCCAACCAGGCAGAGACCCCACCATCCAAGACAATGGTCGAACCTGTGGCAAATCGAGCATTTGGACTGGCCAGAAATGAAACCCACTCTGCAACCTCAGCTGCAGATCCGAGTCGCCCCATTGGAGTCTTGGATACTAGTCTCTCGAGCACAGCTGTCTGAGTTTCTAATGGCCACCTTTGAAGGCCTTCTCTGAGTTTAGGCGTGTCAATCGCACCTGGTGCTAGCCCAATCACTGCGACTTTTGGACCCAGTTCAATTGCTGCGGACCTCACCCAAGAGTTGAGGGCTGCCTTAGACGCTGCATAAGCCGCCATCTTGGGACTAGTGGCAATCGAATGAATGCTGCTAATCGTTATTATGGTCCCGCGAGTGCTCTCTAGATCTTTCCGATACTTTGAGGCAAGTTTTTGCACCGACAGTAAGTTGGTTAGTAGCGCCTGCTCCCACTCTCGATCTTCGAGCTGGTGAATTTCCGCGGCCGGTTGATAAGCCGCCGTATGAACTATGAGCGAGACTTGACCATTTTCAAACTGTGGAAGCTGATTTGGAAAATCTGCCTCGCTGATGTCACACGTAATGGTTGATATTCCGGGAGTCTCAACTAAATCTAGGCCAATTACGGAGTACCCGAGGAAGTCAAGCTTTCGACAAATTTCGGATCCTATGCCTCCTCCAGATCCTGTAACCAAGGCCAAACCGCTCAATCCATCTCCTCTAAAACAAAACTACGAATCAAGCTGTCGACCTTACTATTTGCTCTAGCTATTGACTGAAACGTGTTTGATGCGTTGTGGGACGACAGCACGAGATTTCCTGCCTGTTGAGGAAGAGCCTCCAGTTGCAACGGCTCTATTTGAAAAACGTCCAGCCCAGCCCCATCTATTTTCCCCTCATCTATAAGGGTAAAAAGGTCAAATTGGTCTAGGACTTCCCCTCTGGATACGTTTATGACGAAGGCAGGTGCACCCATGGATTCCATGAGCCCACGACTAACCACTCCTCGAGTCTCCGCAGTAAGGGGCAGACATGCAAACAACAGGTTCGCACCAGCAACACACTCCTCTACCGTGGCGAAAGCGGTCCAAGTTTCAGTAACCCCCGGTGGCTCAG
>Ga0255771_1004852_pt1 | contig 12002 bp, 17 predicted proteins | sample 011ome_19_FD_179969 | JGI IMG/M metagenome (GOLD analysis project Ga0255771, IMG submission 179969) | Coastal salt marsh microbial communities from the Groves Creek Marsh, Skidaway Island, Georgia - 011510BT metaG (version 2) | ecosystem: Environmental > Aquatic > Marine > Intertidal zone > Salt...
CATATTTTATCGCCAGATTCAGGCGCCAAGCCAGGCATGAAAATTAGCTAAGGTAAGTGTATGAGTATTGAAATTTGGCTGGCGTTTGCCATTGCATCAGCGGTATTGCTAATCATACCTGGGCCCACAATTTTAACCGTCATTAGCTATTCAATATCTCACGGATATAAGGCAAAAAATACCGCTTGTTATCGCAGTTGCTCTTGGAGATTCAACCGCTTTAGTGTTGTCTTTGCTTGGTTTGGGCGCACTGTTGGCTGAATCTGTGTTCTGGTTTCAGATGATTAAGTGGATAGGCTGACTTTACTTATTATTCTTGGGTATTAAGTTGCTTCATTCGGGCATCAAGCCTTCAACGGTGGAGCAATCTTCTAAAACCAAATCCAACTCAAGTAGAAATTTATTTATCAATACTTACTTGGTGACAGCACTAAACCCTAAGGGGATTATTTTTTTCGTTGCTTTCTTGCCTCAATTTATCAGTCCTGGCTCAGGCGAAACTCAGCAATTGTGGGTGCTTGCAATCACATTTGTTGTCTTAGCTACTTTAAACGCAGCCCTGTATGCCATGTTTGCCAGCAAGGCTCAGCAAATTCTATCTACACCAAAGACACAACGAATTTTTAATTTTACAGGTGGCTCTTTGCTTTCAACAGCAGGTCTTTGGGCGCTATCAGCCAAGCAAAATTGATTACTAGACAATAAAAAAGCACCCAAAGGCTCTTTTTGTGTAAATTTTTTTTAATTTCTAAATATTAAATCTTTTCGTTTGCGATTTTTAACTTCTGCTTAATTTCCGACTTTCTACCCTTGTCTGCCAACTTTCTTCCAGGTCTTGATGGCGCGTTCAAAGCTTTTTTGAAATAATTTATAGCTTCTTTATAATTTCCATCATTCAAGAGATAGTCGCCATAGAAATAATTGGGATCAATGCCATTGGGGTTTATTTCTAGAGCTTTTAGCAAATATTCTTTTGCTTTATCGTCGTCTCCGAATGAAAGTGGCCATCCGGGCACTTGATAAAAAAGACTTCCCAAGCTTGTGTAGACTGAGCCGTTTAATGTGTCTGGACTGATTTCTCTCGCCTTTTCCAATTTTTCCTTTGCTTGTTTTACATAATCTAGTCCGGACAATCCAGGTGCAACACCTGCATATGTGCTTAGAATAATCCCCTCCCAAGTTAGAATTTCAGCAGAATTTGGGTTGTTTTCTGACAGATTTTTAGACTTGGCAATTAAGTTTTGAAAAGCACTTTCTTTATTTGATTCTTGAGTTTGATAGTTCGCTATAGCCCAATCGGCTTGAAGATTTTTCACATCATCGGTTACATTTGCGTTAGCAAACAAAGACAATAGTGAAACTGAAAGAATAGTTTTATTAAATTTCATAATAACTCCTTAAATAAATTTTTTTGCTTCTTGATTTTGTTTTTTTAATGCTATATCCACCAACCTAGGCAGAAGGGCATTGATTCTGACAAATAGCTTTTCTGGAAAACCTATATATTTGTCTTTTTTCTCTGATTTTATTGCTTTAATAATCTCATTAGCGACTGTATCAGGATCGTCCATCGCAACCTTAAAATGTTGATTCATTTTGTTGATTGAGTCGGCATTGAATTTTGTTTTTATTGCTCTTGGGGCAACATAAACAACATTAACTCCTGTGTCATACAATTCTCTTCTTAGGGATTCGCTATATGCTTTCAATGCAGCTTTTGTTGCTGAGTAAGAGCTAAAAAGTGCAAAAGGAATTGAGCCGAAGATTGAGCCAACATTAACTATTGTTCCAGAGTGATTTTTAACCATATCATTGACAAATCTCTTGTTTAACAACATTGGAGAAACGACGTTAGTTTCAAATAAAGCAGCCGTGGTTTCATCTTTCTCATAGATAAATTCGTTAAAGCTCATCAATCCTGCAATATTGATGACAATATCAACCTTGTCAAACTGATCTTTGGAAGCTTTAAGTATTTTATCTCTGTCTTTGTCAAGGTTGATATCAGCAGAAATTTGAGAAGAGTCTATAAGGCTTGCCTCAAGATTAGATAATTTATCCTTATTTCTTCCTATTAATAATATATTAGCCTTTTCGTTATTTATCTTCTTTGCGACTGAAGTGCCCAGATCTCCAGTGGCGCCAATAATAACTACATTTTTGTTTTCTAGATTCATTTGATACTCCTAAAGATATCTCCGTAAAGTTTATAAAAAGCCTTGGCGCAATGAATTACACACTCCTTGTCTTTTTTTGAGGTTAGTTTGTTCATAAGGCTTTCAAGAAATGCTATGTGTTCAATATCAAGAGATCCATGTGAATTAAGATATGAAAAAGCACCATCTGGTAGGTTGTTTTTATTTTTAATTGCTTCTGCTGCCTGGGTGGCAAGAGCAATGCTTGTACCTTCAAGCACAAGAACCATTCCAAAAAAACCAACAGGATTTTTTCTATGTATCGTATCCCAAGCGTAAGAGACCATAAATTCAGTTTCTAAATTTGGCACCCCTGACCTTATTAATTCTTTATCAGCACCCAATGCGGCAATATCATTAAGTATCCATTCTTGATGCCCCATTTCTTCTTCTATATATTCACCAACAGCTTCTCTTAGCCACTCATACTCATCAGTCAACAAAGATCCACAAGCCATTAATAAGGGAACTGTATATTTAACGTGGTGATAGGCTTGGGTTAAAAAATCTTGGTACTGCTTGATTGATATTTCTCCTCGCGCGCCTGCCTGTAATATTGGGATAGACAGAAAGACGTTTCTTTCGTTTTCAGTTTCTTGAATAAGCTCGTCATAGAATTTTTTCATTTTTTATCTCCTTAATATTTCCTAATTCGTAATTAAATAATTTGCCTTTATAAAGGTGCCAAATCACACTCCTATCAACCACGCCAGAAGGCCTTAATTGTTTATTTTCCATAAGAAAAGGCTCTTTTGCTTTAATCCATTTTTGAATTCTTGCATAATCTGGCAAACTTAAGTTTATCTGTTCAATTATTGAATCAATTTTGTTGAATTGGTTAGAGTAAATTACCGCACTGCAACTAGATTGAGATTCACCAAAGACTGCAGATTGAAGTATTTCAGGAAATGAAGAGAGCTGTTCTTCTATCCATTCTGGTGAAATATTTCGTCCATACGAATTGACAAAAACATTTTTCTTTCTTCCGATAATTGATAAATAACCATTGTTATCAAACTCCCCAATATCTCCAGTTTTGAAGTATCCATTTTTATCAACTATTAATTGATCGCTATTTAAATAACCCTTGAAAAGATTGCCTTTGATTAAGATTTCGCCATCAGTATCTATTTTGATGTCTATATGACTTAAAGGTTTTCCAACTGTCCCTAGTTTGTTATTGGTAGTGTTATTTATACTGATAACCGAAGCAGATTCAGACATTCCGTACCCTTGAAATACCGGAATATTTAACTTTTCAGCCAATGATAAGTACAATTTAGAAACGGAAGCGCCACCAACCGCTATATATCTCATTGTATCCAATGCGTTATTTTTTTTGGCGGCATTAACGAATAAATAAAATTGTTGAGGTACAAAAATTGTAGTAGTGGCTCTAGCTTCGTTCATCATCAATACAATTGATTGATAGTCAACTGAGGGTGAACCAAAATCTAAAAGATTACGAGGCGGAATGAATATTTGTGCACCTATAATAAGAGGCAAATAAACTCCAGCAATATTTTCAAGCAAGACTGAGAATGGAAGTGATGAGAAATGCACATCGTTAGAATCGATGTCCAAAGATTCGACAATCGAAATTACGGTATTTGAAAGATTTTCTTCAGTTAAGCAAACACCTTTGGGATTTCCTGTTGTGCCAGAGGTGTAAGTTATTTTAGAAACACCGATATTTAGCCCATCTTCTCTAATTTTTATTAAGAACAAGGCTTTGCCAAACAGATTAAAGTTAGACTCAATCAAATAACCTTTTTCAAGATACTCCTCTGGTTTGTCAGTGATAATAAAGTTTAATTTGCTGTCTGCTATTAGATGATTTTTTTGGTTTGAAGAGAAAAAAAATGGTATTGGAATGTTTGTAATCTCTAGATCTAACAATGCCAAATCAAAGCATATCCACTGAGGGGAGTTTTCAATATCTAAGCCAGAAATATTAATATTGTGAGTTTGGATAAAATTTTTACAATCATTAATCCCAATCTTTAGATTTTTGTATGTTATTTTCTTTTCTTGGAATTTGACAGCTGTCTTATTGGGACAATTGCTTGAGTTTTGAAGAATTTTTTTAAGAATGGCAGAGGGCATTGTTAATATTCCAAATTCAAATAGTCAGGAAGGTTTTTATTTGAATAGCTCTGCCCAATCTGTAGAGACTTTTCCCAAATTTTTGCAAGCTTTCCGTAGTGAGAGTCCACGATCTTTGATTGGATGCTTCTGTATCCATCGTTGACACAGCCAAATACAACTCTAGGGTTTGATTCATAATAAGTACCCCAGTTATCTGGGTAGCTTATCTTTTCTTTATTGGCAAAGGCAAGGAATTTAGGGTTTAATCCAAGATTTTTAAAACTATTAAGAAGAAGTGGTGTAGAAGTAAAAATGACATATTTATAGCCAGTGATTTTGAGAAATGCAGTTAACATAAAAATTAAAGAAATAGATCCGCCAGCTGTTGAGGTAACCATGTTTCCCACTTCAATAATTTCATCTCTACTCACATTCCTATTTATATATTGCTTAATTTCTTCTTCAATAGGAAGGTTTAAATACTTTTCTACTAGTGAACTTTTTGAGAGGCCTGGATTAATACCAACACTTCCAACCATTTTATCTTTGTTAGATAGGGTTAAAATGGTTGGCATAAAGGCTTTGATATTTGCTCCATAGTGTGAAGCAAATATATCCTTTGTGTAAATTTCTGCATCATTTCGATTTAGTTTCACAGGCATAACTTTCCAAAAAGTAATTTTTAAAAAATTATAGGTGGTGGTCAGATTAATGAAAATCCGAGAATATAACTAAAGGCTTGGGGTTTTTTAACTATAAAGGTGATTTAGGTAAAAATCCCTATGTAGTTGAGGGGTATAAAACTAGAGAAGGTCCTCTATAAAACTACTAACAAGTTCGTGTCTATTTTTAACATTAGATTTTCTAAAAATACTACCAGCCTGTTGATTGATTGTCTTTTCGCTAACACTTCTTAAATTGGCAATATCAGGATAAGAGAACCCTTTGAGTATCAGCCAGGCTATTTCTGTTTCGGCTTTTGTAAAATTCCAGAATTTGAATTGGTCATTGATAACTATATGCAACTCACTTTTGAATTTATCAATAGTCTGTTCGGCAACGCCTAGTTTGCTAGATAAAGACTTAAATTCTTTAACTTGATAAATAAATAAGATTGATAGAAGAACAACTATTAAAAGCTCTTGATATGAGTGAGAGTTTAATTCATCCTCTATAATAAAGTCATAAAAGATGTCTTGTATAAAGAATAAAATCAAGGCAATAGAGGCGACAAGATTTAGTTTTCTAAAATTTCTTGAAATCATGTGTGAATATTTTAAAGACTTTTGTATTCTATAAGTGCTTTTTAAATAATAATCTCATAAAGTAGACTTTTTGCATCGAGTGCTGGGAATGTGAATATCCTGTATATAGCTTAATTTTCTTCCTGAGTTTAAAGCCTTAGAGGGGCGGCAAGGTGTTTCTGAATCTCGAAACTCCCTCTGATGTGTAAACGAGTCTTGATACATTCAATCCCACATAGTCTTGGACTCCCCTGGTTATCTTATCTTATAAAAACATAGGTAAGAAAGAATGAGTGAGGATTTTGATTTTGCAATAAAGGATATTCCAGTGCATAAAACCCTGTTCCATTTAAAGCAGCATTTAATAGCTGATAACTTTCTTTCTATCAAAAAAAATCTATAAAAAGCAAATTTTTGTAAATAAACGGGGCACTCCTTTGATTTAATATTTTTAGTAAAAGCAACAACTTACATAGAAAATTAAGCTAAGTTTAAGCAGTTAAAAATATCGGGAATTTTCAAAATAGTCGTGAAATAGCAAAAATTAGCTATTAAAATCGATCAAAATGTTTGTTTGAAGGTTTTAAACAGCCTATTTTCGACATTATTTAGTGATCAATGCCTTTCTGCGTAAAAAATTAGCAAATTCTTTAAATGGGTGGTTTTCAAGCGATATTAACGTAAAATACTCTTTTCTGGAGAGATGTCAGAGTGGTTTAATTTGCTCGCTTGGAAAGCGGGTGTACGGTAACGTACCGAGGGTTCGAATCCCTCTCTCTCCACCATATTTTTAATTAAAAATCAATGACTTATAAATATTTACAAGTCATTTACACTACATTTTTCACGTGAAAATGTAGTTAAGTTTTTCCTAGAATTACCACTGTTACTGTATTTTTTGAATAAAAATGAGGGATTCTTGCCCTCTACCAATTATCAAAGAAAGGGGTAAATTGGCCGGACATTTTCAATGAGTCTTTCAGGCAATAAGTGTTAGCCCTTATGTGTCAGCCAAGGACTTTTAATCACTTTTATTTAAACAGGCGGCCCACCTTATAAAATAATATTTTTTTCAGAATTAATGATGTGATTTAAAACTTGATCCCAATCCTGATCAGCCATTTTATCGATAGAAAAATTAGCTATTATTGAGGTTTCGTTTTGCGTTTCAATGAATTTTAATTCATTTTTTAGGTGGCCAGAATTTGGGAAATAGCCTATATCTAGAACAAAATATTTTAAGTTGGTCATGTTGTGTTTTTTATGAGTTAAATGGTAAGTATGTGATCAGATTTATCTAGTTCTGCACGAAATTGAACTTGGTCTATTTGTTGCATGTTGGCATCGTCAAGTATTGATAAAGGCTCAATTTCACACAACTCCAATAGCTCTGCATTTTCAATAGTCTCTGCATTTTCTTCAATATGCCTATCAACAAAAATACAGCTGACATGGTGTCCAAATATTGTCAATCCAGCTGCTACTCGCATTGCTTCCGCATGATCGCTTATTGCAAATACTAGAATATTTTTTTTAGTGTTAGATGTTGTCATATTGATACCACCTTATCGTGGTTGGCAATCATTTCACTTAGGTTTGTTTGACTACCCATAGCAGCAATTGAAGATGTATTGGGAAGATATCGATCCCAAGAGTGGTGGCATGCTACAGAGTTTTCTATTATGTTTGGATTTTGTTTAATCTTTGTATCTTCTAAAGTCTTCACGCCTGCACCTGTAAAAAAGCAGCTGTATTGATATTTTTTCCTTATACATGCATCGCTTAGTGGAAGTAATAGATCGGCACCACGTTCTTGGCTAATGATAAATAACAAGTTCATTTTTTAACTCCTTAATCAATAATTATTTTTACATTTGTGTAATCTAAAGCTACAAGGTTGGCAAAAACTGCAAGTGATGTAGAGATATCTTTTGATTGAATGATAATTTTTTCATGTTTTGACCGAGCCCCAAGGTTATCGACAAACCTCCAGTTTTGATCTTTCATTTTTTGAATTTGACTTTTTAGTACTAGAAAATTTTCTCTCATTCTTCCTAGATAGGCGCTAGAGCGGAACAGTTGCCTCTTATTTCCACTAGCCTTGCCTGTTGCCTCAACTAATTGTTTAATATTGTTATTTGACCAAATCCATATTTTTTTTTGCCCAGCAAGAAAAAATAAAGCTGCCAATGCTTGACTTTCTTTTTGACTTTTTCCATAAATTAATAATTCATCGGTATGGCTTATGTTGGATGTGGAAAAAGCCCAAAAAATATCCCTAAAACTAGCAAACTCTCCTTGAGATTCAAAGTTGTTAAAGGGTATGCATTTAGTTTTTTTGGCACTATAAAGCATACATTCCTGGAGTTTACTGGAATTAACAGGGACTAGATTTTCTAAGAATTCTTTGTTTAAATTATTTGTATAGCTAATATTAGTATTGGCTATCGAATCACTAAGATGTAGAAAAATACTTATCCCAATAATGTAGAGCATTAATTAACAGCCTCCAAATTGACGTTCAGGTATTTTTAAGAGTGTATTGTTATTAGTTGTAGGGGGATTCTCCATATAGTGATCCATTAATTCAGCAACTGGAAGAAACCCATAGTCATCCCCCATATTTATATTTAGATCAAAATTTTCAATATTTTGTGGCGTATTCATATGCTTAATTTCTTCTGGTGACAGCTTAGCAAATGGGAAAATAAGAAGCAATACAATTAAACTAATTGATAGTGCAGATGAGCAAAAAATTAAACCTATTTTTGTTTGATATTTCATAATACCTTTATTTTTTTTATTTAAGTAATACTAATGTACATTAAGTAGAATGCAGTCACAAAAGCAATTAATTGAGCGGTTGTTTCATAATCCATTATTCAATTACCTTTAAAGTGTTTTACAAGTTTTTCTATTGAAATTATTTCACCTGATTCTGGATGAATTGCATCTGGCGTAAAGAATGGAACGCCGTGGCTAGAAGATTTCAAAGACTCGGGTGTTTTAGCAAACATATAGATAAAAATAACGACTGTCATTATCATAATTAATATCGATATTACTAAAAGCTGCTTATCTTGTGTTGTATTAAAAGACATGTGTTAATTTTTTTGTAAAAGAACTTTCCAGCTCTGATCGGAGAAAACTGTTCCTAGATGTATACTGTTTAGCTCTGATTGCATTGATGCTAAAGATTCCATTGAGGTGGGGTTGTCAATCACTATTTTAATAATGTCACCGCTTTTAGCGTCATTCATCGCCCCTTTAGCCATTAATTGTGGCCTAGGGCATGAGAATCCAAGACAATCAATAGTCCTTGTGATGTTTATCACGTTACCATTGTCAAGAGTTATTGTTGAATCATTGTCGCTGTCACTGCTTACTTTGTTAGTAGTTTTTTTTGTAAATAAACCCATTATCCTTCTCCTGTTGTTTTTAAAGATTTCTTTGCTTGAATTTTTAAATATATGAAAAGTAAAACTGCAAATTGTATCAATCCAAAAAATATGGCTGGAATTCCAGTTTTTTCTTGGAGTGTTTCTGCATTTGCAAATCCTAGTTGTAAGGTTTCTAAATTAGGCTCACCAGTCATTGCAATAGGGGCAGGGGGCCAGTAATCAAATGACCACAATAATGAAAATAAAAACATACCTATAAATGTAAATATCAATGCCCAGATTGCACCAACATTTCCTTCACCAGATTTAACCCATGTCGATACAGTGCAAGCGCCCGCTAACACCATGCCTATTCCAAATATAAATAAACCAATAACCTGATTAAGACCAACGTCAAATTTCATGGTATGACCTTGATCAAAGGTAATAAACGTTGTAAATCCTATGGTTAAAACCATCATAGCGAGCAATAAAGCTTCGGTATTTCGGTAGGTTTTAAACAATATTGCATCTCTTAATGCTGCTGTATTACAGAACCTAGAGCGTTGTACTAGTAATCCAACTACAGATCCAAATAAAAATGCGACTAAAATTTCACCAATTACTGACATATCATTCCTTTTTTAAAATTTTAAAACTCTTTTATAAATGTGAGAGCCGACCCAGGCACCTGCAATAATTCCAGTCATTGACAGATACCCTCCAAGGTTTAGTTGTGGCGTCAATCCAAAGAATGTTGACACGTTGCAAACAAAAGCTAAGCGTATTCCAATACCCATCATAAGGCCACCTATAGTAATCATTACCCATTCAGATAAACTACCCGGAAAGCGCCAAAAGAATTCATTGCTTAACTTTGCCCCAACAAATGCGCCAAAAAGCATACCAAGAGAAATGTAAATTTTCCAATAGCCAAAATCAGGTGGAAATACTATTTGCCAGAAAGGTATTTCATTAATTTTATCCCCTATGACCAATTCAGCGGCTAAGCCAGTCATCATTGTTTCGCCACCTCCAACTGTCCATGCACCTAAAATCAAAAAAAGAAAAATATCAAAAAAAGCAATAGCAACTAATGCAATTCTTGGATCAAGTGATTTTTTAAAAAAGTCCATATTGATTATTTATTTTTATAGAAGTTGTGAGCACTATATTTGTTATTTTGAATTCATGGGTAGTATTATTGTATTAGTTTTTAAAATGATATTTTTTTGACTATACAAATGCAACTCTTTTAACTATAAAAAATATACAGGTATTTTTATAGTAGCTGTTAATGCTATTTTTGTTATGTAAGTTTATAGGCAATATTAATTAATGCATTTTTATTATTAATAATTTATGGGTCTATATAGAGTATTGCCTAGTTTAAAAAAAATGTATAGCAAATGCTACTACCTTTTAATATATTCTTTAGTGCATAATTAAATTTGAAACAATAAAAGAGGCTGTAGTATGAAAGTAAAAACACAAAAAAACGGAGAAAAAATGATGTTAAAAAACAAACTATTAATATTTACAACAATGTTATTTGCAACGGTATTGCAAGCAAATGCATCGATAACTATTGGTACACCATTAGTAAGCACCTATTGGTTATCAGATCATAAAGACAAAGTAATTGTGCTCGATGTGCAAAAAAAGATAAAAAAAGACATGAAGACAATAGCTGGGGCAGTTTTGGTTGACTGGTCTAAAGTTAGAGCCAAAAAAACAGAAGAGGGAATGGGGTTAATTAAAATGCTTCCCACCAAAGTAGAGTTTAATAAGCACATGCAAAGTTTAGGTGTGAATAATAATAGTGCAATAGTAATTACAACATCAGGAGATGGCGCTTCTAATATATTTTTAGGAACAAGGTTGTATTGGCAGCTAAAATACTATGGTCACGACAATGTAGCAATGTTAGATGGTGGTAATGCAAAATGGAATAACGAGAAGAAGGCAATGGGTCATGGCGAAACACCTTCTAAAGGCAACTTTGTCGCAACAACTGAAAGAAAGGAGCTTCTGGCTACAACATCAGATGTGGAAAAAGCTGTAGAAAGCGGAGATACTGTGTTGGTTGATAGTAGAGAAGAGGATCAATATTTAGGATTATTTTATAAGAAAAAGTATGTTTATAAAGCAGGACATATCCCTGGTGGTAAATCGGCTTTTGGTGGAACATTCTTAAAGCATAAAGGAAAGACCTTTCAAACAAAGAAAAACATAGCGGATATTTTTAAGGCTAAAGGAATAACGACTACAGGAAAAGGTATAGCTTATTGTAATAGTGGTCATTGGGGAAGTGGAACATGGTTTATACAGCATGAGATTTTAGGCAATAAAAACTTCAAGCTATATGATGGTTCAATGCATGCCTGGACAAAAGGAAATAAGAGGCTTGTAAATAAAATTATTTACGAATAATCACTTGCATTCAAACCATTTAATAGATGGTTTGAATGTTTTTATATTTAGGTTTAATTTAAATTTAAATATAAAAATATTCTAATTAGGGCGGCAATATCTCAACTAGAAAAATTAACATTGCCTTAAAAAACAGATGTTTAAATACTTTTTTTTTAACACCTATAATAAACTAGTGTAAACAGGGATAAGTCATGGGGAGTAAGGTAAATTTTTAATAAAAATTTAGTTTTTTCAATGTTAAAAATTATATTGGTCTTTATGGTGCTTATCTTTTTAGGTGGCCCCATCAAGGCCGATTCTATTGCTGGTATAAAGCGAGTGTCTTTAATCGAGTATGATAAGCAACTATGTAGTTCAGAGCTGGTTATTATTAGAGGAGATCTTGCAAAGCTAACCAAAATCACAACGTCTGAATTATACAAAAAAGGGTTAAAAATCCGAATAGATGGAGCTTTTAGAACACTTAACTGGATTTGCAGAGGGGTTATTGATAATAATTCCCGCGTTTCATATTTATTTAAAGAGTTAGAGCAATTGTTTATAGCAAAAAAGTTTCAAGAGTTGCATTTGAAGCTTGATTTTTTAATAAAAAAATACCCGCTAAATCTTGATCAATATTTACTAGGTAATGCATCAAAAAAAGATATAAAGGTTGGGGT
>Ga0255771_1004854_pt1 | contig 11997 bp, 10 predicted proteins | sample 011ome_19_FD_179969 | JGI IMG/M metagenome (GOLD analysis project Ga0255771, IMG submission 179969) | Coastal salt marsh microbial communities from the Groves Creek Marsh, Skidaway Island, Georgia - 011510BT metaG (version 2) | ecosystem: Environmental > Aquatic > Marine > Intertidal zone > Salt...
GGAGGGTTACGCTCTGATTATACTCTAAACGATATTTTTGAGGACAACTTTAATGATGGCCTTAGATATGTCATCCAGCAATTTACGGGTCTAAAGGATAAAAACGGCAAAGAGATTTATGAGGGCGATCTTATTAAAGTTCCAACAAAAAGTAAATATTACAAAGTCGAATATTACAGCTACATAGCATCTTTTCAATTTCTTCCAGTTGATTATGATATTGATGCCATGACATTTAGGATGTGTACGAATTATGAGAGTTTTATAGTTAACATGAGAATGGTAAAAGATTACGAAGTAGTCGGACACATCTTTGAAGATAATGAATCACAAACTAACCCTCTGGCCTAGCATTGCCGCCGTCATTATGTGGCTAACCCCACTTCGATGCCAAGAAAAAGTTTCGCCGCCGAAACCAATTCTTGAGTTTAAACTAATTGAGCCAGGAATCCCTAGTTTTCCAAACATTCCGCCAGTTTTGCCGCCGCCGAAACTAAACAACCAAAACTTGTCTCTTGATCAAAAAAATAACAGACCCGAAAGAGTTTGAAATTTTATGCCGCCAAATCGCGGCCAAATTCTCTAGCGAGAATGAAAAATACGGCCACTGGGAATCGAAAATCAACCCCGAATCTTTAATAAAGGCTTGGGGCGATTCTCGGTTGCTGAATTTTCACTTACACGTTTGGGCTAATAAAGAGGAGGAGTATGATTCTGTTATCATGTTCCAAGGAGTGGACAACCACGTAACTGGCGAAAAACAGTGGCAAGAATATTTTTGGATTAGCAGCAACCCGAAAGTCTCGTTTCAACTTTTAAATCGGGCGAAAAAGTTTGGAAAGTCTCTCGGCTACAAGAAGATCATAATGTTCCGCGTAATTAATTACCCGACTTCAGATAAACTTTGCAAAGTTTACGAAAAAATGGGCTTCAAAAAGGACTCCGAGATGTTTGTCTCAAATCTTTAAAAGAAACTCGCGGCGAAAAATTCCGAAGAATCGCCAGAAGAAACCGCATCGCTATAGCCAACGCCATCAACGACAAGACCCATCCATGCAGCGCCAGAACCAGTTATGGTCCATGATCCTGTTCCAGTTGGCTCTCTAGACGAGCAAAGTTTAAAGTTTGGGTGAATCAAGCCACTTCCCAAATTATCGTCAAAAGCGTTTGCGTGATATAAAATTAGATTTGACGCTGAATATGGGCGCATTGTTAAGTAGTAATTCACGCCACTTTGCAATTCAACGCTTTGGCTAAACTCTAGGTAATGAATACCAGCACCAGCAGTTGGCGGCATATTTGTCCTGATTAGGCCAGAGGCAAGAACAGAAGACCCATTTGAGTCATAAATCAAAGCTGAACCACTAGCATCAGCATCCAACCAAGCCCAACACCCTTTAGCTCTTAGCGGACATTCTAACTGAAACTGATTACCAATATTATTAGGGGCCGAACCACTGTTAAAAGTTGAAGAGTTTAATTCTGAAATGGGGATACAGCCAAACGGCGAAATATAAGCTCCATCTGAATACTGCAAAGAAAATATCGGAGCGCCTTGAAGTGCCGCTGTAGGAGTTAAATTATTAACTAAAATATACGGCCCAAATAAATTTGAATCAGCAAACGAAGCAATTTGCAAACTTGTTGGAGTTCCAGAACTTACGTCTAATCTTGCCGCCAACCAGTCTCCTTTATTAACATTGGTGACGCCAGATAGCGTTGTTGGAAAAGACTTATTATCATCAGTGCTGGCGACAACAACAGAAGCGTTACTTGAAGCGGATGCAAGTCTTCCAGTTGGAATACCAGAATCAAGGCTAGGAAGCTCCAATCTCACGTCCAAAGTACAGCCAGCACTAACACCAGCCGTTCGGAAAAACAGCCCGCTAATATCGCCGCTTTTTGGAGCTTGAAAAACAATGGAATATTCCCCAGTCGCCCCATTCACCCCAATATTTGAGATGAAACTAGGAACCGTATCAGCCTCAAGCGGTGGCTCTGGATAAAATCGCGGCGCAATGTCTTTGTATGTCATGATTTTACGATCATTAGGTTAATATTAGCGAACTGAACCCCACTAACAGAATTAATTTTGCACCCAAGGTAAGAATCTCTGCTTAACCCGCTTGTCCAACCAACCACATCTCCAGAATTTTTAATTTGCGCCGAAAGATTTGGATTATTCGCGCTAACAATGTTTGTTAAAGCTGGAAAGCTTGAGTAATCTCCATAAACAATATCAAGATTAATTGATCCAGTGTTGGACGAAACAACTTCCCAACCAGTTATGGTACAGTCAAAAGGAATTTTTGAATAACCTTTTACTCCAGTGGTTAAACTAGCGCCGCCTATAAATAGGTTGATTGTTCCCGTTTTGAGAGTGTTTAGCTGAGTCTGTAAATTTTCAGATGTAGTATTTACATAAGAAGCTGTCGCAAAAACTCCAGTATCATTTGGCCTCACAACGTCGCCCGTGACAAAATTTCCAGTATCACTAGGGCGAACCACGCTTCCTGTGGCGAAAACTCCTGTGTCGGAAGGTCTTACGACGTTTCCAGTTACGAATCCGCCAGTTTCAGATGGGCGCACCACATCACCAACAACAAAAGAACCTGTTTCTGACGGCCTAACTACAGAGCCAGTAACATAATTACCAGTCTGAGAGTTTAGAAGATTGAATTGGCCGCTAAAATATCCACTAATACCAGAAACATAAGAAATCGAAGCATAAGACGAAAGATCAACACCAGTTAAATACCGTCCATCAAAATTAACGAGGATTGTTCCGTTGTCGCCGCTTCTGTTTAAAGTTAAAACGCCGTTGCCAGTATTGAATTGGCCCGAATAAACAAACCAATTTTCGCCCGAAACACTTTCTCCTGTTCCTTGTAAATCTGTGAAAGTGGTGGTTACAGTTGAGCCGTCTCTCTTGTAAAGAGACAATGTTTTAGAAGACGAACCAGAAACATTTGCGCCCGTTACATCAGTCAATAAAGGAGTCCACTGACCACTGTGACAAACATAAAGATTTTGGCCGCTTCCTGTTTGATAAAACGTGATTCCATCAAAAGGGCTAATCTGCGGAACTGAGTAACCAGTAAAAATACCACTCCTTTGACCGCTAGAACCAAACGGCGGAATACCTTCTGTGAAAGTTTTGGCCTCTTGAGGATAGTCTAGAACGCCTGTTAGTTGTCCCGTCCAAAATAGTCCCGTCGAAAAATCATCATATGGAAGAACCTTGTAGTATAAAATTTCTCCTTTGGGCTGCTCCTCTTTATCTATTTGTAAAGAATAAGAAATATCTGAATCAAAAATAGGAACACTTTTCAGTAAGTTTCCGCTATTAGGAGAGAAAGAAGAATTTGCGCCTGTGAAAACATCAAATTGCCTGACCAAAAACTTCGTCCCATTATCTGGAACACTTAAAAATAAACTAACAGCGCCCGTTTGACCCTCTGAATATCCAGAAACTTGCGCCGCATTAATTTGCGCGGGCAAATGATAAATTGTGAAATTGCTAAAATTAATTTCTGCGTTTTCTTGAAGCCTAAAATTTAATTGATAATAACGATGAGCTTCGCCAGCAAAAGCCTCCTTGTTTTGCTCGTAAGTGAAAACATAGTTCGTAGAAGAAATACCGCTTCTAAAATTAGAGCCGCTAGGAGCAACGCTTCCTCCCGTGTGATAAACATCAAATCCAATGGAAACGTCAACAAAACTATTCGCCAAATCAAAATCATTAGAAATAGCGTTCCCAAACCGATCCTCGAATTGAAAATCGAACGGCACATCTTTTTTCAGCGCTACAGAATAGCCAATGCCCGTTCCATTTGATCCGTCAGAAGGAACAAAAGAAGAAGGAAAACCAATATCAGGAGGACTCTCGAAAACAAATGGCGCGGGAGTAGTTGTTGGCGCTGGTGTTGTCGGGGGTGGCGTGGTTGGCGTGGGAGTAGTTGTGGGAGGAGGCGTCGTTGGCGGCGGGGTAGTCGGCGGCAACGTCGTCGTGGGCGGCAGTGTAGTAGTCGGAGGTGGAGTTGTGGTCGGCGGAGGCGTCGTCGTAGGGGGTGGCGTTGTCGGCGGAGGAGTCGTTGGTGGTGGGGTTGTGGGTGGCTCTGTCGTGGGAGGCGGAGTCGTTGGCGGAAGTGTAGTAGTTGGAGGAGGCGTTGTCGTAGGTGGCAACGTCGTCGTAGGTGGTAAAGTGGTGGTAGGAGGAAGAGTAGTTGTCACTGCTTAATTTTTATTCCCGCGAAAATGCTGTTGTTTCTGATTGGTGCTGAGTAAGATAACACTACAATACCTGAAGAATTGGTTGGCCCAATAGGATTAGGAATAGATTCCTCATTTCGTGCCGAAACTTTAAAAACAAATCGGCCCGCTTGAGTTTGATCCGTGAAAACTGCATGGTTTCCAGTTGTTCTTCCTGTAATCGAATTGAACTTTGGCGTGATTAATTCGTAATCATAGCTCGTGGCATTAGAAGCTGCTTGCCAACTTCCAGAAATGTCTATAGAGTCCGCTTGTTGGTCGTAGTTTCCAGTAGTTACAGAATTTATAACAGGGTATCCAAGCTGATACAAGAAGCTCTGCCGAATAGTTTCGGAACCCTGAGTAGGAGAAGTGACGTTAGGATAATTATTATAAAAATCAACTAAACTTTGGCCGCTTTCAATTTGTCCGAACTTGCCAGTGTCAAATTTAATCGCCGCCACTTCATATTCTACAGAAGAAGATTCTTTAACTGTAGTGAGTTTGTAAATTTCCTGTTGAAGGCCGCTTAGAGTAACCGAGTAAATGCCGCCAATTTTAGCTTTGTCTAGCAAAGCAATGTTTTCGCCCGTCGCATTTAAATATAATTTTGATCCAAAAGAAAGATTTTCGTGCCCAGTAATTGAAAACGTCGCGATTTGCGGAACGTCATTCGCATACAAGTAGTTCATACTGAGTTTAGAAGGACTAACGGCGCGATTGTAGTAATCCGCGTAAGTATTTTGCCCAGTAGGAATAAACAAAGAAACTTCGTTGAAAAATTTGGCCGAATCAAACGAATCATCGACTCTCAAAATTCTATTGGAATAATCAATATCCAAAACACGGCCAATGTTTTTTTGCAACGATTTAAGATCATCCTCGACACTAATCAAATCTCCTGGCTTGCAAGATAAAATTTCGGGGCCGCAAACAAATGATACCGCCTGATTCTCATTAACTGTAGAGTAAATTACGTGTTTACCAATGCGGTTAGCGTGAGCACGCGAGGTTATTCCATAAGTATCAATTTCAGTTCTTAAAACGCCGCGCTTCTTAATGTCTTCCGAGTCTTCAATGTATTCAACCTTTGCTTTAAAAGAGTCGTCACGGTCAAAGTAGTTGACTTCCAATGTGTTATACTGCTCGTCTCTACGAGAGTTTGTGTAATTGAAAATTCCCTCACGAACATTTTGGTTATTGAAAAACGCTTTAGGAAGTTTTACTCGGTCATCAGTAAAGTCAATATAAGAATTTGAGTAAAAAACATTACCACGGAATGCCGCCGAAATATTTTGAATCGCGTCAAAAACATTCACATTGTCGCCAATGATAATATTGCAAGAATATCTTGGTTCTAATCCACCAGTTGCACTAGGAACACCAGTAAAAACGCCATCATCATTTACAGCATCACAAAAGCGACCGATTTTATAAAGCTCCCAAACGTTCACATCGCTCGCTTCAATGAAATTGCCAAGCCCGTATCTCTTGTTGGTCAAAAGATCAAAAACAATCCACACAGGGTTATCGCTCCACGCTTCTTTAAATGTTCCGTCCCATTCTCCATTGTAGATAATTTTATCAGATTCAGGCGCGGCAATAAATTCTGAGGTCGTTTTGTATAGCCTTTTATCTGTTCCATTTGTGCGAAGAGGATAGTAGTTGCTAGGAACAAGAATCCTTTTTAAGCGAGCGTCGTAAGAACGAGGAGGCAGGCTCGAAAGTGTTCTTGAGTCTAATTTGACGCCAACAATAGCCGAGTTAGGATAGGAAAATTTAGCATTGATAATCTCAGTAACTTTTTCAAGAGAAATTTCGCGCCGAATCAAAGAAGAATACGTCTCTGGTGTTAGTCGTGTGACTCGAATATAACGAAACGATCCATCAGTTGACTGAGGAATAGCTAAAGCAGACGCCACATTATCTGGCCCCTGAATAAACCGAGAGTAAGACGCCAAACTATTAGCATTTTCAGTGCGCCCAATATCAATTAAAACGGGCGATTCTGTTAACCCAGTAATCTGAAAATCAAGGATTTCTGTGGGGTCTCGCTCTACGCCATTTAAATCTTGAAGACCCATTTCGATGCGAAACTTAACAAGCGTTGGGATTCTTGTTCCAGCGTCAATGTTTTCGCCGATACCTTTAATGTCTTTTGTTTTTTCAACAGTGTCACTTAAAACGCGCACGCCCATTGTTACGTAAACAGATGAAACGTTAGGGTTTTTAATTACATGAGTAACAGCATTAGGTTCTTCGTCAAATTGAGAATATGATCCAGCACTCCAATTTGAATAGCTTTTTCCGCCGCGAGTGTCGTTTGAACCTTCAAAATCACCAACGGCAATAAGAGATGCTGCGATTTGTTTTTTAAAGCTATCTATCTTATAAGTTACATCCGTAATCTTTTCGTCCGATACGTTTTCTTCAAATGGATTGCTCTGTCGATCAAATGCCATTTGGATTTCAGACTTGTACTCATACTTCTTTAATGAACGAGTGAATACATCTCCAGTTTTTGTAAAAATAAACTTGTAAAAAGTGTCAGGCTTAGTTGTTAGGAATTCGTTTTCGGATAATTTGATTGCGCCGTCTTTTCTTTTTTTTGGCCATAAAACCTCTACTTGAAAGTTGCCGTTGTCGTTCAAATAGACCTGTTTAAGCTTTCTTAGGCCCCTGTTTCTATAATTTCGCGCCGCCTTATAGAACTTTCCATTTTTCAAGAGAAATTCTTGCAAATTCCATTCTTCAGCTAGAAAATTTCTATCTTCTTCTGAAATGTAAGCTCCTTCTTGGAAAGATGTGTATTCAAATGGAGATGGAAAAATGTCAATGACGCCATTTTTAGGTATTTTTGGCGCAAAATTTTTAATTCTAGGAGTTTGACCCTGAGTAGAGAAAGGGCCAAGCAACTTGATCCCGTAGTTTTTGTCAAGGTAAGTTTTATCAAAAAACCCGAGAGATGACTGAAGTTCTTCGCCGTTTTTTATTTCAGCGAGAATATTATAGTAATTATACTTTTCCGAAGAAAAGTCAATCATGTAAAAATTCTTAACATTAGAAGAAATGGCCTCGACTGTTTCATGGGTTGGATAACCATTCTCCTGAACGCCAAAGATATAAATGCTGCCGCAAATTTTAACGTCGCTTGTAGAAGCTCCAAGACTTAAATACGACATGTCTAGCCACCTAAGAGGTCTTAAAACTCGACGCTTACCAATTTCAGAAATTTCTAGCTTCTCAAAAACATAACTTGAAATATCAGAATCTAAGTAAGCTGAGCAAAATTTATTAACGCCGAATTCCCCAGCATCCTGAACTGGTCTGGATGATTGAGAGTAGAAATCGCCAAGGTTAATCTTGATGCAAAAAAACGGATAATCCGTTGACGATGGAAAATCTTTCAGTAAGCTTGTCTCTATTGACGAAAAAGTAGAGTAACCATCAAACCTTAAAAGTTTTTGGCGCGAAATTGATTTACAAGTACTGTCTTGTTTCTTATCAACGGATACTCTTTTTAGGTCGTTAATCCCGCGAAGTATGCATTTAGCAATATTTGTTTTGCCGCTAACTATTTCTGCTGAAATATTCCCAGAATCTACAAAGTGAAATTTATAAGGGTCGCTTACATTTCTATCGCTTTGGTAAGAGCCGTCTTGAAGACTTAACGAAGACAAGCTTTTGTCAATTGTTTCGCCGCTTTCATTTTTCCAAACGTTCGAGATAGCGGCAGCTAAATTTTCCAAAGAAACGCTTGCTTTTTCAATACTCTCATCAAAAGGATTGATTGTCTTTTTAACGGGAACGTCATCAATATAAATGCTTTCAAAGATTCTGTACCCATCAACAATTTCGCCGTTTTGATTGACTAATCCTTCAATTGGACCTTCTCCAAGCATGTCAATACTCTCACTATAGGAATACGACGACAAGGAACGCAGTTTCCCGAGCTTTGGGGGCAAAAGGGTGGCTGGAGGCGGAGGATCAGGACGGTCTTGTTTTTTGCCGCCGCCAGCGCCATGAATTAAGGAGAAGTTTCTGGTTAAAAAGTGTTTCAATTGTTTGTTTGAATTTCGTCTTGGTTGTCAACGTAAGCCATGTATGAACCGCCTTTTTTTGTGGCTGTTTGGGTAAATTCGTTAAAGATTGGCAGACCGTTCTTCTCGTCAAATTTGGCAGGGAAACTTTTAATGGTTGATTGAATCACGGCAGAACCGATTCTTAGTCTGCCATATCCAAGAGGCACGGGGTTCCCTTGTTCAGCAACATTTTCGCCATTTGAGAAAAGAAAGGATTTATTTAGGGCATTTGCTCTGGCAGAAGCAGAGCCAGCGTCTTTGGCTGTTTGACCAGAATCCTTCATTAGCAAATTTGAAATACCATAAGAAAGAGCTGCCGATCCCACGGTTATCAGAATAGTTGACAATAAAGCGTAACTTGTCCCAAGGGTTCCAGCATAAAGACCCCCTACTGTGGCTACAACACCAATAACAGCCGCCACTCCAGCGCTACCAATGATAGAAGGAACAACATGAACCTCCTTGATATTCTTGATAGACAATGGAGAATGCTCTAACTTTCCATCAACAACTAAAGAATAGTGAGCGCCTTTTTTGCTTAATTCAATGATCCTATTGCAGAATCCAGTTTTGTTTGCATCAATAGCTTTTAACGCATCGCTGGCACGGGAAAGCGAAAATTTAAACTTTCGCCCAAATTCCTTTCCTAAAAGTCCGTGAACATAAACAGTTGTCATAGCGCATCCTTTAACCTGCTTAGATTTACACTGTCTAGTTCATTAGACTCTGGAACATACAGTGCAAATTTTCCTTCTGGCACGGAATAAACAACGAACGGCAAACAACAGTTCTCAGAAGTCGCCTCGTCAAAAGCTGAAAACTGCGAATCCCCATAAATATGGGAATGAAGAACGGCCAAAAATAAATAATTACTTTTAAATTCTAAAAACTCAAGAGGATCAACGGCGAAATAATTTTGAGGGTCGGGCGAGCGGTTTTTAATTAATTTTAATTCGGCGCTTTCTTCTTTCAAGCCCAAGAATGCAATAATTTCCTTATTATTGTCGGAAATCGCGCTAGTTTTAAAAAGCTCTAAACAGTCTTTTATAGTCATTGCGAGCCTTTCGAGTAACGATCAACTGCTGGATAGCCGCCAAAAGACATACTTCTATCTTCTTCTGGGATACCAAAACACAATGGGTTAGCGATTGTTGATCCGTCAATGTATGAAATTCCTGTTTGAAGAAATCTTTTATCGCAAGCAAAAACCTTTTTTGAGCATCCTTCTTTTTCCCAAGTAGTTGGACTTTGCGTAGGAGAGTTTGTCTCGTTGGAAACATGATCAACTGTTGAAACGTAGTAAGTTTTATAAGGGTCTTTGCCCAAAGGAACAAAGCAGTGGTCGCCGCTAGAATAGTTATGGCCGTATTTCCATTCTTTTTCAGCGTCTTGAAAATTAAATTTACCTGTAGGAGCAACTGAAAACGGCGTTCCATCTTCTTTTTCAACAAGCGGCCCCCAATAATTGCATCCGCATCCGCGATACTGAAAAGAGCAATAATTACTAGAGATTTTCCTCCCAGGAATTGTGTAGTCGCTCAAATCGTAGGGAACCGTGCATTCAAATTCTACCATGTCTCGGTTTTCGCCGAGTTTTTGAGACAAAACGAACGTATCAACAATCTCTTGAGTTGGGTCAGGAGTTCCAAAAGGATTTTCGCCGCCATCAAAATTTCGATCATCCAAGAATCTCATTTGAGTGCGAATGCGAGCAATTTTCGCATCTTTCAAGTCGTTCTTTTTGCGGAGAATCTGGGAGATTAGCAGGTTTTCATTGCTGATGCGGAGTTTTGGCCGTTGGATTCTTCCTAGCGAACCATATTCAAGATTCTCGATTTCAATAGGAAGAGCGTTATATTGAACGCCTTGCCAGTAAATAGTGTTGCCATACCCATTTGTGGACGAGCACATAGGGTAAAAGCTACTTGGCTCATTTACGGGATCGTAGTAAAGGCGAAAAAACTCCACCTGCTGACTTCCAGGGTCGTTAATGGAAAGTAGTCCTGCAATAAATTTTTCGGAAAGAGCCATGAAGTTTTTTAGTAATGTATATTAGCAACCAGTGACTAATTTACACACCCTAGACCCAGAATTACTCCTAATCAGCGGCAAAGAGCTAAAACAAGCTCGCCAGCAGGTCTTCCCTTTCTTCTTGGAGTTTTGCCTACAAAGAAATCCGCTTCCATGGTTCACTGGGGGTTTAGCAGAGAGACAAGATCAAATCAAGAAATACTTCCTAGACACTTTCACCGAGGAAAAAGATTTAATTCTTCGCGCCGAAGGAAATTCTTTAACGGGATTAGCGCTTTTCGACCCTCAAAATTGGAGCTTAGAAGGAGAAGTGGCCAATTCTACCATTGAATTAGTCATCGCAGCAAGTTTGCAAAAAAATCCATGGCGAGACAAAAAAGATTTTAAAATTTTAATCGCGGCCTATAAAAATTACAAAGGCCGAGACATTGTGGGCATGAACATCAATAGAGAATGGAAGAGGGCGAAATTCAAGAATTATTGCCTTAAACTAGGATTTCAGGAAAACCAAGGATTATTTATTATATGAGTAAAAACTTTACAAACGCTACTAAATTCGGGCCTCAAAATACCGAAACAGATATTTGGCTTACTCCTCAGTGGATAATTGACAAGATTGGCCCTTTTGATTTAGATCCATGCGGTCATTTACCAAATGGTCGGCCCATTGTAAAAACAGCAGAAAATTACTTCACAGAACTGGAAAACGGATTAATTCAGCCGTGGTTTGGAAATGTTTTTGTTAATTTTCCATATTCAGACTCATTTAATTGGCTGGAAAAGTGTAAAAACGAGTTTTTATCTGGCAATGCAGAATCCATAACAGTCTTATGCTTTGCCAGAACGGAAACAAAGGCTTGGCAAGAAAACGTGAATCAAGCGACAGGAATTAATTTAATAAAGAGGCGCATTAAATTTCTCTCGAAAGACGGAATTGAGAAAAGCAATGGGAATGCCCCGAGTTGTTTAATCGCGTTTGGAGAACAAGCGTTCAATAAAATTAAAAACGTGGATGGAATCTTTGTAAGAATTGAAAAATAATGGAGCATCAAAAATACCAACACAGCAAAGACAAAACGGGCGAATGTGCAAATTCAGGGTTCTCATGCGAGGAACAGTTCAAAAAACTTGCAGAGTCCAAAGGATACGAGGTTTTAGTAGCAGGAAGAAATCTTCAGTTCTGCCATGTTGATTTTATCCTCAAAAAAGATGGAGTATTGAGTGTAAGAGCCGAAAAAAGATTCGCCGTGCTGATTCTGAACCTAATGATGATTATTGTTGGATCGAATTCAAGAGAACGGATGGTCGCGATGGATGGATTTTTGGCGATGCTGATTTTGTTGTTTTGGAGCAAAAGGACGAATTTCTCATTGTTGAGAGAAAAGCGCTGCTAAAATTAGCTGAAAAGTTGGTGAACCGAGAAAAAGTTGTTGACCGTGCTGAAAAAGCGTTTAACGTGTCATATCGCCGATTTGGGAGAAAGGACGAAATTGCCTGTATTCTCATGGCAGAAGTGCGAAAATTAAAAATATCAATATGGCCCAAACAAAACAACTAAAAACCTACCGATTCTACTTCTCCCAAGTTAATCAAGAAGTTGTAGAACAAAAAGGCTATTCTATAGACGCCTGCT
>Ga0255771_1004870_pt1 | contig 11966 bp, 14 predicted proteins | sample 011ome_19_FD_179969 | JGI IMG/M metagenome (GOLD analysis project Ga0255771, IMG submission 179969) | Coastal salt marsh microbial communities from the Groves Creek Marsh, Skidaway Island, Georgia - 011510BT metaG (version 2) | ecosystem: Environmental > Aquatic > Marine > Intertidal zone > Salt...
TATCTTTGTTCTTCTTATTTTTATTATATTTTATACACTAGCTTATCAAAAATACAAGGAACGCTATTATGCGTTTAAGTCAGAAACATTGGCCGTAGACGATTTTTTCTTCAAAGACGTAAAACATCTAAATCTTTCTATGAAACGAAAAATATGGATTCATATACCTATTGAGAAGAATGCGCGAAAATGGGAACACTTTGGGTCACGAACTTCTTATAATCTCAATATCGATTATATGGTATTATGTATCAAATCTATCATTGACTATTGCGGACAATATTATGATGTTATTTTATTCGATGATTCCAATATATCTACATTATTGCCTGACCAAAATGTAGATTATGAAAAATTATCAGGAGATTTATTAGATAAATACCGCCAAAAATCATTGCTACAAATATTATATGATTATGGGGGTGTGATGATGCCTCCTTCGATGTACTTGAGAAACACTATTTATAACATAGATAAAACCAATACTTTCTATGTGAGCGAAATACCGAACCAAGGTGAACATTCAACAACACAAAATATGGTTTATTCTACCAAACTAATGGGGTCCAACAAACAAAACCCTATTTTAGGAGAATATATTCGTAGTTATTCGGACATGTGTTTCAAAGACTTGACCAATGAATCGAACTATTTTTCAGACCAATTACTAAAAAAAATGAATATACCATTATTAAATGGTGTTCTTATAGGAACAAGAGACAAGAATAACCACCCAATACGATTAGAAGATTTAATGGAGTCTCACACCATAGATTTGCATCGTTCCCATGTAGGAGTTTACATACCACATGATGAATTGATTCGTCGAACTAAATACAATTGGTATACTTATTTGACAAGTGAGCAAGTTTTAGAGGCAAATGTGTTTCTTTCCAAATATATGTTAGAACACGGTAAATCAAAAATATAATACTATTACAATGAGATTAATGTATTATTTTGCAATTTGTATTTTGGTTCGTTTGTTACTAGCTTACTTAGTATATAAGTTATGGTACCGACGTATACTATCGTTGGTTTGTATGATGATTGGTGTAGGATTTATCTACCAATATATTGTAAAAACACGAACTACTGGAGCATTTCACAATAAGGTATGGTGGGATCATTCGAGACCTATTCACGCACTATTATTCTTGTTTGCGTCATTTGGACTATTTTACCAATATCCATATAGTTATATATTTTTGTTATTAGATACTCTTATTGGTCTTTTGGGGTTTATACATAAAAATAGTAATCAATATAATAACTAGAACATGAGTATCTTATTTTGTATTCATAAGAAATATTATATACTTTACAAAGTTTTCGAAAAAATGCCATACACTTTTTGTAGGTACTTATATCAATATGTTTATAAATAGGTTCAAAATGTTCTATGTATGGGTCCATTAATTGCTTGAATACGAATGATTTATATTTTTCGGAATGAATATAATAGGAATTATTGGACAATAACTCTCCAATAGAAGATAGCCATTCCACAAATAATTCACGCGACATATATATTATTTATTTATATATATTATTTATATCATTTGTTAGTAATGCCAACCAAATTTTATGGTCATGACCTTCATAAATGTTATGAATATATTCACATAACAGCTCAATGATTTTAAAATAAACCTGTTCACTTATTTGTGTTTTGGAATATTCATATAAAAAATAGTAAATGTCGAGGATAGAAAACCCTTTGTCGTAATAGTCAAATAGTATTAGATATGCCTCTTTAATGTGGTTCGACTTTATGTGTTGAAAATATTGTTCAAGTTCATTATTCTTTATGAGTGTAATATAATTTGACCCTTTTTCTATCGTCGTTTTTTTTAATAGTTTCATATAATTCATTAGGTTGATCATATAGTCTATATTCAACTGAGTCTGGTTCAATACTTCATCATAATCTTCTATAGTTATCTGTTCTTGAACACATAACGAATGTAATAATTGTTTAGAATGGTAATAATCTAATGACTTAAAGTCAATAGGTACACATCGTGTGTATACACTTTCGTATACCTTTTTCTTACAATCCGAACAAAAAATAAAAAAGGTGTATTCATTCATAATATTTTTAAAATATACTTGAATATTTTCTGGTATGTGTTCTAAATTATGAATGACCACAAACTTTTTATAAGGACATTTAGAAAATAGTATAAGTTCATTGTTGGATGAACTTAAATTTAAGTCACTGAAACAATCAATCTCCATAATGACTTGTTTGTTTGGTTTTGGATAATGTTCATAGTATTCTTTTATAATAAGATTTACAATGTGTTTGGGTACACATCCGGTTAGCAATATATTCATTTTGTCTTGATGAATACATTTATGTATCGTATCTATAATATGGTCTTTATTTTGTAATATCATATATTTCAAATGGGAAGGTGTATAATCTACCATAAAAATATCTTCTCGTTGTATTTAAATATAAATTAAAAAACTACAATATATGAACTATTATGAACTTTTAGGAGTGTCCAAAGACTCCACTGAAAATGAACTAAAAAAACAATATAGATCATTGAGTTATAAGTTTCATCCTGATAGAAATCCAAATGGAGGTGAACAAATGCAAAAACTTAACGAAGCCTATGATACATTGAAGGATCCAATTAAACGTCAAGCATACGATAATTCATTTTGTAATCCTTTGGATGTATTGTTAGAAAAAATGTTTCGTTCTAAAGAAAAAAAAGATCCCATTGACGAATTGTTTAGAGATGATTTTCAGAAAGATCATTTAGAAGACTTGGATACAAAAATAGAATTGACCTTTAAAGAATCCTATCAAGGTATACAATTTCCTATTAATATCAAACGATACATTCATCACGGAAAAACAAAATGTTATGAAAATGAAAAAATTTATTTAGATATTCCTGCAGGCATTGATGATGGTGAAATCTTAAAATTAATAGGCAAAGGAAATTGTAATCACGGACAATATAGTGATTTAAAAATACACATAAAAATATTACCACATGAATATTTTGAACGAAAAGGATTGGACTTGATTTTTCGCAAACATATAAGCTTCCGCGAATCTATTTGTGGATTTGAATCATATATTATGCATTTGAACGATACTTCTTTAAAGTTACAAAGTAGTCGCGGAAATATTATACAAAATTACGATGAAAAAATTATAAAACAAAAAGGTTTCATTCGAGACAAAGACATAGGTAATTTGATTATTATTTTCAAAGTAAATGTAGACAAAAAACTGAACTCCGAACAATTGAGTGTACTAGAGTCGGTTTTTTAATATGGTTCTTTATAAAAAGAGTATTCATTTTTATTTATAAAGAACTAAATTCATCCAAAGACGAACCCATCAATACTTCTTTGAATTGTTCGCATGAAACCGATACGTTAAAACTGCTGTCTATTCCTTCGGCATCGGTGTCAGTCACTAAACACCCTGAACCATCTTCATTTGTCTCCAGTCCTTCTCTACGCGTCATAAACCAAAAAACAACTACTATTAATAGAAAAAATATAACGTACAAGTAGTTATAAGATATTTTTTTCATAAGTTTAGACCCCCTTTTAACCATTATATTATATTCATATATTAAATATCTGTTCGAATTCCTCTATAAACTGGATGCCGAGGTATACCATATTTAGTCATTTCCATATATCCAAAGTTGACTTTAGACCCAATAGGTATGTAATTATCGGAATGTGGATCATTATATTCTTTTCGCATTAAATCATTGAATCCTGTTCCGATATTGAATTTATTACCATTTATTTCGCAAATCAAACTTCCTAATAATCCTTTATATTTATTGGTTCCTGGAACATATCCGACTACAATTGCTTCTGCATCGTCACTCAATTTCATTTTCAATAATAATTTACTTCGCTTGGTTTCGTATAAAGAATCGGGTTCTCTTAACACAATACCTTCGGCACCATTCAATGTATATTCGGTGTATAATTCGGTCAAATTATCCTTTACAATTGTATAATTGGACATTTGTATGGGACAATCCTTTCCTTGTTTGATATTAATCTCATCTATTATTTTCTTTAATTCGTCTTTGCGTTCTACATAAGGTTTTTTAGAATGTGGTAAATCAAACACCATAAACTTCACGTCTTTCCATTTGGCATCTAAATATTGCTCCGTTATTTTTTTTCCTAATTTCAAATTACTTAATCCTGATACTTCTTGAAAACGTCCACGTCCCATCCAGATTTCACCATCTAAACTTACGCCTGGTGGTAACATATTTATAAACCATTTAGGTACGTAATTAAAGACCTTTCCTTTCAAGACCCCATTTTTTTTCGTAGGTCTAGCCACCAATTCTTTTCCAGTCCAAATACCACGTAATCCATCATATTTTTCACTTAAATACCAACCATTTGGCGGTTGTAAAAACTTTTTAGATAATTGTTTACTTAAACTTATCATAGTTCCATCTTTATATAACGTATCCGCTAACATAATACCTGTTCCACCATCTTGAAATACAATATAATCTTTTCCGTCTTCACTTGTATCTTCACTATTGAGTGGAAAAACACGTTTGAATTCTTTTGGGCGACTTAGTTCTTCCTTGTATTTCTGGATAGATTCTACTTCCATAGATTCTTCCTTCTCAATGTGTTTTTTTATAGTATCAATATCATATGTATTTAGAATATAAGATACCATTTGATATTTAGTTATTTTTTGATTAAACTTCAATTTTTTACCATGAATCATTATAATTAATTTTAATAATTCTTCCTTGGTTAATCCATGTAAAATCATTTTTAATTTAGAGTACTCATCAATATATTGTCCTATAGTTTTACTATCGTAGTTTTCTTTTATATAATATATAATTTGATGTTTTGTAGTTGGAATGTCGGACTTTTCCATATGGTCTGAAAGAAACATTTTTATCAATTCATTTTCATCAAATTTATCCAACATATTTATCCATAATTCATCCATTTTTTCTATAGATTTTGGCAAAGACTTATATTCTTTTTTTTCGCGAATATCTTTTTCTGTTTCAAACATTGAATTTAAAATAAATTCTTGTATAACTTTATCATTTGTATCCAATAAGGGTGTTTTCTCAAAAGAAAAATTAGGTTTATTTACCATTTTCATTGTTTTATCCAAAATTTGTTCTATACCAACCACATATCCGCGAATAATATCTTTCAAATATTCAGGATCCTTATTTGTTATATGCATTACTTCTTCGATGATCTGTAAAGTACTTTTGGATGGATTATTTAAAATCATTTCCATAACAAATAATGACCACATCGTACAAAACCCAGTTCCTTCTATAGACAATCCTTTAATTTGTTCTTCTAATATTTGAAATCCTTTATAATAAGGACATATTTCATTTGGTGGAAAAAATCTAACTCTACCATTTGTATATGGGTTCAATTTGACTTCAAATAGTTCGGTCAATTGTGCGTTTATATTCTGATTGTCTCTTATATCATTTCCATATAATTTTCCATGAGGTTCAAATCGTTCAATGATTCGTTCAAATGGTCTATATATAAGTAAGTTTTGATGTCCATCAGTTTTGTTATCAAACCTTAAATATAAAAATATACAAATAACACTTATATTTCTATCTATGCATTTTTTAAGAGATTTGCCAAATTGTTCTAATATATAATCACTATTAAAAATATGAGTATATTTCTTTTTTGTATTTATAGACAATTCAATATGCATTTCTTTTGTATATTTATCTTCAAATATGGGTATACATTCTCCTTTGAATTTATTCAAAACCGCTACATAACCAATACCTAATGTTTTTACATATCCTATAAAATGAACCGCTCCTTTTTCTTTTCCAATCCTAGATAATTCATCCAAATTAGTTTTAATTTTATTTACCACTGGTGCGACATTATATGGAGCATCTATAGGCGATGGTATATCAAAAGTTTTTGAATTTGGAGATAAAGAGGATGGTTGCTTATGTAAGGTGTTTGATTTTTTTAATGTTTTTTTCAATTTGGGTTTTATTCTTTTACGACATTGGAATACTTCATTTCTTTTATATCCTTCTTTACATTTTTTACTAAAACGACAAGTAAGCGGATTCAAATCTTTATCTTTGAAACAATCCATTATATTATAGAGTATTAAAAATAATGGATTGTTCAAATGTATCATTTATGGGTAAATAAATTTAATATGACTTAAATCCAAAGCATCTAGTGTTTTTTTATGTAATGTAATAGACGAATTCAATGGTTTGTCTCTATAATGAAACTTGATAATATCCATTCGACCTTTTTGATCAGACAAATCGACCTGGACAAGTAAGTGCTGGAACTATAAATTGTGAACCACTTGAATAAAAAAGGGACATTGGCTTCAACAGCAACCGCACGAGCCAATAAGGTTTTTCCAGTTCCAGGTGGGTCTTCTAACAATACACCACGTGGTATTCTTGCGTCAGACGCCTGATACTTTTCGGGATATTTCAAAAAATCAATGACTTCCATTAGTTCTTGTTTGGCTTCATCACAACCAACCACATCGTCAAAGGTGGTTTCACTAATTTCAATGTATATTTTTTTAGGTCATTTATTCATTATACTCATTATTGGATTTCTCTGAAAAAACTGAAACAATAATAATAATAAAGCAATATATCCACTTAATATTTGTAATGGATTTATACTATATAATATTATATAGTATAAATATATGATATTTTAATAACAGAACAATAATATGGTTAGTTCTGGTATAACGTTTACTTGATATAATACGTTATCACTTGAAACAATAATATTGGTTAATTCATTGTTGGTCTTTACAATGGTATCAATGTCTATTATTAGAATGTCGACAAATGTATTTTAGTCCCATAAGTCCATTTCCACAAAATGTTTAGTTCTATGTTTTACAAATGAGGCTGGGTAATGAAACGATTCAACGTGTGTAGTAAAGAGAACAAAACATATAATAAACGAATTAAATAAGGTTGTATTATATGTTATTCTAAAAGTTTTTTTTTATTGTAAAGCATCAGTTTTATTTCTTCTTTAATCATATTCATTGTTTCGTCATTTTCCTTGTTGTTCAAATAGCGTTCAAACTTTTGTCTCAAATCAGGATATTTATGTTGTTCATCGTCTAACCATTCTTCTAATAACATCTCTTTGGTTTCATATAAATTATCTATTTCGGTGACCTTATTTTTAATATTCCAATTGTCATCTTCGTACACCATCAAATATTTGTCTTTCATATTAGAAATATAAATATTCATATTTTCAGGTTTAGATGGGTTGAAATGTATCTTTTCTATCATATCCTTTACACACCCGGTAACTTTTTTTATAGCTCCTATATAATCTTTCTCCGTTAAATGTGATATATCTGTATCTTTATAACATAGTAATTTTATATTATTTTGAATATTATTTGTTGTATTATTGGTAATATGAGTTACTTGTAATTTATCCACCAATTTATCAATTTGTTTTTGTTGCTTTTCCATTTGGTGAGACAATGTTTTTATTTTATCGTCTTTTTGTTGAATTTGTAAATTTAGCAATCGAACCAATTCTTTTAGGTCTTCGTCCTTATTTTTTTCACAATTATACTTGATATGATTATTTACTGATTGTTTATGCTTATAAATTTTTCCACAATATTTACAAATATGTTCGTCAGTCATACTTACTTTTGACTTACTTTTTGGTCCTTTTTGACTTACTTTTAACTTACCGGTCAAATTCTCAGTGTGCTTTTTTGTCTCTAAATGTCGGTCATATTTAGACCTATTTACATTATAGAACTTACATAGGTCACAACCATACAGTGTCATTCTTATATATTAAATATATTTTATTTAGGTCATTTTTAACTTTATTCATTTTATTATCATAAATAATAATGAAATCCTGCCTTTTTTTATTTTTTTGTTATGTAATTGTGACCCTTTTAATACTTACTAAAAAAAAGGACTTCGAGGGAGGGAGGGAGCAAAAAAAAAAATTTGGGAAATTTCATTTTTAAAATTTAAATTTTGGGACTTTATTTTTTGTTAAGGATTAAAGAAAAAAAGCCCATAGTGTATTAATGTTTCTATGGTTATGTATAGTTTCGTGTGAAGCCTTATTTTTTTTCCGGTACCTGGTTTGCATCCAATTGGTTTTGTAAAAGATTACAAACATAAACCTCATCGTATTCAATTAATAGATGCAAATTATGTATTATGAAAAGGCGATAAACAATACCATTTAAGACCTGTCGTATGTCCACATCAAGGAACCTTGTTGAGTTACGGTACTATTGTAGATAATTGTATAAACGCCCATATAATGGTATAAATGTCTGACCTTATGAAAATACCCATAAAGATTGTATGGAGAACTATGGATTGTGTATGGTTCTAATGAACTTTATGGAAAATATACTGGAGGTTAAACTGAAAATATCCAATGTATAATGTAAATCATCTACTAGCTACAATATGGTAAAAGGAAATAATAAAACAATTGTTATTTTTTTAGTAATGAGAGTACTAAGTTAAACCGAGACAAAATGGTTTTTGTGTGCTTCGAGTAATTTTGTGTTAGACCTTATGGTAAAACGAGTAACTATTTATGAAGACGGACGCCAACTAAGTAAAATGACGTCTAAAACAGAAAAATACATACACGCTTATAAGTTCAAATTACCATTAGATAGTATATACGACGAATGGTTGAAGTCATTATAAAGAATTCTTATGTTAAAGTTTTTAGTTTGAAAGATTTACGATGATATTCACTATACCCATATTGTTTAATCCCTTCTATATGTTTTTTTGTACCATATCCTTTGTTACTTAAAAGACCATAACGTTCATTCAATATGGGTTGTTCTTTACACAATGTTCGTATATATTCGTCGCGTTCTACTTTTGCCAAAATAGATGCAGCACTAATACATTTGTGTATTGAATCTCCCTTTACAATACATTCAAATGGTATCCATTTATCTTTATAAAAACACGGTTTAAACTGATTTCCATCTACATATATTTTTACATTATCTTCTGTAGTACATTGTTCCAATACACCATAAATAGATTCTTGCATAGATTTCATAGTTGCATTTAATATATTGTATGTATCAATATAATGTTCGTCTTTATAGCTTATATGATAATATAAAGCATTTTCTTTTATATAATCATATACCGCCTTTATTTTTTTTTCCGATGTAAATTTTTTGCTATCTTTCAACAATGATGTATCAAAATCGTCATGTAATATTACCGCTGCGGTATAAACTCTTCCAAACAATGGTCCTCGTCCAGCTTCATCTACACCAATCAACATAAAATAGTTTACAATGACAATCTTAATCAATTTTTTTTCTACTTTAAATATAATGAAAAATAAATATATATTATTATTATTATTTGTGGTAGTTGTTTTATTTTCTTTATTAGGGTCTTTTAGTGAAGGGTTCGATGATATGCCTGTCCCATTATGTAAAGATAAAGAATGCTCAGGTGATGACTATATATTAAAAAGTCAGATTGTACCTCCTGTATGTCCAGCCTGTCCTGGATTTCTTGGAACAGACGATAGTGATGAAAAAGGTTCACCCATTGATGATACACCTACCAAAGATAATATTGTATCGGAAAAAGTAATTGAAAAAGAACAAGAAAAAACAAATAAAAATAAAGAGTCCAGATTCAACTTCAAACAAACCATCGAAGAGACTAAGAATTCCCTTCCAAATATGTTTGAAAAAGATATAAATGATAACAATAAAGGTATATTCGGTAGTGGAATGAATCAAAAAGATATAAATGATAACAATAAAGGTATATTCGGAAGTAGAATGAATCAAAAAGATATAAATGATAACAATAAAGGTATATTCGGTAGTGGAATGAATCAAAAAGATATAAATGAATACGATAACGAAATTTCCAAATTGAAAGAACTAAAAGGTAATAATGGTAATTGTCCACCTTGTCCAGCTTGTGAACGATGTCCTGAACCATCGTTTGATTGTAAAAAAGTTCCAAATTATAGGTCAACTTCAGTAGGCAACTATTTACCTATGCCAGTTTTAAATGATTTTAGTAGTTTTTCGTAATCTTATTTTTTTACAACTTTTATTCATTTGAAATGTTTTACATTTCATTTTATTAGGAACAATCTTTATAATACATTTTGATTTTTCGCCATAGAGTGATTCAGTACAACCCTTTTCATGTATTGTTATCTTTTTACTACATCTTGCTCTAAAATGTTCGTATCTTTCTCTTACGACATCATAACTTAAATTAGATGTTTTTCCAAGCATCTTATTGATATGCTCGTGTAGCAAATAAATATACTTGGAAAAGGTATATCTTGAGTTCATATGTTTATATGTTAATGGTAGTTCTTTCAGATTTTTTACCAGATTTATTCTACAATGTTTGCAAGGTAATACATATTTCAATTGAATAATAAAATCTCGATAATATTTTTTTTCTTCTTGTGTAGGATTTACCGGATAGTTGAAACTCATTGTATGTAAATAATGCCATAGACCAGGTCCCCATATTGTCGTAAGCATTCCATCTCCACTATTATATTCTTCATTGGTATATAGTGTCATTAAATATTAAGAAGAAAAAAATTTATTTTATTTTGAATAAGTTGTTTCATTTGTCCGGATTGATGATTATGATTAAGTTTTAAACGCATTATTTCTCTATAATAATAAGTTTCATTAAATGATTTTACTACTACATATTTATTATCATTATAAAGTTTTACGATCATAAGAATATATAAATATTGTATTTATACGTTATTATAAACATAATAAAATAACCTTACATATTAATGTTGTTGTATATTATTTTATCTTTATTGTTTATTGTCTCTACTTATTTATTATATGTATATTATAAAAATAAACGAAAAATACAAACAGAATTCGTTGAAAATAATGAATATAAAGAAATTAATGAAACTAAAAATGGTGATATTTATTTTTTTCATGTAGATTGGTGTCCATACTCAAAAAAAACTTTAGATAAGTTGAAACCAATTCAGGAAAAATACAAATATTTAACCTTTCATGAAATTGATTGTGAAAAAAATGTAGATATGGCGGATGCTTATAATGTAGTTTCATATCCAACTATCGTTTTATTGTATAAAAATGAAAAATATTATTATGACGCAGATTTAGACGATAACATATTCGATACTTTTATAACAACTATTATGAAGTAAATAAATTATTATTTTATATTGTAAAATAATAATAATGGATTTTCCTAGATTGAATATAGAAGAATTGTATGAGACTAAAAAAAAAATAGATTTAAACCGATTAGAAATATATAATAAATTATTATCTAAAATACATAGTAAAATAAAAATAGTTTCTAGACAAAGAGAACAAACTAACTTTTGTAGTTATTTAATGCCTGAAATATTAATAGGATATCCTAATTATAATTTTAGCGAATGTTTGAATTATGTGATCGATAAATTAGAATCCGATAATTTTTTATGTAAATATATTCATCCTAATTTATTAATGATTAGTTGGAACCATTGGGTTCCTTCTTATGTTAGAGAACAAATAAAAAAAAAGACCGGTATTTCAGTAGATTCTTATGGAAATGAATTAAAAGATAAAACAACCACCGTATCATTTAACAAAGAAACAAAGTCACAAAAAATAAATATTTATAGTGACCAATTAATTAAAGATATGATGAAATAAACTAAGAAACACTAAATTGGGGTGTTGGTAATGAAGGTTTCTGTATGGGTGGTTTATTGATTAATGATTCGACTTGTGATGTTTCAATCGATGATGAAACTGGCGGAGTTTCTACTGGTGTCAGAGTTTCTACTGGTGGCGGAGTTTCTACTGGTGTCAGAGTTTCTACTGGTGTCAGAGTTTCTACTGGTGG
>Ga0255771_1004873_pt1 | contig 11960 bp, 10 predicted proteins | sample 011ome_19_FD_179969 | JGI IMG/M metagenome (GOLD analysis project Ga0255771, IMG submission 179969) | Coastal salt marsh microbial communities from the Groves Creek Marsh, Skidaway Island, Georgia - 011510BT metaG (version 2) | ecosystem: Environmental > Aquatic > Marine > Intertidal zone > Salt...
GAGGAGCGGTAGGCGTTTTTGTGAGATGGTCAGCACGGTGGTCATCAACTGAAGCGGCATCATGGAGCCCTGCGCGGCGTGCCACCAGAATAGATAGCGAGCTCTATCTGCTGAGGTTTCTTTCGGTCGAAGTGAATTTTCCGGTGCTAAATCCAGAATGTAGTCCATGATCGCGCTGCTTTCAGCGAGGACCAGATCACCATGGGTAATCACCGGCGCGGTCCCTAGCGGCGATAGCAGCTTGTAGTCATCCGGTGCAGCCATCGTCTTGCTGTCACGGGCATGAACTTCTAGCTCGTAAGGCAATTTCAACTCCTCAAGCATCCATAGCACCCGAAAGGACTGGGAATATTCAAGGTGATGTAAGGTCAGTATGGATGTCATGAGTGGGGCCAGTTGAGGAGCATGGGGCTGTGTGGAACGCTTGGTTATACCTCGGCTTTAGCGTTTTGGATCGTGACGGCCAGCCCAATGGCAACGACACCGCTGACGACGGCGATGGCGTGCCTGATACAGATGATAAATTCCCACTTGATCCGAGTGAATCTGAACACTCAGATGTCGATGGCATCGGCAATAATGCGGATCCCACGCCTTATCCCCCAATCCCCGTGATGTCTTTGTGGGCGCTGCTGCTGACGGTTGGTGGGCTCGTAGCAACAGCGCTGCGCGCAGCGCGTCGACTGGGGAGCGTCTAGCGGTATAGGCAAGATGGCCTCCCCGCCAGGACTCGAACCTGGAATCACCGCTTAGGAGGCGGTAGTTATATCCTGTTTAACTACAGGGAGCCGGTCGCAGTTTACCTCAAGCCTCTTAGGGTGCCGAGGTATTGTCATCGCCTTCGCTGGCATGTGGCGAACGAGGGTTCTTTCTATTCTAATTTAATTGTTTATCCTAACTAATTGTTATTGCGATTTTTTTACTGCCACTGTTGTTGTCGCGCCAGGAGGTAGTCAGCGACGGCTGACTCCGAGCCGGCAAACACTGGCGGACGATTGCGTTTCTCCATCTGATAGTCATACATCGGGTCGTAATAATCAGTGAGTAGCGATGCGATCCAATGTTTATGCTGCTCAGGATCCCCTTGCCGATGGCACTCGATCGCATCCGTCATGATGGCTTTGAGCGCCTGATAGCGTTGACCCCCCAAGCGCTTTTGGATGCGCGTCAGCGCGTCGAGCAAACCGGCAGAAAAAACGCTGAACCCATTTTCGCTGTCATTGACGTTGAGCTCGCGCAAATTGCTCAAGATATAGTTTTCGTAGGAATGTTGGATTCGGTCGTCCAGACTGGCCTCCAGCCGAACCCAGTCTGCGTGGTGTCGCGCTACCTGTAATGAGAGTGGCAGGGCGCAGCGTCCGATCAATCGACCTTCGTCCTCCAGAATAAGATGCGGTTGGTTCTGGCTGCGATGCTTGACCAGGGCAATCCCCAGCGCGAGTTCAAAGCCAATTTGCGTGGGTTGTTCCGACGTTCGTTTACCAAAGGCAGAGCCTCTGTGATTGGCAAGGCCCTCGAGGTCGAGACTGCCGGGCACCGCTTCGCCGTCTCTGCCCTCATTGAGCGCGCGTGTCTTTGCCACGCCGGTTCGCCCACCCAGTAATATGATGCGTGAGCTTTCAAAGATGTCGTCTGATTGAGATATCAACCAGCGTCTCAGCGCTTTATAGCCGCCGCGGATCCGCGGATAGTCGATGCCGATTTCAGACAACCACTGCTGAGTAATACTTGAGCGCAATCCACCGCGAAAGCAGAACAGCGCTCCCTGCGGGTTGCGCTCGGCAAATCCCTTCCACAAGGCGACCCGCTCGGCTTTTTTTGACGCGGTAACCAGCTCATGTCCGAGTTGGACCGCAGCGTCCTGCCCCCGTCGTTGATAGCAGATGCCTACCGCGGCTCGCTCCTCATCATTCATAAGCGGTAGGTTGGTTGCACTGGGAAGACTGCCTTTGGCGAACTCGGAAGGGGATCGCGTATCGATCAACGGGATGTCTGACAGGCACAGTGTCTGCAAATCGTCGATCTCTGTCATAGGGTTGTGAGCTGGATCAGTGGCCCGGAGTGACGCGGCGCTGATAGCTCGCCTATGACTGAAGCTGGGAGCCCATGGTTGATGAGCAGTTGCTGGGTCTCGCGCAATGTGTTGGAAGCCACGGCAATAAGTAGCCCGCCACTTGTCTGTGGATCACACAAGATGGCCTTCTCGCGGAGGCTGAGCGGCGGTAGCTGCGTCTGGTAGGCAACGTGATTACGCTCAGTGCCTCCGGGGACACAACCCATGGCGATATAATCATTCAAGGCAGGCAGTTCCGGCACTTCAGACATTTTGAGGAAGGCCGTCAGCTGCGCCCCCTCGCATATCTCAATCAAGTGCCCTGCCAGCCCAAAACCGGTGACGTCAGTCATCGCATGAATACCGTCCAACGCCGATAAAGTTGCACCGATGTCATTCGGTTGACACATCAGCGCTGTGGCCATGCCAGCATGCTCAGCACTGAGCTTTGCCTGTTTCTCCGCGGTGGTGTGGATACCAATCCCCAGCGGTTTGGTCAGCAGCAGCAGGTCGCCCTCCCGGGCGGCATTATTTTTCTTGAGGCAATGCTCGGCCACGACGCCCGTCACCGCGAGGCCAAAAATGGGTTCGGGGGCATCGATACTGTGGCCGCCCGCCAGGGCGAAACCCAGGCTGTGGCAAACGTCCCTGCCACCTTGAACAACTTGATTGGCGATGTCGGGCCCCAGTAAGCCAACGGGCCAGCCGAGAATCGCAATGGCCATTATCGGTGTGCCCCCCATCGCATAGATGTCAGAGATGGCATTGGTGGCGGCGATGCGGCCAAAGTCGTAGGGGTCGTCGACGATGGGCATAAAAAAATCGGTGGTGGACAGCACCACTTTTCCGTCATCGAGTCGGACTGCTGCGGCGTCGTCGCGGGTGTCATTTCCGACCAGCAATGAAGGGAAGAGATCCTGTGCCGATTGGTCCTGCCTGCCGAGAATCTGAGACAAGACGTCAGGCGCGATTTTGCAGCCGCAGCCGGCGCCATGGCTGTACTGTGTCAATCGAATGGGGTTGTGATTCATCTGGCCGAGTTCATCAAAACGATGGAAAGATGCTAACGCTTTATGATTGAAAAGCAGAGGCTGACGTTACATTCTTCTTGCCGTGATGATGAAACGTTTGTGTGGTGGGTTTGCGTCAGCACTGAGCGAAGGTTGGCTCGGGTGCGTGATTGCCCCGCTCGTGTTGAGCTTTGTTGCAGTCGATGCGCAGGCCAGTGGCGATGAATTGCCGGCGCCCGAACACTGGGCAGAGCAGAGGACGCTGTATCAACAAGCCGCAGCCGAGCTGGATTCAGGAGCGGGCAACCGCTACCAGGAAATGAGAGACGATCTCGCCGGATACCCGTTGCGCGTGGATCTGGACTTTTCTGTCAAGCTCGGCCAGTTGCACGATATGACGGCCGAGCAGGCACGCTTGTTCTTGGCTGAGGCGGATGGCACGCCGCTGGCCGGTCGTTTCCTGGTCGCCTTCTTGCGACACAAGGCGCAAGACCGTCGCTGGCGCTCTTTTCTTGCAGTGTTGGATGCCGTTCCCGAGAGTCCGGAGCTGCAATGCTATTACTACCGCGCCCTAAGGGCGACGGGAGATACGGCTGCAGCGTTCGAGGGGGCCGGAGCGCTGTGGAATGTGGGATATTCTCAAGACGACGCCTGCGATCCGTTATTCGACAGCTGGGTACGGAGCGGGGGTCCCGACGACGAACAGATCTGGTCTCGCGCTTTGCTGGCATTCAAGGCAAAGAACGGGCACCTGATTCGCTACGTAAAGCGATTTGCGAGCCCAGAGTTGCAACGTGATCTTGACGAATTGGCCGCCATTTATCGACGACCGGCTCGTATCGAAGGCGACCATCACAAAACGACTGAGCGCCATGCAGACATCGTCGTGGCCGGTCTGGTGCGCCTCGCCCAGTTGAATCCCAACAGGGCATATCAGGCGATGAATAGCGTTCGCGGAGGCTATGCGGGCTCGACAGAGCGCGCACAAATAGTGAACCGGGCGATCGTGCGTCACAGTCTGTTTGCCGAGCGTGCGAGCGCGCCCGAGGTCTGGGTCACGTCCCAAATAGCGGCGTTGAAAGACGACGAGCTGACGGTGATATGGCTTCGGAATGCCATGGCGAGTAGCGACTGGCCGAGCGTCGTGAGCGGCATTAGTTGGCTGTCTCCCGAGCGTCGCGCTGAGGATCGGTGGCGCTACTGGTGGGCGCGGGCACATGAAGCGCAAGGTCAGGGGGACATGCAATCACTCTGGTCTCAGCTGGCCGAAAGTCGCAGCTTCCACGGATTTCTGGCGGCAGACAGGCTCGGTCGTCCCTATGCCATGAGCGCCTCATCAGGTGCCACTCCACCGCCTGCCACTAATGCAAAGATGAACTTGGGGGTCGGGCGGGTTCAGGAACTGTTGGCATTGGGTGACGGGAGGCAGGCCAAAGAGCAATGGCGGCACACTCTGAACCAGTTGCCGGCTCAGCAACGCGCGTCGTTGGGCGACTTGGCGCTGAGGAAAGGGTGGCCAGATATGGCGACCGATGCGGCGAACGCTGGCAGAGCGTGGAATCGATTGGACCTGCGTTTTCCAAAAATCTATTGGGAATTGTTTGAACGCGCCGCAAAAGCGGTCGAGCAGGACGTTTATGACTTAATCGCAATCGCCCGCAGAGAGAGCGGCCTCTGGGGGCAAGCGCAGTCTGCGGTCGGTGCGCGGGGTTTGATGCAAATCATGCCTGCCACGGCGCGTAGCGTCGCTCAGAACGAAGACATTCAATATCAGGGCGCTTCCTCGCTCTTTGAGGTCGAGCTCAATATTCAATTGGGCGCCGCTTATTACTCACAACTCGTCGCTCGTTATGAGGGTAATCGTGTCAAAGCGCTGGCCGCGTATAACGCGGGCCCGACTCGCGTAGATCGTTGGGCAGATGGCACACGCGCGGTGGATCAGTGGGTTGATTCTATTCCCTATGCCGAAACGAGAGAGTACGTTCAGGCGGTGCTCGCTTATGCCGTCATCTACCAGACGCTTGACGGTCGAGCCGCGACCTTATTAGCGGAAGCAGAGCGGGTCGCGGAATTTTAAAAAATGCCGCCTACCCACTCTGTTTGGTCTTATATTAATCCCGAAAGCTCGGGGAGGAGTTCTTGTTGAAAACGCTACAAATGCAGTCCTGCGTGCACGAAAACGGGACAGTTGAATGCGCTTTGATTGAGGTGTCGATCCCTGATCCCGGGGCCGATGAGGTGCTGGTGACAATGGATGCCGCGCCCATCAATCCCTCGGATCTGGGGCTCATGTTTGGCGCTGCGGACCTGTCCAGTGCTCGCGCTGCCGAGCGGGATGGGCAACCGGCTTTGGTATTGGATGTGCCGCCTGCTGCAATGAGGGCCATGGCGCCCAGAGTGGGTCACTGGCTGCCCGTCGGCAATGAGGGCAGTGGTCGGGTGATTGCTGCCGGATCGGGGGAGGCGGCAAAAGCCTTATTGGGTCGGCGCGTGGGCATGTTTGGGGGGGAAATGTATGCCGGGTATCGTTGCCTCCCCGCAGAGCAGTGCCTTGCATTCCCGGACGTGATTTCGGCAGAGCAGGCCGCGTCTTGTTTTGTCAATCCCATGACCGCCCTGGGATTTATGGAAACCCGAGACATGGAAGGGCAAAAAGCCATTGTGCACACCGCCGCGGCCTCCAATTTGGGGCAGATGTTGCATCGCCTCTGTCACGCCGACGGCATCCCACTGGTAAATATCGTGCGCTCGGACGAACAGGTCGCATTACTGCAGTCCATGGGGGCTGAGTGGGTGCTCAATAGCCAGGACGAGCACTTTATGAAGCGGTTGATTGACGCGCTGGTGGCAACGGGAGCGACGCTCGCTTTCGATGCGATCGGAGGCGGTAAGGGGGTCAATCGCATCCTGACGGCCATGGAGATAGCGGCAGCCAAGACGGGCCCGTGGTCTCGGTATGGATCTGAGGAACCCAAGCAGGCTTACATTTATGGCCAGCTCGACCTGGGCGCAACCGAGCTAACCCGCGGTTATGGCTGGGTGTGGTCAGTCAGCGGCTGGTTATTAACGCCCTTTATGAAACGCGCTGGACCAGAGCGTGTGGCCAAGATGCGAGCAAGGGTCTTGAATGAAATCGACACTACTTTTGCCAGCCACTATTCTGCAAAGATGAGCCTCGAGGAGGCGATGAAGGTCGATAGTGCAGTTCTGTATGGTGCAAGAAAAACCGGCCAGAAGACGCTGCTGACATTGACGGATTCAGCCTCCTGACAGTTTGACCTGGTAACCCATAGCCACGAGCAATGACTGACAAATCATTCGTTGGTCGCCCTGGAGTTCGATGTGGTCACCCTTGACGGCACCTCCTACTCCGCAGCGTTGCTTGAGCTGTTTGCAGATCGCTTTCAGTTTGTCCGGGTGCTCCGGAATATCCGCGACCACCGTCACGGCTTTGCCGCCGCGGCCCTTGGTCTCCCGGCGAATACGGACCACGCCATCACCGGCCGAGGCCGGCCGATCTTTGCCACAAACGCAGTCTGAAACCGCACGTTGGCACTGGGGGCAGAGGCGCCCCAAGTCAGTGCTGTAAACCGCTCGCGATGTATGCCGGGGACTCAAATTGGGGCTCCGGTTGGGTTGATGGCGCCGTATACTAGCACCCGTGACTCAGGGTGAGAGGCCGCACAATGAGTGGTACCGGAGATCTAGAGGCGCAGTTGGCATTTGTCGAGGATGCGCTGCAGACACTCGATGCCGCGATGGCATCTCAACAGCAGCAAATTCTGCGTTTGGAGCAGCAGATTGACGTGTTGCAGCAGCGGCTCAAGGAGCAAGGGCACCGGCTTGACAGCATCGCGGAGCCGGATGCCGAGCCCCCCCCGCCTCATTATTGAGCGATAAAACGTGATGGATGGTTTGAGAGGTCACCTATGAGTTGGCGCGTTGGTATTTTGGTTTTAGTGGCCTTTTTGGGTGGGCTGGGTGTTTTGATGGCAATCGTGACCCGCCCGGTCGCCGCACCACCCCATGAGCTCTACGTTAATGGACACGTACTGACGATGGACGCGGCCGACACTGTCGCCGAGGCTGTCAGCGTCAGGAATGGCCAGATCGAAGCCGTAGGCCGATCAGAAGTGCTTCTCGAATTGGCCGATGAGCAGACCTCAGTTGTGGATCTCCGGGGGCGGACTTTGATGCCCGGTTTTATCGATGCCCACGGTCATTTCCCGGGCTCGGGCCAAACCGTGTTCTCTGCTGACCTAAACAGTCCTCCCATCGGCGATATCATCAACTTGCCCCAGCTTGTTGACCGCCTGCAGCAGTTTGCCGCCGCCAGAGGGGATGGATGGATTGTGGGTCATGGCTATGACGACACATTACTCGCAGAGAAGCGCCATCCCACGCGAGATGATCTCGACCGCGTCTCTGCAGTGCGACCCGTGGCTGTGGTGCACGTGTCGGGTCACTTGGCAGTGGTCAACTCAGTTGCGCTGGCGGAGTTGGGTATTGATGAGTCCACACCCGATCCAGAGGGGGGCGTCATCGTGCGAGATGCTGGGTCTGCAGACGGTCGCCGCCCCAATGGCGTGTTGGAGGAGACGGCTGCGCGAGCGGTGTGGGAGCACACTCTGGATTTGAGCATGATGGATGCGTTACGCATGACAACCCAGGCGGCTGAGGAGTACCTCGCGGTGGGTGTGACAACCGCATCAGCAGGCGGCATGCCCACTTCCGTCGCGAGGCTATTAGGCGTCTTGAGTAACTGGAACCAATTTCCGCAGCGGGTCGCGCTGTTCCCTCTGTTTGAGGAGGTAGGGGAGGCGCTGTTCTCGGGTGAGACCGCCCTCGAGCAATTCGAAGCCGGAAGGGTGTCGGCGCCGAGGGTCAAGATCATTGCTGATGGCAGTATTCAGGGGTACACCGGCTATCTGACAGAGCCCTACTACGTTCCTTTCAAGGGCGATACGAGTTATCGCGGTTATCCCTCAGTATCGAGAGAAGCGCTTTTTCGTCAGGTCGCCGGACTGTATCAGCGGCGGATACAGGTCGCGATTCACTGTAATGGTGACGCGTCCATCGACGACGGTTTAGATGCGATCGAAGCGGCGATGGCCGAGTATCCCTGGCCGGATGCCAGGCCCCTGATTATTCATGCGCAAATGACCCGTAAAGACCAGATCGACAGAATGGCGGCGATGGGAGTGACTCCCAGCTTTTTTTCTGCCCATACCTATTACTGGGGCGATCGCCACGCTGCGATCTTTATGGGTCCTGAACGCGCAGCCAACATGAGCCCGGCCCGTTGGGCTATCGATGCGGGGGTGCGATTTAGTTCGCACTTGGATACACCGGTGACGCCCATGTTGCCCCTGCAGGCGGTTTGGAGCCAGGTGGAGCGCAGGAGCACAGGCGGAGTGGTTATCGGGCCGGCGCAGCGGATTGAGCGTTTGCCTGCGTTACGGGCAGTCACCATCGATGCCGCATGGCAGGTTTTCATGGACGATCAAGTGGGATCTATCGAGCCCGGCAAGAGGGCGGACCTCGTGGTGTTGTCCGACAATCCGCTGAACGTGCCAGACGTTCGCTCAATCAAGGTGGATCGCACGGTCATTGACGGGGCGACGGTTTACCAGCGGCTCTGAGTTATCAGGCGGCGTCAAAGCCGAATTTCGCGCTGTCGACCTTTACAAAGATGGCCTCAGCGGTCGCGGTAATGACGTCGCCCCATTGCATAGTGGCTTTGACTTCGGTGCGCCGCGCGTCCAACTCCGTGGCTTCAGCATTGATCTGAATGGTTTCGTTCAGTGGGGTCGGTTTTAGATACCGTATCGACAGCCCGCCTGTCATGCCGGGATGACCCGTTCCGACATGCGTCATACCCATAATGTGATCGAGTATCCCGGCTACCCAGCCGCCATGGGTGTGACCCGGAGGACCCTCGAAGGCCTGCCCGAAGACCACGGTGCCAGTAATTTGATTAGTGCCCGCATGCCAGGTCAGTGCGGGAGCGCAAGGGTGGCTCCGCCCGCCAACCGCGACCAGCTCTCCCATGACGTTGTCGATGCTGCCGCGGCCTGTCCGGCGCCCCATTTCGACGAGGCCAGCGACTTGATCAAGCTCCGAAAGCTTGCTCGACAGCGACTCGATTTGCTCGGTGAGTTCGTAGGCAAGGTCGGGCGGAATGTCGGTGCTGACCAGTTTTTCATTGAGTCGCCTTGCCGCCACAGCGAGTTCATTACGAGCTTGCCAGTAATCGGATTCCGGCGACCCGGGTGCGTAAGGATGTGTTGCTGCCAACTTCAAATCGATGCCTCTGTCTGCAGTATCGTCAGCCACTGCCGAAGATCTGCGACCAATGCTTCGGGCTGTTCCAGTGAGGCAAAGTGACCTCCAGCTTTGTGCTTATTGTTGAACATGATCAAATGCTGATAGCGGGTTTTCGCCAACCGCTCGGTGCATAAGAACAGCTCTTTAGGAAACAGTGACAGTGCCATTGGCGCCTCGATGGGACGGTAGTCGCCTTGTGTAAAGCTCTCCCAGTAGAGGCGTGCGCTGCTAGCGGAGGTGTTGGTCATCCAGTAGTGGGTCACAATGTCCAATAGCTCGTCCCGGCTGATGGCATTTTCAGGGTGTCGCGCGCCGTTTTGCACGCAGTCGGTCCACTGCGCGTACTTCTCGACAATCCACGCCAATTGGCCGGCAGGTGAATCAGCCAATCCGTACCCCAGGGTCTGGGGGCGGGTGCTTTGCTGTTTCGAATAACCTGATTCGTGATCTTGGTACTGCATCGCAGCAGCGAGAGTGGCTTGCTCGGCGGGGTCGTCGGATGCGAGGGCGATGTCGTCAGGCAGTACCAGCGGTAAGTTGATGTGTCCGGCCTGGCAGTGCGTATCGGGATGTAGCATCAACGCGTGTGTGACCAGCGAACCCCAGTCGCCCCCCTGCGCCACATAGCGGTCATAGCCAAGCCGCATCATGAGTGTGTCCCACATCGCCGCAATGCGCTCAACGCCCACCCCCGGCTTGCTGGGTGGCTCAGAGAATCCAAACCCTGGCAGACTGGGAATCACCAAATGACAGGCATGAGTTGGGTCACCCCCTGACAGCGTGGGATTAGTCAGGGGCTCGATGATATTGAGAAACTCCAATACCGACCCCGGCCAGCCATGGGTAATCAGTAGGGGGCGAGCATCACTGTGCGGACTGCGAATATGCAGGCAATGAATCTGGAGCCCGTCGATTTCTGTGATCAGATTGTCAAACTGGTTGAGCTGCTGAGGCACGCGCTCCCAGTCGTAGTCTTCTCGCCAGTAGCGAACCAGCTCCTGACAGTAGGAGAGCGGCATCCCTTGCTGCCAATCTTCGACTGTTTCGGCGCTGGGAAAACGCGTTTTCGCGAGTCGTGATTTCGCATCCTCGATAGCCGCGGGATCAAAGGTGGGGCGAAAATGATCAAGCGAATTTGACATGCGACGTCACCTGCAAAGCCTGCAAAGGAGGTGCCGAGACAGTAACCCCGGCAAGACGAGAGCTCAAGGGCTCGAATCGAACTGCAGGTTGTCGTAGGTCTCCTGCAGCCATGGCCGAAGTTGCGCTCTCTCTTCGTCGGTTTCAGCCGTCTTGGACTTAAGATGTGTGGTTCGGGGCTCTCTGTCCAGAAACAGCAGTCCTGTCGCCTGATCCGCCTCTTTTGCGCGCGCCAGCCACACAATGGTATCGGCTCCCTCCTCAGGGGTGCGCAACACTGCTTGGGTAACCCGTCGGAAGCCGGGTAGGGCCGTTTGCACGCCAGGGGTATCGGCCCACCCGGGATGCATGGTGTTGACCACGATATTGCGCGACTGCCACTCATCGGCCCACAGCTCCGTTAATACGGTCAGCGCACGTTTTGAGCGGGCGTAGGCTATTGAGCCGTTGTACTCATTGGCTGACATGATGAGTTGGCTGCAACGCAGTTTCTGGGTGTACATGCCTCCGGAAACGACGTTGATGACTCGCGCGGGTGTATCGTGATGTTCGATGAGGGGCATGAGGCGCTCTGTGAGTCGCCAAGGACATAGCAACAGTAGTGCAACACTGCGTTCGATGCGCTCAGGTGTTTCGGCGTGCTCATTGAAGAGCGCACCCGCATTGTTGATCAATACATCGATGGGCTCCCCTCGCTTGATCAATCGCTCGCTCAGCGCGTTCACCTCCGATAACAAGCTCAGGTCGGCCAGCTCGACGTTGTCAGCAGCTCTGCCGGTTTCAGCTTCCAGCGCGTGTTGCATGCTCTCCAGCTTCTTGGGGTCGCGAATGACCACCGTGAGCTTAGCCCCCGCTTCCAGCAGTGCTACGGCTGTGGCGAAGCCAAGTCCGGCGTTTGCGCCTGTCAGCACAACATGCTTGCCCTCCATGTCGGTACTGAGTGGGTGCCAGCAGCGGCGGCCTCGGCGATAGCCATAGCGGGTGAAACAGCTCAAGGCCGTCGCCAGAGAGCTGTCTTTCTTCTGAGTATCCAACGAGGCTTTGGGTGCTGGATTATTATCCTCAAGCGCGCGTGCCAGGCCTTTAAGGCTGGCGCGTCCCATCTTTTTAAGGCCAGTTTCCGCATTTTTTGCCAATGCACCCAATCCAAGGTGGTATTCAAACTCCGCGACGTAAGTAATGCGCGTCAGCCCACTGGCCAGTGCTTCAAAGGTAATGGTGTCGCGCACCGTAAAGAAACGCCCGACGCCCTTCAGTTCGATGCTATGGAAAGGCCTCATGGCCGTGACGACATAGTCCAGCGAAAGCGAGGTCGGTCCCGCTTTACAGCGCACGGCAAATGCCGTCCCGACAGTGATCGGCCCCGGGGTTGTCTTGGTGGCGCGGATGGCAGTCGCATCCCATTCCACCGTGGTTCGAAAGTCAGCGAC
>Ga0255771_1004893_pt1 | contig 11927 bp, 7 predicted proteins | sample 011ome_19_FD_179969 | JGI IMG/M metagenome (GOLD analysis project Ga0255771, IMG submission 179969) | Coastal salt marsh microbial communities from the Groves Creek Marsh, Skidaway Island, Georgia - 011510BT metaG (version 2) | ecosystem: Environmental > Aquatic > Marine > Intertidal zone > Salt...
ATTCAGTTCTGGTTCTGGCGGAATGCAAAGCCGCGAAATTAGCTATTCAGAGTTTGTTGCAAACGTTGAAAACGGGTCGATCGATGCCGTGACACTGGATGGCGAAAAAGTCAGCTTTACTGGCGGCGACAAACGTGAATATTACGCGATCCGTCCCGGTGATGCTGATGTGACCGATCTGTTGATCCAGAACGAGGTGGCCATCCGTGCAGAACAACAGGAAACCTCTGGGCTTCAGGCGTTTTTAGTCAGTCTTCTACCTTTCCTACTGTTGATTGGTGTGTGGATTTATTTCATGAACCGCATGCAGGGCGGTGGCCGTGGTGGGGCAATGGGCTTTGGCAAATCCAAGGCCAAGCTTCTGACCGAAAAGCAGGGCCGTGTCACATTCGATGACGTGGCAGGTATTGATGAGGCCAAAGAGGAGCTGGAAGAAATCGTTGAATTCCTGCGTAACCCCCAGAAATTTAGCCGCTTGGGCGGTAAAATTCCAAAGGGTGCTTTGCTTGTTGGCCCTCCGGGTACGGGTAAAACATTGCTTGCACGCGCCATTGCGGGCGAGGCTGGCGTTCCATTCTTTACGATTTCGGGTTCCGACTTTGTTGAAATGTTTGTGGGTGTGGGTGCATCGCGTGTGCGTGACATGTTCGAACAGGCGAAAAAGAATGCACCGTGTATCGTCTTTATCGACGAAATCGACGCCGTTGGCCGTCACCGTGGCGCAGGATATGGCGGTGGAAACGATGAACGCGAACAGACATTGAACCAGTTGTTGGTTGAGATGGACGGTTTTGAGGCCAACGAAGGTGTGATCATCTTGGCCGCAACTAACCGTCGTGATGTTTTGGACCCAGCCTTGTTGCGCCCTGGTCGTTTTGACCGCCAGGTGACCGTGCCAAACCCAGACATCAAGGGACGTGAAAAAATCCTGACCGTGCATGCGCGCAAAACGCCATTGGGCCCAGACGTGGATCTGCGTTTGATTGCACGCGGTACGCCTGGATTTTCGGGCGCGGATTTGGCGAACCTTGTGAATGAGGCCGCGTTGATGGCCGCGCGCGTCGGGCGTTCGGTTGTGACCATGGTCGATTTTGAAAATGCCAAGGATAAGGTGATGATGGGCGCGGAACGCCGTTCCATGGTGTTGACCGCCGATCAGAAGGAAAAAACCGCCTATCACGAAGCGGGTCACGCGATTGTTGGCCTTGCACTGCCGCAATGTGACCCTGTTTATAAGGCGACTATTATTCCGCGCGGTGGCGCATTAGGGATGGTTGTATCCTTGCCTGAGATTGATCGCCTGAATTGGCATAAATCAGAGTGTGAAGAAAAACTGGCCATGACCATGGCGGGTAAGGCGGCAGAGATCATCAAATATGGTCCTGAAAACGTGTCTAACGGTCCTGCAGGGGATATCCAACAGGCATCGGGCCTTGCGCGTGCGATGGTTCTGCGTTGGGGGATGTCGGATAAAGTTGGCAACATCGACTATTCCGAAGCGCATGAAGGGTATTCCGGCAACACCGCAGGATTTTCGGTATCTGCCAATACCAAGGAAATGATCGAGGATGAGGTGAAACGCTTTATCCAAGAAGGTTATGACCGTGCCTATAAAATCCTAACGGAACAAAACGAAGAGTGGGAGCGTTTGGCCCAAGGTCTGTTGGAATATGAAACCCTGACAGGTGATGAAATCAAACGCGTCATGAAAGGCGAACCGCCGCATTCCGATGATACGCCTGATGCAGACGACGGAAACGCAACCCAATCGGTGACGGCAATCCCGAAGACCAAGTCAAAAGCAAAAGGCGGCATTGCCCCTGAAACCAGCTAAACTTGGTTAAAGTTTTGATGACACATGACCCCCGCTGATACAGCGGGGGTTTTTGTTTTTTAACATGCGCATGGGTGCACATAAAACGCGCGAAAATCACAAATTGAGTTCATAGGTCATCAGGAATAGCCATATCGCCATCACGGTTAAGGAGATGACTATGACAAATCTAAACTCTAACTTACACGTCATTGCGCGTGTGTTTCTTGGTCTTTTGTTTTTGGTAGCGGGTCTTGGGAAACTGGGCAATGTAGACGGTTTTGCGGGCTATATGGCCTCTGGCGGTATTCCTGCCTTCCTTGCTTGGCCTGCGGTCCTATTTGAGATTTTGGCAGGTGCGGCAATCATCGCAGGGTTCCAAACCCGTTTGGCGGCATTGGCCTTGGCGGCATTTTGTGTCGTAACAGCGGTGCTGTATCACTTTGTACCTGCGGATCAGATGCAGATGACAATGTTCTTTAAAAACCTAGGCCTTGCAGGTGGGTATCTGTTGTTGGCCAATGCAGGTAGCGGCGCATTCAGTGTGGATGCCAGAAAGGGTTAAGGCCCAGTTTACCAACGAAAAAAGCCCTGCAATGATTTGCAGGGCTTTTTGTTTTTTGCTGTGCAGCAAATTACGCGTGGATTGCACCGTCGCCGCAGGCAAGGGCGGCTTCGCGCACGGCTTCTGAATAGGTTGGGTGGGCATGGCAGGTCAGTGCCAAATCCTCGGCTGAGGCGCCAAATTCCATTGCAACACAGATTTCATGGATGAGATCCCCTGCCGCAGGGCCCATAATATGCGCGCCCAAAATGCGATCGGTTTCTGCGTCCGCTAGAATTTTCACAAATCCATCCGCAGCAAAGTTCGCCTTGGCGCGGCCGTTCCCCATAAACGAAAATTTGCCAACCTTATAGGCGTGGCCGTCTTCTTTTAGGTTCTCTTCTGTCTTGCCGACATTTGCGACCTCTGGGTGGGTGTAAATCACGCCTGGGATCACATCATAATTCACATGGCCATGTTTGCCCGCAATGACTTCTGCAGCGGCCATGCCTTCATCTTCGGCCTTATGGGCCAACATTGGACCTTCGATCACATCGCCGATGGCGTAGATGCCGGGAACGCTGGTTTGCCAATGCGCGTCAGTTTTGATTTGACCACGCTCTGTCATCTCCATGCCCAATGCGTCCAATCCCAACCCCTCGGTATAGGGTTTGCGGCCTGTGGCCACCAAAACAACATCTGCGTCCAATGTATGTTCGCTGTCGTCCTTGCGGCGTTTATAGGTCACTTTTGCCTTGGTTTTCATCGCTTCTACCGATTGCACAGCAGCGCCCATGACAAAATTCAACCCTTGTTTTTTCAAGGTGCGTTGGAAGGTTTTTTGGATTTCTGCGTCCATGCCTGGCGTAATGGCGTCTAGGAATTCGATGACGGTTACTTCGGCACCTAGGCGTGCATAGACCGACCCAAGTTCAAGTCCGATCACACCCGCGCCAATCACCGCCAATTTTTTCGGTGGTTTGGCAAGGCTAAGCGCACCAGTTGAAGACACGACAACCTTTTCATCAATTTCAATCCCCGGCAGGGTTGAGGGGACAGAACCAGATGCGATGATGATGTTTTTTGCCTGATGCACCTCATCGCCAACCTTGACTTGACCTGCCGCAGGGATTGAAGCCCAGCCTTTGATCCAGTCAACCTTGTTCTTTTTAAACAGGAATTCGATACCTTTGGTATTGCCGTCGATAACACCCCCTTTATAGGCCTGCATCTGTTTCCAATCCACAGAGGGTGATTTACCCATCAGGCCCATTTTTGTGAAATTATGCTCGGCTTCATGTAGCTGGTGTGTTGCGTGCAACAGCGCTTTGGATGGGATACAGCCCACGTTCAAACATGTGCCGCCCAATGCCTCGCGTCCCTCAACACAGGCTGTTTTTAGCCCAAGTTGTGCTGCACGGATTGCGGCCACATATCCACCTGGTCCGCCGCCGATTACAATCACGTCATAGGATGTCATCGAAATTCTCCTGTCGTCTTCATCGCGTCGTTCTGGGGCGATGGTCAAATTGTTGGCGACCTAGGCGCAGGGCGCCTAGGTCAAAATGTGTTTAAAGATCCAGCAACAAACGGCGCGGGTCCTCAAGCGCCTCTTTCACGCGCACAAGGAATGTCACAGCACCTTTGCCGTCAACGATGCGGTGATCATAAGACAGAGCAAGGTACATCATTGGGCGAATGACAACTTGGCCATTGATCGCCATTGGACGTTCCTGAATTTTGTGCATGCCCAAAATACCAGATTGTGGTGGGTTCAGGATGGGTGATGACATTAATGATCCGTAAACCCCACCGTTTGAAATGGTAAATGTCCCACATTGCATTTCCGCCATGGTCAATTTGCCATCACGTGCACGCGCGCCTTTTTCGGCGATTGCTTTTTCGATTTCGGCAAATGACATTGCATCGGCATCGCGGATCACGGGCACAACCAAACCTGTTGGTGTCCCTGCGGCAATCCCCATGTGGACATAGTTTTTATAAACGATGTCTGTGCCGTCAATTTCCGCATTCACTTCAGGCACTTCTTTCAATGCATGACAGCATGCTTTGGTGAAGAAGGACATAAAGCCCATGCGCGCGCCGTGTTTCTTTTCAAACGCGTCTTTGTATTCTTTGCGCACCGCCATAACCTCGGTCATGTCGACCTCGTTATAGGTGGTTAGCATCGCGGCTGTATTCTGGCTGTCTTTCAAACGCTTGGCGATTGTCTGACGCAGACGTGTCATTTTCACACGCTCTTCCCGTGATGCATCATCTGCCGATACGGGCGCACGTGGTGCTGCCGCGGCTGGGGCCGGGTTGCTTGCGGCGGCGGCAACCGCACGTGCCACATCATCCTTCATCGCGCGTCCATCGCGGCCAGTTCCCTGAACAGCGTTACGGGAAATGCCCGCTTCTGCCATCGCCTTTTTCGCGGCTGGGCTATCTTCGACATCCTTAGATGTGCTTGCCGCGGCGGGTGCTGGTGCAGCGGCAGCCGCGGGTGCTGCTGCGGATGCGCTTGCACCGCCCATAACGGCCAATTTGCCGCCTGCGGCGACGGTTGCGCCCTCGGCTGCAAGGATTTCTGTCAGGGTGCCTGATGCGGGTGCAGGAACCTCAACCGAAACCTTGTCTGTTTCCAATTCGCACAGCATTTCATCCTGCTGAACTGTATCGCCGACTTGTTTGAACCATGTTGAAACGGTTGCTTCGCTGACGCTTTCGCCCAATGTTGGGACCATCACCTCAACTGCCGCGCCTGCATCAGATGCGGGTGCCGCAGCAGGGGTCGCTGCGGGGGCAGGGGTAGCCGCGCCCGCGCCTTCGCTAATGTTGGCCAATAGGGCATCAACACCCACGGTTTCGCCCTCTGCGGCAACGATATCGGTCAATGTGCCTGCGGCAGGGCTGGGAACCTCGACCGTAACTTTGTCAGTTTCAAGTTCACATAGCATTTCGTCCTGTGCCACGGCATCACCTGGTTTTTTGAACCAAGTCGCAACGGTTGCTTCTGTCACAGATTCACCCAGTGTTGGAACACGTACTTCTGTCATGGGTTAGTTCCCTTTAATGGTTAGCGCGTCATCAATCAGCGCTTCTTGTTGTGCTTTATGAGTTGAGGCCAAGCCTGTCGCAGGAGAGGCGCTTGCGGCGCGACCTGCATAGACGGGGCGTGGATGTTTTGCGTTCATGCGTGTCAAAACCCATTCCAAGTTTGGTTCCATAAAGGACCATGCACCTTGGTTTTTCGGTTCTTCCTGACACCATACCATTTCTGCATCTTTGAACCGTTCCAGTTCTTTCAATGCCGCAAGTGCGGGGAATGGATAGAATTGTTCAAAACGCAGCAAATAAACGTCATCAATACCGCGACGATCACGTTCTTCCAGAAGGTCGTAATACACCTTACCCGAACACATCACGACGCGTTTGATTTTATCATCTGCCACCAATTCCGTATCAGAGTTTCCTTTTTGTGCATCATCCCATAGGACGCGGTGGAAACTGGACCCATCGGTGAAATCCGCCGCTTCTGAGATACACAAACGATGGCGCAGCAATGATTTTGGCGTCATCAGGATGAGGGGTTTGCGGAACGATCTGTGGATTTGGCGACGTAGGATGTGGAAATAGTTTGCAGGTGTCGAACAGTTCGCCACGATCCAGTTGTCCTGCCCACACATTTGCAAGAAACGCTCAAGCCGTGCGGAGGAGTGTTCGGGGCCTTGGCCCTCGAACCCGTGTGGCAGCAAGACCACCAAACCTGACATTCGCAACCACTTGCTTTCGCCAGAGCTGATGAATTGGTCAAACATGATCTGTGCACCATTGGCGAAATCGCCAAATTGCGCTTCCCACATGACTAAAGCATTTGGTTCAGAAAGCGAATAGCCATATTCAAAACCCAGAACCGCATATTCCGACAACATCGAGTCAATCACATCGTAACGGGATTGGCCTTCGCGGATGTTGTTAAGGGGGTAATAGCGGCTTTCATCATTCTGATTGATCAGCCCCGAGTGACGCTGACTGAATGTGCCGCGTGTTGCATCCTGACCCGCAAGTCGAACGGGATAGCCTTCGGTCAAGAGGGATCCGAATGCCAATGCTTCTGCTGTGGCCCAATCGAACCCTTTGCCGCTTTCAAACATTTTTGATTTCGTATCTAGCAAACGTGCCACGGTTTTATGAAGGGCAAACCCTTCGGGCGCTGTTGTCAGCGCCTTACCAACAGTTGAAAGCGTTTCATCAGAGATTGACGTTTGACCGCGTTGGTAATCGTCTTTTTCACGATCCAAATGTGACCAACGGCCATCCAACCAATCAGCTTTGTTGGGTTTATAATCGCGTCCTGCCTCGAACTCATCGTTCATTTTGGCTTGGAATGCGGCTTTCATGTCCTCAATCTCGCCCTCGGGGATCAACCCGTCACGCACAAGACGTTCTGTATATATCGCCAATGTAGTTTTGTGCTGCTTGATGTTTTTATACATCATCGGGTTGGTGAACATGGGTTCATCACCCTCATTGTGTCCGAACCGACGATAGCAGAAGATATCGATCACAACATCCTTTTGGAATTTCTGACGGAATTCTGTCGCAACCTTCGCCGCGTGAACCACAGCCTCTGGATCATCCCCGTTCACGTGGAAAATCGGGGCCTCAACCATCAATGCGATGTCCGTTGGATACGGAGAAGAGCGCGAGAAATGCGGTGCAGTTGTAAAGCCGATCTGGTTGTTCACAACCACATGCATGGTGCCGCCAGTTTTATGGCCAACCAAGCCCGACAGGCCAAAACATTCCGCAACAACACCCTGACCTGCAAAGGCCGCATCACCATGCAACAACAGTGGCATAACCTGTGTACGATCTTTGTCGTTTAGCTGTTCTTGTTTTGCGCGCACCTTACCCAAAACAACGGGGTTCACCGCCTCTAGGTGAGAGGGATTTGCCGTCAGCGATAGGTGTACACTGTTGCCGTCAAATTCACGGTCTGATGACGCGCCAAGGTGATATTTAACGTCGCCTGACCCATCAACATCCTCGGGTTTGAATGACCCACCTTGGAATTCGTTGAAAATCGCGCGGTAGGGTTTGCTCATCACGTTTGCCAAAACGGACAAACGGCCACGGTGCGGCATGCCGATGACAACATCCTTAACGCCCAAGGCACCGCCGCGTTTAATGATTTGTTCCAACGCGGGGATCAATGCCTCGCCCCCGTCTAGGCCGAAACGTTTGGTGCCCATGTATTTAACATGCAGGAATTTTTCAAAACCCTCGGCTTCGACCAATTTGTTCAAAATCGCCTTACGTCCTTCGCGGGTAAAGGTGATTTCTTTGCCAAACCCTTCGATCCGCTCTTTCAGCCATGCGGATTGTTTGGGGTCTGAAATGTGCATGTATTGCAGCGCGAATGTGCCGCAATAGGTACGGCGCACGATATCAATGATCTGGCGCATAGATGCGATTTGGAGGCCCAGAACATTATCAAGGAAGATCGGGCGATCCATGTCCGCATCTGTAAACCCATAATTCTTTGGATCAAGCGATGCTTCAGCGTCTTTGGTATCGCGCATGCCAAGGGGGTCTAGATCGGCGGCCAAGTGACCACGCACGCGATAGGCGCGGATCAACATGATGGCGCGGATACTGTCCAAGACGGCGCGTTTCATCGCCTCATCTGAAACCTCGACGCCTTTTTCTTTGGCTTTATCGGCAATCTTTTTACCAGCAGATTTGCCCTCTGCCGCGACCACGGGCCATTCACCGGTTAGGGCGTTTGTCCAATCATCGCTTGGCTGTTGTGGCCAGTCCGTTCGCGCCCATGAAGGCCCCTCTGCTTCGGCTTTGACAGAGACCTCGTCATCGCCCATGGCACGGAAAAACTCGGCCCATGCTGCATCAACGGCATTTGGGTCCTTGGCATATTGTGCATAGAGCTGTTCAAGGTATTCGGCATTGTGACCCTGCATGAATGATGATGCATGGAACTGCGCGTTATTTGATTGGTCGGTCATGATTTACCCTCAGTTGGCTGAACCGAATGGACGGTTTTGTTCCGCCCTAGTTTACGTGCCTGCCCCGACAGGATCGGGGCAGGGCATTTGTGTGAATTAGCCGATGGCCTTTAGCACGGCTTCGCCCAATGTTGCGGGGCTATCCGCAACAACGATGCCTGCTGATTTCATGGCTTCGATTTTGTCCTCTGCGCCGCCTTTGCCGCCCGCGACAATCGCGCCTGCGTGGCCCATACGACGACCGGGAGGGGCCGTGCGACCCGCGATGAAACCTGCAACTGGTTTGCTGCGGCCACGCTTTGCTTCGTCCTTTAGGAACTGCGCGGCTTCTTCTTCTGCGGAACCACCGATTTCACCGATCATGATGATGCTTTCGGTTTCATCATCCGCCAAGAACCATTCTAACACGTCAATGTGTTCGGTGCCTTTGATGGGGTCGCCACCAATACCAACACAAGAAGACTGACCCAATCCAACGTCAGAGGTTTGTTTCACGGCCTCATATGTCAATGTACCAGACCGTGACACAACACCAACTGAACCGCGACGGTGAATGTGGCCTGGCATAATACCGATTTTACACGCATCTGGCGTAATAACACCTGGGCAGTTTGGTCCGATTAGTACAGATTTGCTGTCAACCAATGCGCGCTTTACCTTCATCATGTCCAAAACTGGAATGCCCTCGGTAATACAGACGATCAGTTCCATTTCCGCGTCCAACGCTTCAAGGATTGAATCCGCCGCAAAGGGAGGAGGTACATAGATCACAGTCGCATTCGCCTCTGTTGCATGCTTTGCTTCGTGAACTGAATTGAACACTGGCAGATCAAGATGCGTTTGACCGCCTTTGCCAGGTGTCACACCGCCAACCATTTTTGTGCCATAGGCAATCGCCTGTTCAGAGTGGAATGTGCCTTGAGATCCTGTGAAACCTTGGCAGATCACTTTCGTATTTTCGTTTACAAGTACGGACATGATCTTATCCTTTCACCGCTTTGACGATTTTCTCGGCACCGTCTTTTAGGTTGTCTGCTGCGATCACATCTAGGCCAGATGTATTGATGATCTCTTTACCCAATTCCACGTTGGTGCCTTCTAGGCGCACAACCAATGGAACGCTTAGGCCCACCTCTTTCACGGCTGCAATCACGCCTTCTGCGATCACGTCACAGCGCATAATGCCGCCGAAGATGTTCACAAGGATACCTTTTACGTTTGGATCAGATGTAATGATCTTAAACGCTTCGGTCACTTTTTCCTTAGTCGCACTTCCGCCCACGTCTAAGAAGTTTGCAGGGGACGCACCATACAATTTGATGATGTCCATTGTCGCCATCGCAAGGCCCGCACCGTTCACCATACAACCGATTTCACCGTCAAGCGCGATGTAGTTCAGGTCGTACTTTGATGCTTCTAGCTCTTTTGGGTCTTCTTCGGTGACATCGCGCAATTCTGCGATGTCGGCATGGCGATAGACTGCGTTGCCGTCAAAGCCGACTTTGGCGTCCAACACTTTCAATGCGCCGTCATCCCCAACGATCAATGGGTTGATTTCCAGCATTTCCATGTCTTTTTCAATGAACGCACGATAAAGAGTACCCATCAATGCAACACATTGTTTCACCTGTGCGCCCTCTAGGCCCAATGAAAACGCAATGCGGCGGCCGTGGTAGGCTTGGAAACCTGTCGCAGGATCAACTGAGAAGGATAGGATTTTTTCAGGTGTCGCTGCAGCCACTTCTTCAATGTCCATACCGCCTTCGGTGGAACATACGAAGGACACGCGTGATGTTTGACGATCAACCAAAAGGGCCAGGTACAATTCACGTTGGATACCTGATCCCGCTTCAATGTAGACACGGTTGACTTGCTTACCCGCTGGGCCAGTTTGGTGTGTGACCAATGTGCGGCCAAGCATCTTTTTGGCTTCTTCTGCGGCTTCTTCGACTGATTTTGTCAGACGGACACCGCCTTTTTCGCCGGCGTCTGCTTCTTTGAAGCTGCCTTTGCCGCGACCACCTGCGTGAATTTGCGCTTTCACAACCCAAAGAGGGCCGTCCAATTCACCGGCTGCAGTTTTTGCATCCTCTGCCTTTAGGACAACACGTCCGTCAGACACAGGGGCGCCATAGCTGCGAAGAAGTTGCTTCGCCTGATATTCATGGATGTTCATGAAATTTAGTCCCGTGTTACTTCGATTGATTAGGCTATACGCCAATAGCAACGCGGAAAGGGAAGCGTTTTTTAGTGGATTTATCAAAAATTCGACATATATCGGAATTTGTGATCACACATTATTTTCGTGTGATCACAAAATATTAAACGATCTCGCCTTTTGAAGATTCTGAAACCAGTGCTACGTTTGTGTATCATAGACCGACAGCCCATGGTGTGAAAGCGACGCAAAGCGTATTCATGGGGTGGGTGGTCTGCGGTCGTACATTGACCACGATTTTGGATAGGATTTTCCGAAAATTGTTTGGGCAATAAAAAAGCGCGGATGCATTGATCCGCGCTTTTGAATGATTGCCCAGAATTCACTTATGCAAGTGATGGGTCGATACCCTTGCACGCCTCGACCAAACCTTTGACCGCGTCGACAGATTTGTCGAACATGGCTTGCTCGTCTTTGTTCAGTTTGATGTCAACAACTTTCTCGATGCCGTTTGCACCGATGATTGTTGGCACGCCAACATACATGCCTTTCAGGCCAAATTCGCCATCACAATAGGCCGCACATGGCAACAGACGGCGTTGATCTTTCAAGTAGGCTTCTGCCATTTCGATTGCGGATGTTGCTGGTGCATAGAATGCAGATCCTGTTTTCAACAGGCCAACGATCTCTGCGCCGCCGTCACGTGTGCGCTGGACGATTGCGTCTAATTTATCCTGTGTCGTCCAACCCATTGATACCAAATCAGGAAGAGGGATACCCGCAACTGTTGAATACCGTGCCAATGGAACCATTGTGTCACCGTGGCCACCCAAAACAAAGGCTGTTACATCGCGCATCGATACGTCAAATTCTAATGATAGGAAGTGACGGAAACGCGCGCTGTCCAAAACGCCCGCCATACCCACAACTTTGTTGTGTGGTAGACCAGAGAATTCGCGCAGCGCCCAAACCATGGCGTCCAATGGGTTTGTGATACAGATCACGAACGCGTTTGGCGCGTTGTCACGAATGCCTTCGCCAACAGATTTCATAACCTTTAGGTTGATGCCTAACAAATCATCACGGCTCATGCCGGGTTTGCGTGGAACACCCGCTGTTACGATACAGACGTCCGCATCTGCGATGTCTGCGTAGGACTGCGTGCCCTTCATGACTGCGTCAAATCCTTCGGATGGACCGGACTCTGCAATGTCCAACGCTTTGCCTTCTGGTGTGCCTTCTGCGATGTCGAATAATACAACGTCGCCCAATTCTTTGATTGCTGCTAGGTGCGCAAGTGTGCCGCCGATTTGTCCTGCGCCGATAAGCGCGATTTTAGGTCTGGCCATGAAAAATTCTCCGGTCCTAGGTTGTTGTGCGCGT
>Ga0255771_1004908_pt1 | contig 11907 bp, 10 predicted proteins | sample 011ome_19_FD_179969 | JGI IMG/M metagenome (GOLD analysis project Ga0255771, IMG submission 179969) | Coastal salt marsh microbial communities from the Groves Creek Marsh, Skidaway Island, Georgia - 011510BT metaG (version 2) | ecosystem: Environmental > Aquatic > Marine > Intertidal zone > Salt...
AATTCTGGAGCTGAAATTTCAGCAAGAGGATGAGACAACCCAGGCTCAAATAGTGAAGCTCTATTTGAAATATAGCGCTTATATGAATGGTTGGGATCTGGTGGATTGTTCCGCACACCTGATTCTGGGTCCATGGCTGATGCGTCGTGACAAGAGAATTCTGGAAAATCTGGCACGTTCGCAAAGTTTGTGGGACCGACGTATCGCCATCATGAGTACCTTCCACTTTATCAGGCAGCAGCATTTTGCCCCGACGCTGAAAATTGCGCGTCTGTTGCTGAATGACAATGAAGACCTTATTCATAAAGCGGTTGGCTGGATGTTACGCGAGGTGGGGAATCGTGATCGAAACACGGAAGAGGATTTTCTGAGAAAGTATTACCGCAATATGCCTCGTACCATGTTGCGCTATGCCATTGAGAAATTTCCGCAAACGCGACGCAAACAATATCTCAATGGCACCATGTAGATTTCTTCCGCATTACTTGTGGGGACGGTTCTCCACCAGATGCTCCACTACCGAGGGATCTGCCAGGGTAGTAATATCCCCCAGGCTGTCCATTTCGTTGGCAGCAATCTTGCGCAAAATACGTCGCATGATCTTGCCGGAACGGGTTTTAGGTAATCCCGGTGCCCACTGGATTACATCCGGTCTGGCGATAGCACCGATATCCCTGGCAACAAATGCGCGTAGTTCCTGCATAAGTTCATCACTTTCCTCGACCCCTACCATGAGGCTGACGAAGGCATAGATGGCCTGTCCCTTGATGTCATGGGGAAAGCCAACCACGGCGGCTTCGGCAACGGCTTCGTGCAGTACCAGAGAGCTTTCAATCTCTGCGGTACCCAGGCGATGCCCGGATACATTGAGGACATCATCAACGCGACCGGTAATCCACCAGTAGCCATCCTCGTCACGTCTGGCACCGTCACCGGTAAAGTAATAACCGGGATAGGTGGAGTAATAAGTATCGACGCAGCGCTTGTGATCGCCATAAACCGTACGAATCTGGCTTGGCCAACTCTGGGTAATGACCAGGTTGCCCGAAGTGGCGCCCTCAAGGATATTACCCTCGGGATCCACCAGTTCCGGCTTGACCCCAAAGAAAGGCAGGGTAGCTGAACCCGGTTTCAGGTCTGTGACACCGGGAAGCGGGGTGATCATGTGGCCGCCGGTCTCTGTCTGCCACCAGGTATCCATGATTGGGCACTGCTCGTTACCCACAATGTGGTAATACCATTCCCAGGCTTCCGGGTTAATGGGTTCGCCCACCGTGCCGAGAATTTTCAGTGATTTTCGTGAGGTGGCAGTAACAGGATCATTACCCTGGGCCATCAGTGCACGAATAGCCGTTGGAGCCGTATAGAAGGAATTCACCTGATATTTATCAATAATCTGCCAGAAGCGCGAATAATCCGGATAAGTGGGAACGCCTTCAAACATGAGTGAAGTGGCAGCATTGCACAAGGGGCCATAAACGATATAGGTATGACCGGTAACCCAGCCTACATCGGCAGCACACCAGTAAACATCGCCCTCATGGTAATCAAATACGTATTTGTGGGTCATGGCCGCCATCAACAGGTAACCGGCAGTGGTATGCAGTACCCCTTTGGGTTTTCCGGTTGAACCGGAGGTATAGAGAATGAACAGGGGATCTTCACTGTCCATGGCTTCCGGTTCACAGGTTTTTTCAGCACTGGCAATGGCTTCGTGATACCAGATATCGCGACCTTCTACCCAGTCGATGTCACCGCCGGTACGTTTTACGACCAGTACAGTGTGTACATTGGGACACTGTGCTACCGCAACGTCGGCGTTGGCTTTTAACGGGAACAAACGGCCACCGCGGGCACTTTCATCGGAGGTGATCACGGTCTGACAATCGGAATCGAGAATCCTGTCCTTCAGGGAATCCGGTGAAAAACCGCCGAAGACCACGGAATGTACAGCACCAATGCGGGCACAGGCCAGCATGGCAAAAGCTGCTTCAGGAATCATGGGCATATAGATGCAAACACGGTCGCCTTTTTTGACACCACGCTGTTTCAACACGTTTGCCATTTCGCAAACGTGATCATGTAATTCCTGATAAGTAATTTTACGATCCAGGCCTGGCTCATCGCCTTCCCAGAGAATGGCTACCTGGTCTGCCCGTGCCGGCAGGTGGCGGTCGATACAATTGCTGCTGACATTGAGTTTGCCATTCAGAAACCAGTTGATATCGCCTTGCGCCATATCGCAATTGCTGACCTGGGTAAAAGGTGCTGTCCAGTCGAGGAAATCTGTGGCCTGTTCTGCCCAGAAAGTATCCGGAGTCTCAATGGAAGCGGTGTACATGGCTTCGTATTGCTCTTTGTAAATTAGGGCAGAAGATTTTAAATTTTCAGGAACTGGATAAACCTTTATATCTGACACGGGGACACCTCGATTCTTTTTAATGTCTATACAGAGGCCTTTTTTTACAAGTATCAGGCGACCTGTACCGGGATGGTGTTGCTGGCTCGAATAATATTGTTAACTTCATCAAGATAAACCAGGTTTGGCTGGTGGTTAAGCAATTCGGCTTCGGTATAACTGCCATAGGCACAGATGATTACTCTGTCTCCCACAGTGGCCTTATGGGCAGCGGCACCATTGACTGAAATGATTCCGGAAGCTGTTTCAGCGCGAATGGCATAGGTGGTAAAGCGTTCACCATTGCTGATGTTATAAATCTGGATCTGCTCAAATTCACGTATGCCGGCATTATCCAGCAGAGTACCGTCTATGGCGCATGAGCCTTCATAATCCAGTTCTGCATGCGTAACGCAGGCTTTATGAAGCTTGGCTTTCAACATCAGTGTATGCAACTTTTTTACCCTTGTATCTTTTTAACCGGTTAAAATTTATCTAAATATGCCGATGTCGGGGGCGGCGATTTTTAAAAGCAGCGGATTATCCCAAAAAACAGGCCGCTTGAGCAAACCAGAGTGGTCAATCACTGCAGAAAGTTTATTCTTCCTCGTGATATTCGTCGAGATCTGCTGCGTCAGTGACTTCTGAGTCAAGCAGGTAGTCAAATTCCGGGTCGACAATTATTTTGCCGGCCATTGCTTCTCTGCCCAGCAGCATCAGGTAAGTCATTTCCGAGCGATCGGTGAGTGTCAGTTTGATGGGCCATTCACGGCCACCGATTGATAGCGGCGTTGTTATAACCACCCGCTTCTCGGTATCGGCAGAGGAACTTTTTACTTTCTTGCGGCCTTTGATTCGCACCGTGGTCCGAGTGACTTTTTCGACATTGTGAATGTCGGGATGCAGATCAAAACTTACCCAGTTTTTACCGTTGCGGGAAAATTCTTCAATATTGTCCACATGCAGTGATGAAGTAGCAGCACCACTGTCAACGCGAATATGCAGGTTTTCAATGCCGAGCTCGGGCAGGGCGCATAATTCCAGCGCGCCTACCGTCAACTTGGAAACTCTATTTTTTATCACAGTAAATCAGAGGCTCCCTAACCCTTGCCCTTTGGTTTGTTTGGGCCGGTCTGTGAGTCTTTTTCGATATATTCGATGATACTGCTGGCGACATTTTTCTTGGTAGCGGTTTCGATACCTTCCAGACCTGGCGAAGAATTCACTTCGATGACCAGGGGCCCATGGGCTGAACGCAGAATATCTACCCCTGCCAAATCCAGTCCCATTACCTGGGCAGCCTTGACGGCCAGGCGGCGTTCCTCAGGATGCAGTTTAATCACTTCGGCGGTGCCTCCGCGATGCAGGTTTGAGCGATATTCGCCTTTGCCGGCACTGCGCTGCATGGCGGCGATTACTTTGGTACCGACAACAAAGCAACGGATATCAGAACCACCGGCTTCCTTGATAAATTCCTGTACCAGGAAATCTTCACCAATACCGCGAAAGGCATTAATGAGAGCTTCTGCGGCTTTCTTGGTTTCGGCCAGCAGTACGCCATTACCATGGGTGCTTTCGGTAAGTTTTACTATCAAGGGCGCTCCACCCACAGATTCGATCAGGTTGTTAGTGGCTTTTACCGAGTGGGCATAACTGGTCACTGGCTGACCAATACCTTTACGGGCAAGCAACTGGTGAGCGCGCAGCTTGTCCCTGGAGCGGGTAATGGCAATGGATTCATTGATGGAGTAGACATGGCCTACTTCAAACTGTCTTAAAACAGCGCAACCATAGGAAGTAATGCTGGAGCCTATGCGCGGGATTACCGCGTCGAACTCAAGTGCTTCAACGTTATCGGCATTGCGCTGGTAGAACACTGTGGGATCATTGGCGGTAATGTTCATATAACATTTCAGGACATCAATGACTCGCACTTCGTGACCACGTTCTTTAGCGGCCTCTACCAGACGGTTTGTTGAATACAGATTGCGGTTCCTGGACAGGATGCCTATTTTCATAAAATTACCAATTCCCTGATTTGTTACAGATTTTGTATGAAAGGGGGCGTAATAGTATGGCAGGGATGGCAATAAATAAAGGAGGTTATTTTTAAAGCTGGACCCTGATGTTGTCGATAAGTCGCGTCGGCCCCACCCAGGCGGCTGCCAGAATGACCAGATCAGTGTCGGAAGTTTTGGCAGGTTTCAAGGAATGGGCATGACTGATGTTGAAATAATCCACTTTCAGACCACAATCGCTTAAAAAATCTTTCGCTTCGCGCTCCAGTGTTTGCATGCTTGAGGCGCCTTGCAGTAGTTTTTCTTTTGTGGCTTGCAGGCTTTGTTGAAGACTGACAGCAATTCCCTTTTGCTCTTCATTCAAATAACTGTTACGCGAACTCAAGGCCAATCCATCAGGCATCCTGACCGTGGGTACGCCAATAATATCTACAGGAATGCAAAGGTCCGAGGTCATCTTTCTGATTACCTGGAGCTGCTGATAGTCTTTTTCACCGAAGAAAGCCTTGTCCGGTTGGGTCAGATTGAACAGTTTGCATACAACGGTGCAGACACCGCTAAAATGTCCAGGCCGACTTGCGCCGCAATGGCCTTCTGAAATGCCCGGGACGGTAATTAATGTCTGATCTTGCACGCCGTTAGGGTACATTTCTGAAACGGGAGGTATAAAAACGCCGTCGCAGAGTGTTGATTCAAGCAGTTTGCAATCAGCTTCCAGAGTTCTTGGGTATTTATCCAGGTCTTCCGTGGGACCAAACTGCAGGGGGTTTACAAAAATTGTCGCCAGAACAAAATCACACTGCTGGCGAGCTGCATCTATCAGCGTCAGGTGACCTTCATGCAGGTTGCCCATGGTCGGCACCAGACCTATGGTCTCTCCCGAATGTCGACATTCAGACAGCACGTGCTGCAGGTCATCGCGTTTTTCAAATATCTTCATGTTGAGGAAGATCTAGTCGTAGGAGTGTTCAGGGCCAGGGAAAGAGCCGTTTTTTACAGCTTTTACGTAGCCAGCTATGGCACCGGGGATGCCACTATCAGATTCTGCCAGAAAATTTTTAACGAATTTAGGCGTTATCGGGGAAATACCCAGCACGTCATGCAGAACCATAATTTGTCCGTCTACATCACGTCCTGCACCAATACCTATGACGGGGATGGTAAGAGTGTCAGAAATGGTTTTAGCCAGTGCTTCGGGTACTGTCTCCAGTAACAGGCAGCTTGCTCCCGAGGCTTCCAGTAGTTTGGCTTCCTCAATCATGGATTCTGCCTGCTCGGGATTGCGACCCTGTACCAGAAAACCGCCAATTCGATTTACGGATTGCGGCGTTAGTCCCATGTGGGAGCAAACCGGAATTCCCCGCTCTGCCAACAGACGTGTAGATTCTGCTATCCATGCACCGCCTTCCAGTTTGACCATGTGAGCGCCGGCACGCATCAGCCGTGCGGCATTTTCCAGGGTTTGTGTTTCAGAGGCATAGGACATGAATGGCAGATCGGCAATAAGTAATGATCCCTCGCTGCCACGTTGTACACATTGCATGTGATAAATCACATCATCCATGGTGACGGGCAGAGTGCTGTCATGTCCCTGGATAACCATACCCAGAGAATCTCCCACCAGAATAACTTCCACGCCAGCCTCCGAGAAGAGTGCCGCAAATAGCGCGTCATAGCAGGTTAGACAGGCAAATTTTTCGCCGTCTTTTTTCATGCTATGAAGTGTATTAACAGTGACTTTTTTCAATTTTCCGGGTATCCAACTATTGAAATGTTTTTTATGTTTATTAAATTAGTTTTGATGTTGGAATTTATTAAAGCAGTGTGGGTCTTGGATTGAAATAATTCCGACTACCTTTTCTTGTGGTGACAATATAGTCCAGCAGCTGCTCATAATCTTCATCACTGTTTACCAGATCGATTTCTGAACTATTTACTACCAACAGAGTGCTGTTGTCATAGTAGTGGAAAAAATTGGTATATGCATCAATGAGGTTCTCAAGGTAGTGCTGTTCAATTAACTGCTCAGCAGGGATGCCGCGTTTCTGGATACGTTCAGTCAATACATTTACCGGGGCTTGCAGGTAAATAACGAGATCAGGCTTGGGCGCATCAATGGTGAGGTGATCATATACTTTTTCATAGAGCGCAAATTCATCATTATCAAGATTCTGCCTGGCAAAAAGCCGGTCTTTTTCCATCAGAAAATCAGCCACCCTGACCGGTTCAAACATATCGTCCTGACGCAGTTCCTGTAGCTGTTGTGCGCGTTGAAACAGAAAAAACAACTGGGTGGCCAGGGCCATTTGCTTTGGATCGTTATAAAAGCGGTCAAGGAAAGGGTTTTCCTCACTTTTTTCCAGCAGAATTTCATAGTTAAAACTGTCGGCAAGGCGTTTGGCGAGGCTGGTCTTGCCAACGCCAATTGGTCCCTCAATAGCGATATAGCGTGGAATGGAACTTGAATTTCTTATTTCTTGTGACACTTATTTACCGCTTGAACGACTGGGTTGCCCGGTTAGCTTTTTTTGACTGCTGATGAATAATACAGCTTGGCAAAGTTACGCAATAGTCTGAAATTATTTTTCTGCTGATTTTACTCTGCGCTTACCTGATTTTGAATGCCGCCGTCCTCTCTTTACTGGTGCCAGCAATTTTTCCCGCTGTTCCAAATCGGCTTCCTGGTATTCAGTCCACCATTTTCCAAGCCCCTGCAGATCTTCGCCAGACTGCTCTCGCAGTAAAACAAAATCATAGGCAGCACGAAAGCGTTTGTGTGTGATAGTGGCATTGGCGCGGCTTAATCTTGGTAATCTGAGCTGAAACTCCCAGATTTCGCGCATGGGTATGCTGAAGCGCTTGGGAATGGATATATGATTGACCTGCTCACTCACAACCGATTGGGCAGCCTGATGCATGGCCACCATGGGCGGCATTTTGCGGTTCAGATTTTGCTGGTAGATTTTTTGCAGTGCCGGCCACAGGATGGCAGCCAGAAGAAATGCCGGGGTAACACTTTTCAGGTCATTTATTCTCTGGTCAGTACTGGCAAAGGCCAGACACAATAGCTTGTTAGCCATTTCGCTGTGCTTTAATTCTGTCGCAGTGTCTGGAAACAGGTGTTTGAAGACATCGTATTTCTGCAAACTGTTAAATACCTGCAAAGACGACCCGGCAAAAAACATCTTTAGAATTTCATCAAACAGGCGCGCCGCGGGAATGGAGTCGAGTAATTGTGCCAGCGGTTTTATCGGCGCCGCGGTTTGTTCTTCAATATTGAAGCCCAGCTTCGATGAAAGTCGAATGGCTCTGAGAATACGGACCGGGTCTTCCCGGTAACGCTGTTCAGGGTCGCCAATCATTCGCAGTTGACGGTTATTCAGGTCAGCCACACCATCAACATAGTCATGTACGACAAATTTCCTGACCGTGTAATAAAGGGCATTCATTGTAAAGTCGCGACGCATGACATCCTGCTCCAGAGTGCCATAGACATTATCACGAAGAATCATGCCACTATTGGAATGGGCGGAGTCGATATGCTTGACGCTGCGAGCCAGTTTTTCACCCTGGATTTCAACGCTGTCAGTATTGCCGGCACGAAAGGTTGAGACTTCAATGATTTCCCGCCCCATGATGACGTGGACAATACGAAAACGCCTGCCAATAATCCGCGCATTGCGGAATTCGGCTTTCACCTGTTCCGGTGTGGCATCGGTGGCCACATCAAAATCTTTGGGTTGTTTGCCTAGCAACAGATCACGAACTGCGCCCCCGACAATAAATGCCTGATAGCCAGCATCATTTAATGTATAGAGCACTTTGAGACAACCGGAACTGATATTCTTGCGGGAAATACAATGTTGGTCCCGAGTGATTATCGTTGGGCTCATGTCGTCATTGGAAGGGTTATCGCTAATCAAATTAATTCAGGTCTTATTTTTATGGGATTTGTCCATTTTACACAGATGGTTGCCGACGGGTAAGCAGATATTTTTTAATCGGCAAAGAACCCGGCCGCAAGTTGCAAGAGGCAAGATAAGGGATAAGGGATAAGGGATAAGGGATAAAGGAAAAAGGATAAAGGTGGGCGGTGCAGGTAGGCGGCAGGGAAATTAAGAGACAAGAGGCAAGAGATCAGAAATAAGAGGCAAGAGACAAGAGGCAAGAGGCAAGCAACCCCGCTTTCAGGCTTCGATGGTTTTGTGTAGGTCGGATAAGCGAAGCGCCATCCGACGGGGCGACCTTTGGTCGCCCTTTTTGAGACTTGAGACTTGAGACTTGAGACTTGAGACTTGAGACTTGAGACTTGAGACTTGAGACTTGAGACTTGAGACTTGAGACTTGTAACTAACTTTTCTTTTTTCGAGGAATATTGAAGCGCTGGCGGCGTTCCCACAGGCATTTACGGCTGATGCCCAGTTTTTTGGCCAGCTCGGTTTCGTTGAGACTGTCCTGGTGTTCCTTTACAAAGCGTTGAAAATACTCTTTCAGGGACAGGTCTTCCGGTGCTATGTCATCAATGCCCGCGGACATATTAATGTTCTCACTTTCAGGCACGGCTTCAGTAGCGAGTGCCGGCGTCAAAGAATCAATTTCCACCAGTTCCACATCCAGGCCCAACAGTTCCATGGGGATTTCATCGCCCTCGGTCATGATGACAGCGCGTTCGATGGCATTTTCCAGTTCGCGGACATTGCCCGGCCAGGCATAAGTTGTGATTACCTGGATAGCATCAGCACTTAGTACCTTTTGCGGCAGACCCAGACGTTCGCAACATAATCTCAGCTTTTTGTCAGCCAGCTCTATGATATCGATACCGCGTTCCCGCAACGGAGGAATTTGCAGGGACATCACGTTAATACGATAAAAAAGATCCTCGCGAAAACGACCTTCCTTGACCAGCTCGTTCAGATCCCCCTGGGTGGCAGCAATCAACCTGATATCTACCATCAGCGGCTGCACCGAACCCACCTTGCGAATCTCCTGTTCTTCCAATACCCGGACCAGTCGGGCCTGGGCATTCAGAGAGAGTTCACCTATCTCGTCGAGAAAAAGAGTGCCGTTATTAGCCATTTCTACCAGACCGGTGCGAGTCGATGTAGCGCCAGGAAAGGCATCTTTTTCATGGCCAAATAATTCTGATTCAATCAGGTTTTGTGAAATTGCCGCGCAATTGAGGGTTATCAGGTTTCCATCCTTGCGCGTGCTGCCTTCGTGCAAGGCTCGTGCTACCAGTTCCTTTCCTGTACCTGATTCTCCTCGAATCAATACCGGCGAGTTGGTCTGGGCAATTTTTCTTATACGGCGAAACATCTCTGCCATAGCTGGACATTTACCGGTCATCCCCGCAACCGGTTTTTCGCTTTCCCTGAGATTAATGCAGGCGCGTTTTTGCTCTTTCAGGTTTTCACTGAGTACGCGCTCTATGGCTCCCAGAATTTCTTCGTGGTCGAGGGGTTGGGAAAGATAATCAACGGCGCAGACTTTGAGTGAATCAATTACAGAACGCTGGCTGGCATATTTGGTCATCACCAAAACCGGGGTAGGGGTCATGCGGATGAGGTTGGTCCCTGGTTTATCAGGCAAACGCAGGTTGCAGATAATAATATCCAGTGCATCCAGATCAAAATTATTAACCGCATCACCCAAGGTGTGCGCTTCGCTGACTTTGTAATTATTACGCTCAAGCAAGCGGCGCAGGGAGTCGCGTATTACAGTGTCGTCTTCAATGATCAGTATGTGATGCATAGCTGAGTTTGCCGGGCATGGGCCACTGGACAGGTATATCCAGAGACTCACCAATTCAAAGGATTTATTAATAATAGCAGGGTAAAGTAACAAAAAACCACGTTTCTTTTCTACTCAAAATATGCAATATCTTCATCCTGGCCTTGTTTTTATGAGGGTTGGCGTGATGATGGCTTGCTACTTATAGTGACATTTTTGTTAAGGGGCGAATCAATCCTGTTATTCAGGCTGGAGAGAACTCGGTCAATGTCCGGGTGCTGGAGAGCTTTTCCGGTGTCCAGTGGGCAGTACCCCAGGCCAGTATTTCTTCGCAGCTGGCAGTTTTCAAGCCGGTATCGGGCTCCTGTTTCAGGTAGCACAGGCCAGCAAACAGCAATGACGCGCCATTAGCTGGATCAATCGGGCTGGCCCTGTGTTGTTTGCTTAATTTCTGACCGAGATCATTCACTATAACCGGGATGTGGGCATAGTTGGGTTGAAAGTTGGGTTGAAAGTTGGGTTGAAGGTTGGGTTGAAGGTTGGAATGAGAGCGTGGCAGGAAGCGACCAAGTACCTGTTGCAGGTAAATTTGGCGTGGTGTCGAATCCATCAGATCAATACCACGAACTATATGGCTGATATTCTGAAAGCTGTCATCGACGACAACGGCCAGTTGATAGGCGAACAAGTCATCCTTGCGCCTGATAACAAAATCTCCCACCTGCTGTTCTAGCTGCTGGGTCTGCTCGCCCTGAATGGCATCAGTAAAGCTGATGCTTTTATCAGCAACACGCAAACGTATTGCTGTCCCGGGTCCGTCTGGCAAGTGGCGCTGACGACAGGTGCCCGGGTAGATGCCGCCGGATTCCTGAATTTGCTGCCGTGAACAGTCACAAGCGAACACCATGTCGTGCTCTACCAGGGTATTAATGGCGTCTTGATAGGCTTCGGATCGCTGGCTCTGATATAAGACCTGGTCATCCCAATGCAGGCCGATTTTATCCAGGGCATCAAGAATCTGGTCAGCCGCTTCCCGGGTTTCTCTGGGGGGATCGAGGTCCTCCATTCTCACCAGCCACTTACCATTGGCTTTGCGGGCATCAAGCCAGGATGCCATGGCAGCAATCAATGAGCCCATATGCAGCGGACCGCTGGGCGAGGGCGCGAAGCGGCCTATGTAGGGAGATTCAGAATTGTTGCTTGAACGGGCTTGGGAATTATTAGAGGAATCAGGGGGATGGGTAGCAGTAGACATCTGATAAGCCCTGGTTAAGCGCTCGTATTCAGGATCAGGATGAAGGGTTGGTAGTGGTTTATTGATCAGAGCAGGGGCATGTTTGCCCCTGCTGCGTATCCACTCTCTTGCAACCGGGTATCAGGCGCCCAGCTGTCTTTCTTTTATTTCATCCAGTGTTTTACAGTCAATGCATTTATTGGCTGTAGGTCTGGCTTCGAGACGGCGAATACCAATTTCCACGCCGCAGGAATCACACCAGCCATATTCATCGTTGGCGATCATTTCAATAGTACCGTCTATTTTCTTGATCAGCCTGCGTTCCCGGTCACGAGTTCGCAGTTCAATGCTGAACTCTTCTTCCAGCGTTGCACGATCTGCCGGATCAGGAGGATTCGCAGCTTCATCCTGCATGTGATGTACCGTGCGATCCACTTCTTCCATCAACTTATTGCGCCAGCCAAACAGTATGTTTTTGAAATGTTCTTTTTGCTGATCACTCATATACTCCTCACCACGTTTCGCAT